>WNFM01311696.1_pt2 | contig 22773 bp, 19 predicted proteins | sample 5400271 | NCBI WGS metagenome assembly WNFM01 (sample SAMN13153352, study PRJNA577476) | soil metagenome | isolation source: 60 cm saprolite on Douglas fir-dominated hillslope | place: USA:California | collected 2013-09-17
CGTGTGGGGTCAGCAAGCGCCAAAAAGACGGTTGTGAGTTGCTCTGATGAATCGTTAACCATACAGTTAATTATACGAAGATTGTGGATCGTTGTCAATGGCCCGCTAAGACTCATCCTTGGAGCACCCAACACACCGCAGAGATCGTCACGTCTGCATCCCCTCCTGCAGCAACAGACCAGCCAGCGAAGGCCGACCCAGTTGTATAACTCCCCATGATCAGGTCTTCACCCTCAAATCCCCCGCCGGTCGCGACCTGCCTGGCAGGACAGGCCACGCCCCCACTCCCTGGAGCATAGCTATGGAATGAGGAGTGTGCATTGAAGACAGAGGTGACCACCTGGCCGCGCAGGACGTGGCTTGAAGCACAGAGGGCATACACCTGGATGCTTGCGCCAACCGATGCACTCATCCACCCGTTGCTCTGCGGGTGGGACACTCCAATCGGTTGGGAACTTTGAGAGCCCCCGCTGAGTAGCACAGTCCCCTGCGGACAGACGACCCTCCCGACCGTGGTGCCTGTGGCCCGGACGATTTGGATACCTAAGGGAACCGTTGCTGGGAGGCAATACACGTCCGCCTCTACATCAAAGTACGAGTTAGGAGCAGACGCCGTGACTGTCCAGGTAGTGGCACTGGAGGGATAGCTGGCCTCGATATAGGCGGCGTATTCAAAGAGATCGTCGCTTCTGAACCCTCCCCCAAGCATCTGCTCCCCAGGCTTACAGGACACAGACACCTGCGTGACCTTGCCTGTCTGGACGCGGGCCTTGGCTGAATACGTGGCAATCAGCAGGTGGGGAGAGGCGGAAGCCGTCGTTACTGGCTGCGGAGTCACTCCGCAAGCCGAGAAGAGCACGACCATGCCTCCCAGAATGAGGATGATTGTCTTCCAGCGCATAGCGATCACCATTCTTCTTTCGCATCTTGCCGACACCTGGGTGTGACAAGGCTCATTGTGTGCCTCAGTGGGCAGGTCAACTCCCTCCACGAGGAGACGTTAATGCTTACCTAAAATAGACGTTTGGATGAGCCTGCTAGTTCCATCAGGAGCGCACAGAAAAAATGTTATGACTCCTAAACAGGCTGAGCTTCTTACACAAAAGGTCTCTTGATGATGCAATAGGCCACACTCTCCCACAACACATCCCAATCCTTGTGAACTGCCTTACGGCAGCAATACGCCGAAAAAGAGGTGGATATTCTATTGAGAGTTTTGAGGTATATGTATCGTAGTTAGTAGGGGGAAGTGGTCTTGTGCAGAAGATGCTTACCCTGGCATGGGACTATTTGTTGTTAATCTTGACGACCCTGATGAATTTGCGTACTATGGGTGTCTGACGGAAGGGAGATCAATCATGCAACTAGACTTTCGCGTTGAGAGTCGTAGCTATGATCAGGCGATACGAGGGTCGTGGCAAGCCTATCGACTTGATGAGGACACGCTACTAAGTGATGAGAATTTGACAGAAATAACTGGTGATTGTGTGCGTCTCTGGCTGCCTGCGGGCACGTCTATGCATTGGACAACACAGACACGACCACTGCGTTATAATTGCCTCCAATTTTTCTGGCCGAACCGCTGGTATACTTTCAGTGCCTTTTATGATGGCCGTGTCCTGAGGCATACATATGCTTCTATTATTCAGCCAGCCAGGATTGAAATTGAGCGACTATCCTACGTTGATCTTGATCTAAGCGTCCTGGTCAAGGCAGATCAAACTTACGAGGTCCTGACCCAGGCAGAGTTTGAGCACCTGGCAGAACTTCTCCACTACAGCGAAGAGACGCGCATTAGCGCATTAATGGCCCTGCGCACGATCACCAGCTCCATTCAACGCAGTGTTGGCCTGTTTGCCAGCGTTCCCCACCTGCTTCGTCAAACGGATTTTCACCTCTCGAAGTGTGAAAAAAACTAGCGCTTACCTGCCTGGTAGCAGCTTATGGGAGGAATAGCAGCTATGCCCAAACGCATCGACCATATTGCTATTATTGTGCGTAATATTGAGCAAGCCCTGCTGTTTTACCGCGATACGCTGGGCATAACTCCCAATGAGGTAAAAGAGGTGCCAACGGAGCAGGTACGCATCGCTTTTTTGCCCATGGGTGGGCCTGGCGGCAGCGAGATCGAATTGATTGAGCCAATCAATGCTGATTCTAGCCTGGCGAAGTTTTTAGAAAAACGTGGCGAAGGGCTGCATCATATCTGCCTGGAAGTAGAGAATATCGATACGGCCCTGGCGGAGATGCAGGCACAAGGTGCACCAGTGCTGGATGAGCAGCCACGCATCGCCGCCGAAGGACGGGCAATCTTCCTCCACCCCAAAGGCACCAATGGCGTGCTGCTGGAACTCCTCCAAAAAGATTAGCGTCATGAGGTGGAGACGCGGAAAGGGTAGGTATGGCCTACCAAACCATACCTACCCTTTCAATAGCACGAGAGAGAAGAAGGAAGGGGGTGTCTGCACTTACCTTTCTTCTGGCGTGCTCCAGGAGTCTGCCGCGGCCTTTCGGCGGGCGCTTCCTGTGCTCAACCTACTTACCAAAGTGCCTACCCAGGAAGCGATCCAGGAGCGCGGGATGTTTCTGTAAGGACTGGGTAAAGGCGTCGGCCTGAGCCTGGGTCAGATCGCCTGCACTCACTGCCTTGTGAAGGGCATTCTGGATGGCATTTGTGAACAGGGTATGCAACTGCGCTGTAGTGACGTTCTGTGCGGTTGCAATGTCACTTAAGCTCTTACCCGACTTCAGGTCCGCATTGAGCTGAGCGAGGCTCAGGTGGAGACCCTGGGCAACCTCAGTGGCGATATCAGAACGGTACTTCTGCAAGAACTGCCCGGTAACGAAGTGTTGGCCCCGGGAGCCTTTGCCACTGCACGCTTTGTGCGACGTAAGACGCTGCTTAATCGTATTGGCTTGTGACTGTGTCAGCTTGCCGTCCTTTACCATCTGATTAATTACATCTTCTCTCGCAGCCAGTTGGTCCTGCTGTAAGGTGCTGACCGGGACATTCAAGCGGTTCGCGAGATCCTGCAGATATTGTTGACAATAGGGATTAGTCGTTGCTGTAGCGCTTGCCGTCGAACTTCCATTAGCGGAAGCTAATAGTGGACCGGCAAAAAATGCTCCAAAAAGTACGCCTAGTAATAGTAAAGTGGATGTACCGCCGATCATGAACAATGTACGTCTTTGCATATTTTTCTATCTCAATAAAGGCCATCCTGAGGATAACCCGGAATTTTGACTGCACGTCAATCATACTCTCTGTATGACATCTATAGCATACCTGATGAATATGAAGAAATTGTAAGGTAAAATTCAAGATTTGATCAAGATTTGTCAGAACACGTGGAAGGTCCACGTATGAGTGTACACCTCCTGGCAGCATATGCTACTATTTAGTACAAATGAGATGCTTGCCTATGGCGGAGAACGTTAAATGGCTCAAAAAATTCTTCTTATTGAAGATGAAGAAGGTATTATTCACCTGCTAACCCTCTATTTAAGAGATGCAGGCTATGATGTTGTAATTGCCAGGGATGGGGCGGATGGGCTGGCCTTGCATGCGCGTGAGCGCCCCGACCTGGTTGTCCTGGATATCATGTTGCCTGCCATTGACGGCTTTGAGGTCTGCCGGCGCATCCGCCAGTGGTCAAAAACGCCTATTCTTATGCTGACTGCACGCGGCAGCGAAGATGACCGTATTCAAGGCCTCGAATTGGGAGCCGATGACTACCTGGTCAAGCCCTTTAGCCCGCGCGAACTTGTGAGTAGAGTACGAGCCATCTTGCGCCGGACAGGGACAGACAGTGCCACGAGCGCGGATATGCAGCAGATTTCTGGTAGCGGCGCATCTGCTGTTCCCAACGACAGCGTGCTGCGTTTTCCCGGCTTGAGTATTGATAGAGCGGCCCGCCGCGTCGAGGTACAGGGCAGCGAAGTGCTGCTCACGCCCACAGAATTTGACCTGCTGGCGCTGCTGGCCAGCTCACCTGGCCGTGTCTTTACGCGTGAAATATTGATGAATAAAGTCTGGGGTTATGACTATCTTGGTGATGGACATACGATTGATGTCCATATCAGCGCCTTACGCAAGAAACTGGAAGCGAATGCTGAACAACGCTATATCACAACGGTCTGGCGGGTAGGTTACCGCTTTGAAATCAAGGCAAAAACACCTGTATCACAATCATAGAGGAAAGGTTATGCACATACGCTGGTGGCAGAGCATACGTTGGCGCCTGGTAATAGGCTCGATGATTATTGTGCTGCTTGTAACTACTCTGCTGGCACTCTCAGTTATCCTGGCAATCGTGCACTATTATGGCGTCGACGAGGATAACCGCTTGAATAGCTTTGCCTCGGATAGTGCACAGCTTATAGGGACAAACTATACGCGGAGTAATAGTCTTATGAAGGCATCCGCGGCTACCTTTCCCAACGTCTTAGAGCAAAGCTTCCAGGGTGAACAATACCTCATAGTGGTGCTCAATCACCGTAATGTGCCTGTTTATCCTCACTTTGGGCCGGGTCACAATACGCTTTCAGCTTTCGGCGTGGCCCTGGCTGATCCTAATCTGCAGCGGAGCGATCTGATGAGTCTGCGCAGCGCGATTGTTAACAGCCAGCAGGGAGTCACTTCCACGGGTGAACTGGGATCAGGTGGACCAATAGCTCTACCGCGTCCCTTTGTCGTAGAACCGATCCTTGCTGGTGGATATACAGGCTCACCTGTAGTAGGTGTACTTGTTGTGACTCCCCGGACAGCGGCAGAGAATACCGTGCCTCCCTTCATTGCCGCGGTGGGTCAATATGTCTTGCTGGCCTCTATTATTGTGGTCGTCCTGGCTGCCCTGGCTGCCATTCTTTTTGCACGTACGATTACACGGCCGCTGGCAAAACTGACGGAGGCAACACGAGTCCTGGCGCAGGGGAACTATGACGCCCACGTGAATCTCAATACACATGGTGAGCTAAAGGAGCTTGCCAACACGTTCAATGAAATGGCATCCAGGCTGGCGAGCGATGTCAGCGAATTACAACTGCAAGAACTTTGGCGGCGTGAACTAGTTATGAATATTACCCATGACCTGGCCTCGCCTTTGACTGCGATTGCCGGTTTAGGCGAGTCGCTGGTTGACGGTGTCAACCAGAGTCGCGAAGACTATGAGGCAACGGGACGTATAATTGTGCGCGAAACCTTGCGCTTGCGCCGTCTAGTCAAAGACCTGCATATGATGGCAAAGGTCGAGGGCGAAGCCATGCAGCCTCAATTGCGGGCTGTGCGCCTGGCTGCTCTCGTGGATGAAGTGCTGGCAACCATGGTGACTGAATTTGAGCGTGTGAATGTAGAGCCGATTAATACCATCGCCTACAATGCGCCGGTCATCTATGCAGATCCCGATATGCTCGTGCGTGTCTTCTCCAATCTCTGTGACAATGCTTTGCGTCACACTCCTCCAGGAGGAAGTGTAACTATTGAAGCCAGCCGGGGGGTCGAGTATATGGAAGTGGCAGTGACTGATAGTGGTGACGGTATTCCCACGGATGCCTTACCGCGTGTATTTGAGCGCTTTTACCGTGTTGACTCCTCACGCCAGGCCATCAGCGGCGGTAGTGGTCTAGGTCTGGCCATTGTGCGCGCCATTATCGAGTCCCATGGAGGCAAGATCTGGGCGGAGAACGTACCATATAGTGGCGCGCGCTTTGTCTTCACGCTGCCCTTAAATGTCTCTTTGCCTACATCTATCAGCGGCGCGATCACCAGGCCTATCACTCCCCAATCCACGTCCTCACCGTACTAGCCCATCTTGCTTACCCATTCGACGCTGTGCTTTGTCAATGCTATACTTCCTTGCAGGAAGAAAATTACTTTTCTCCCCTGGCCGGTTCCTTAACGCAAATGAAAAAAGGATACCTATGATTATCAATACTGCTTCGCTTGCCCTGTATCGTACTATCTTCGCGATTAGTACAGAAGGTATGGCTATTGTTGGCCTGCATACTTGCTTTATCGAGGTCAACCCTGCCTTTGCACGACTCTTTGGCAAAGAGCCAGAACAGGTAGTTGGTATGCGATGTATAGAATTATTTGGTCACGAGGATGCCTGGGTGGTAGTGCAGGCAGTGCAAGAACAGCGTGCCATACCCTCGATCGAAGTAAGTTGTAATATCAATGATTCCCGCCGTTTGATGGGCTTAAAGGTTATGCCTATTCAAGGCGCTGATGAACCGCTGTGTTTGATCGTAGCGCACGAAGTAGCAGATCAGGAAGATGCAGGCCATATGCAAGCCAACTTCCTCTCAACCCTGGCTCATGAGCTTCGTTCACCTCTTAACACTATGCATGGTTACCTTGATCTCGCCCTCATGGGAGTCGCGGGTGAACTCAATGAACAGCAGCGCGAATTTGTGCAACGAGCGCGTGCCAGCAGCGAGCATCTCTATGCCCTCCTCGAAGATTTATTGCTTATCTCACGGGCTGAGATTGGTCAGGTACGTTTAAATCGTGACGTGATCAACCTCCAGGATATCATCACCAATGCCGTTGAAGAACTGGAAGTCACAGCCAGCGATCATGCAGTCACGATTGAGGTCCAACTGCCGTCCGATTTGCCTCCTTTGTACGCCGATGCCGTGCGCATGCAGCATGTTTTACGCAACCTCGTCAGCAACGCTCTGCGTTTTACACCGGCAGGCGGGCAGATCACAGTTTCCGCCTCGATTACCCACGAGGAGAGCGGGTTTGAGATAACCCCAGGTATAGAGGCGCAAAAACTCTTAAAGCTCCAGGTCAGTGATACCGGAAGCGGCATTGCTGCTGATGCCCTGGAGCACATTTTTGAGCGCTTTTACCAGGTTTCCGGTGTTATGAGCCGTTCGTCCGGTGGCCAGGGATTAGGGCTTGCTATTGTCAAAATGATTGTTGAACTACATGGAGGCCAGGTCACCGTTGTCAGCACTCCTGACCAGGGCAGCACCTTCACCTGTCTCCTGCCCTGCCTGCTGTCCTGATATTGTTGGCGACCCCTCTTTGCTAATTTTTGAAACTCATCTTTTTTTGTGTTGATGGGGTGGCGAAGCCACCCCATCAACACAAAAAAAGATGAGTTATCTTGACACATTTCCTGGCTGTAAATATGGCATCGACATATGCTATATGGTATAATCAAAAATATCATGTTGCTGGTATTTCTGAGTACGGGCGAGATTATCGCGCCCATGTAGTCGAGGAGTATACTGGTTATGCTTGAAACGTTGAGTCTCTTTCTGGGTATCTGGCTGCTGTTTCTGCTGCTGGCAATCTACTATCTTTCGCAATCTCCTGATGGTAGTGTTGGTCGCCTGAAAGATAGCGTCAGTGATCATCTCTCGGCCGAGAGCCGCGCTAAGGTCTTGCTACGCGAGATGCTATCGGAGAACCAGTATCAGCAACTCATCAAATTCGGCTATCTCGAGGTACCAAGCCCAACCTTCGACAATCGCGTCTATCGTATACCAGGCTCAGGTGGACTGGTCAAAGTTTTTGAGCGTGGTTGTGCGGTGATGGAGCTCTGCCTACAGCCAGCCGAGCCACTTCCTGATGGGGATGTGGTGGTCATGCATAAGCTGATGATAGAGGCGAACGAGCAGGAATATTTGCAAAAGGCCAATCATTTTGCCCCTGGCATTATCTCCCTGCGCTACCAACACCTGTAGGTAGCCTGTACAATCGAAAAGGCAAACTGGCCCGGGAAAGCTGTACAGCTTTCCCGGGCCAGTTTGCCTTTTCGATTGTATACCCATTGAACTTTCGTTTCTCAAATACGTAGTTTATTAGTAGGAGAACATAATTACTTAATAGGCATATTTCGCTTTACTCTCGACTCTTGTCAGGAAACCAAGTATAATCTGCTAAAATAGGTTCGAAGGTCAGACTATACAGGCTCAAGAATTTGCGCCTGAGAAGGCAGGCAATGTAACATGGAATGTCCTTATTGTAATACAGAAAATCGCGATGGGGTACGCTTTTGTAGCAATTGTGGCAAACCGCTCAATCCCACCTCTATAACTGCGACCGCTCCCGCTAGCAACTCTGGTATAACTGCGACCGCTCCCGCTAGCAGCTCTGGCTCACTGACCCCCGGTTCGCGTGTTCAGGGTGGGCGTTATGTTATTAAAAAGATTCTTGGTCAGGGCGGCATGGGAGCAGCGCTGCTGGCGACAGATCTACGCCTGGATAGTAAGCCTGTAGTTATCAAGGAGCTGATTTCGGATAACACTGATCCGGCCAAGCTGCAAGAAGACGTGCGCAACTTCAAACGCGAAGTGGCGACCCTGGCTCACCTGGATCATCCCTTGATCCCCAATGTGACAGATCACTTCCAGGAAGGCTCACGCTACTTTATGGTCCAGGAGTACGTGGAGGGCGAGAACCTGGAAGAGCGTATGGACCGGGTCAACCAGCCCATGAAAGAGCGTGATGTGCTCAGTTATGCCTCGCAGATATTGGATATTCTCGACTACCTGGCACAAGAAACGCCTCCTATTGTGCATAGAGATATCAAGCCTGCCAATATCATCATCGGTAACAAAGATAAGCGGGCCCACCTGGTTGATTTTGGCATTGCTCGTGCGGATGTCACACGCAATGCCCAGCGCAAACAGACTTCTGCTCTGGGCACGCCTGGCTATGCTCCGCCTGAACAGTATCAGGGTAATGCAGATCCGCGTTCAGACCTCTATGCCCTGGCGGCAACGTTGCATCACCTGCTGACCAATCGCGATCCGCGCAATCATCCGCCTTTTACCTATCCGCCTGTACGGACGCTGGATCCTCAGCTTTCTCCGGAAATAGAGCGCGTGATGAGCCGTGCACTGATCAATGATCCCAATCAGCGCTATCAGAGCGCGGCTGCCATGAAGAAAGATGTTGATGACATCTTACTCAAACGCTTTGGTGTCTCGGATACCAACAGCAGCTATGTCCTGGGCACGTCGGGACCAATGAGTGCGATAAATGCCACCAATGCTCCCACTATGCCCTCTCGACAACAACCGACTCAGAAGGCGTCGCCTGCTACTGTTCAGTCGAATGCGCCCTATCAATCTGCGCAGAGGCAACAGTCGCTGCCGCCTCCGCCACCCCCGCCTAACTGGCAGAGCAGCCCGTATCCACCTGTTGGTGCAGTACCGCCACAAGGACAGCGTAAGAGCAATTTTGCCCGCAATCTGATATTCTTGCTCCTGATTATCCTGTTGATTACAGTGGGCTCCTTTGCTTTTTCCTATATTCGCAGCCGCCAAAGCGGAACGACCACTACCGGTACACCGGGCACTATCAGTACCGCTACCCTGCCTGGTAATGGTATTGGAGTGATCAAAGCGCCTGATGGCGAGAATATTGGCATTAGCGATGGAACCGTAGCCTTCGCTGTGAATGGCCCTGGTGGAAACTTCAAAACCCAGGCAGCCGACAAGCTCAAAGCTGGTGACGCTATTAGCGCGGAATCGCTCTGGCAATCGGCTCTCGGTAGCGACTCTGGCGATGCCGAATCGCTCATCTACCTGGAAGATCAACATGTCTTGAACCTGCATAACAACTCAAATGTCCCTTACATCACTATCGTTGTAGGAACAATGATGACAGGTGACAGTGCCAGTGTTGGCCATGATGATTTACAGGGAGCGTACCTGGCTCAAGTAGCCTACAATAATGGCAATCTATTGCCTAAAGGCACGCTTGTACGTATCCTGATCGCTAATTCTGGCAATCAGAAAGAGTACGCAACAACAGTCGCGCAGCAAATTGTCCAGTTGGCGCATAGCGATCCTACTTTTGTGGGTGTGGTTGGCTGGCCCTTTAGTTCGCGCGCACTGGCCGCAATCGATGTATTGACCAGGGCGCATATTCCCATGCTCTCGCAAACAGCATCTAGCGACTCATTGTCGGGGCGTTCGCCCTACTTCTTCCGCGTGGCTCCAGCGAACAAGGTCCAGGGCATAGCTGGTGCCAGGTATGCCGAACAAGTACTGCATGCCAAAAATGTGGTGCTCTTCGTGGACAATGGCGATCCCTACAGCCAGAGCCTGGCACAGGACTTCGAGACAACCTTTCAGGCTGATGGTAACCATATTATTGCCACCGAACACTATACAGTGGGCCAGGGGGGACACGCTGCACTACCAGCTCTGCTCCAGGATGCTGAGAGCAAGAATCCAGACCTGATCTACTTTTCCGGCTACGCGGCTGATGTGAGTACCTTGCTCACCGATTTACCCACATCCGGTGCAAATGCCAATATTCCGATCATGGGTGGTGATGCTCTCTACGAGTTGGGAGGCTATCCCAGTAGCGCGCGCGCAGGCTTTAGCCACCTCCGCTTTACAGCCTTTGCCTATCCGGATGAATGGGATGTATTGCGCCTGTCAGCGCAAAAACCGCGCTTCTTTACCGACTATGCCGCCACGTATAATCCGAGTGGCCAGCATCCTGGAGGTCAATATGGCTATACACGTGCCGATAATGATGTGATACTCTCCTATGATGCTATGACGGCATTGTTGAACGGCAGTAACATCGCTCTCAAAGCGAAAAGTAGTATTACTGGCAACGATCTGCGCCAGGGCCTGTTAAAGCTTAACGGTTCCCAGGCCTTCCAGGGCGTCAGCGGCCAAATCTCCTTTGATGCCCATGGAGAACCTGTCAACAAAGCGATCGTGATCCTGACTATCGATCCTCAAGGACATATCAAGATGGACTCGGTCCAGGGTTGTTTCCTGTTGGGCCAATGTTGATAGAGCCGCCATTGCATTTGCGGCGCTCGTAATAAGCATGAGTTATCCCGGATTCTTAAGAAAAAAAGTTCTTTCTTGTGGGCCCGCCGTGTCAAGGCGCCTGCCGGTTGTGAGAGCAAGGCGATCCGGCATTTTTGGGAATGCATAAGCGCAGATGGCTTACGCCTACCCCATGATTATTGAATGCGGCTATCTTTTCGCTAGCAGTGTTACCTGTTGTGAGAATAGCCGCGCAGGTGGAATCATTGCCACAGCCACCCCTGAACAGTCATCACAGACCGAAGCAAGGACATAGCTGTGAGGAACTCTCATCAAATGGGTATGGTGACGACACAGCTTTCTGCCACACTGTGTGCAGGTAGAGGTATTCCACAGCGTTAGCGACATATTACAACGAGAGCATTTTTCGTTGGTATGAAAAAGACTCATTGCTCTATTCTCCATTTCGAGAAGTGATCAACAAGAGGCGTATCTTCCATCAAGCACAATCGATAATAACCTGATACTCTGTCCTCTTCTGGATATTAGGGTATGCTAATATCAGATCTCCTCACTCTGATATTAGCATACCCTAATACCTCTCGTCAAGAACGCAGGGCCTATACCCCGAGCTGTAATTTGTGTTGCAGATCTTCCAGAGTCAGGCCCGTAATCTCTACGGTCTTTTGCCTGGCGGTCGCGCCGCGCACAATCGTGATGGCGCGCCTGGGCAGGCCGAGCTGGTCAGCCAGGAAGACTACTAGCGCCTCATTAGCCGCTCCATCTACAGGAGGAGCTGTGAGGCGCACTTTCAGTATTCCCTCTTCCCATGCTAGAGCGTTCTTACTGCTGCGCGGAATGACGCGTACAGAAACGAGCATATAGCCACAGCCCTTCTACCAGCCATTGGGCAGTCCCTGCAGCAGGAGGATCTGGAGTGTTCTGAGCAAAAAGATCGTGATGATAAACGCCATATCGAGGACACCCATAGGAGGAACGATACGCCGTACAGGATTGATGAAGGGATCGCTAATGCGAGCCATGAAACGTATGATAGCGTAGCGTTCATCTATACGGAACCACGAAGCTATGGCGCGGATAATCATCGCTATAATGACCAGACCTATGCCATAATAGATGAGCCAGGATATGATGGGGAGGGGAAAACCAAACATAGCCCTTACTCCTGTATTGTATGTACTTCAATGATAGTGAAGCCGAAAACCTTGCGGCGGACAATGTCCTTAATCATGACACCTTGCAGATCAGGCAAGGTGGTGAAATGTCGCTGCACAAATTCGCCAAGTGGGCGTGCCGCCATCAGGCCGGCCACCGAGGACGCAGCGGCAGAGGCTATACGTGTGCGCGTCTGATTGGAAGCCATGCCGAGGATGGTGCCAAGCGTCACCAGGGAAACACCAACTACAATATTGGTGCCGCAGTTGGGGTGAATAGCAAGCTCGGCCTCACCGGCTTGTAAGCGGCGCAGGGCTTCATCAGCCGCTGTGCGCAGGAGGCGCAGGTCTACATCTCCGAAGATGATAAAGCCTCCAGCAAATGAACGAGCACTGACACTCAAGGTGGGAACCATGCCGCTGAGAATAGTGATGGTAGCGTGCTCCAGGGCATGATTTTTACGTACACGACGACTAAGCAATATATCTTCAAAATTTAAGTTCATTGAGAAACTCCCTTATAGATCCGCTCACCAAAGATTGCCCGCCCAATTCGGACAATGGTAGCACCTTCCTCAATCGCCACCCGGTAATCATCTGTCATGCCCATGGATAAGTGCTGCCACCCGCAATCCGGTAGCTCTTGTCGTAAACGCTCGCGCAAGTCGCGCAGACCCCGGAACACAATACGCACCTCTTCTGGGTCCTCTACCAGTGGTGCAATGGTCATTAAGCCCTGGACCTCTAGCGCGGGCAGGGCCGCTATTTGACGGGCCAGCACAGGTGCCTCAGCAGGAGACATGCCTTCTTTGCTCTCTTCACCCGCGACATTCACTTGTAGCAGTACAGGGAGACGTTTGCCGTGCTCCTCTGCATGCCGACTCAATACCTGGGCCAGGTGCAAATTATCTACGCTTTGTACGCTGTCAAAAGCTCCGACTACCTTGCTGGCCTTATTGCTCTGGAGATGGCCGATCATATGCCAGCGCACATCTCGCGGGTGAAACTCCGCGATTTTAGGCAATGCATCCTGCACACGATTCTCGCCAAAATCAGTCACCCCTAGATTATACGCTATTTTCACCGCTTCGAGAGATACAGTCTTCGAAACGGCAATCAGCGTAATCTCCCGGGGCGAACGCCCACTATGCTGAGCCGCGCGCTCAATGTTGGAACGGACCTGGGCAAGATTAGCCGCAAGCCGTTCATGGATAGAAATTACCTGTTCGTTCATAACTGCATGTTTTTCAAGAACCACATAGCTGCAATGCTAAATTTACCACTATAGTACCACCTTTTAGGGCACGTGTCATAGTCATGTCACGCTTGATTGAGGGCAAGAATAACGGGGAAACGTCCCGTTTTGCCCTGCTCAACCCGGTGTGAAAAAAAGAGATCTGTGCGGCAGCCTGTGCAGATGCCTGACATCTCTATATGTTCGGGCAGCAGTCCAGCCATCAGTAATTGATTGCGGTTGGTTTCCCGAATATCCAGGCGCAGACTGGTACGATCTGGCAACTGCCTGGTGGAAAAGACGGCGGACTCACGTACAAGCTTGCGATACCTCTCAAGGGTAGGCATCTCGTCGAACTGTTCTTCGCCTGAGTAAAAGCCTCGTACCCGTTCCGTGACTTCGTAGCAGCACGCCCCGATCGATGGAGCAACGCCTGCCAGGATAGTGCGCGGCTGGCAGTCAAAGCGCGTGGACATGGCCTCGACAGTTGCCAGGGCAATGCCACGAGCCGTGCCGCGCCATCCCCCGTGAGCCATGGCTATCACCCGCTGTACAGGATCATAGAACAGCAAAGGCGTGCAATCGGCAAACGAGAGCGCCAGTGCGACCCCCGCTTGCCTGGTGATAATTGCATCTGCTTTACGACGCGCTTTTGTCGTCCAGACCAATTCCCGCTCATCCAGGAAATAGGAGCGATGTGCCCAATCAGTGCGCCAGTCATCCCAAACCTCTTGCTCTGTATCGAGGGTAGCCACGTCGGCGCCATGAACCTGCCAGAGCGTGGCACAGGGATACGTTGAGATATCTAGCGCTTCCAACACCGTCAGGCGATTACGCACGACATTGTCAAAGCTATCGCCGGTGCTATACGAGGCATTAAGGCCCTGATAGGGAGTAGTGCTGTGACCACCCAGGCGTGTGAAAACGCCGTGGGTAATTTCGGGGAATGGCAGAAGCTGGTTAAATTGCAGAAAACATGCATTCTCGCGTTGCTGTTCGATCAAGTTGGCTCCTTTGGCTATTAGAGGATAATACCTGTAAATATTGTAACACAGAATATATGTAGTGTGTGAACGTGTGGCCGTGGGCCACACGTTCACACACTACATACAAGAGGCCGCGCCTGGGCGCTGGCTAGCCCAAACGAACAAAGTAGTGCTAAGGCCCTGTCACATTGCAGCTCTGTGCATCGCCCAGGCCAAAGACATTGTTCATCAGTGGTTGAATATTTTCGCAGTGAGGTATGACAACGTCCTGCTTCGAGCCAGCCGAGGGATCATAAACACTACTGTAGCTGCCATAATCCTGGTTGCCACTGCCGGGTCCCAATGTGACATGCTGGATAGCATTCCCGGAGAGTCCGTGTCCATAGGCCGCAAAGCCTAACATTTCCTGTTCGCTGACATCGGTATATACCTCGCCTTTTAGGTCGCTAAAAAGCTGTGGCAGGTTTCCTAGCACGCTGCTCACGTTCAGTTTCTGTTTCAGTGCTGCCAGGACTTGCTGCTGTCGCTGCGTTCGTCCGATGTCACCTACGAGGTCAGCGTGACGTGAGCGTACATACTCTAACGCTTGTTGACCATTTAAATGCTGCGGGCCAGCAGGTAGGTAGAGACGTTTGTAGGCGAAGGGATTGTTGGCGTTGCTGCCTGTGTCATCGGGATAGACGTCGTCAACTACGGGGTGGGTGACATCAATATCGAGGCCACCCAGGGTATCGATGACTTTGGCGAAGCCATCCAGGCCGACCCAGGCATAGCGATCAATGGTGATGCCATAGTCTTTTTCAACTGTGAGGCGCGCCTGGCGCACGCCATCATCAAAATTATTATGTTGGGTTGCACCCAGGAAAAAAGCCTGGTCAATTTTATGCATACCTCCTACACCTGGCACATATACCCATGAGTCACGTGGAATAGATACCATGGTGACAGTATTTTTGATGGTATCAATATGCACAACCATCATAACCTGGGTCAGCACAGCAGGAAAGCGGTATTTACCGTCGTTGTCGCTAGCCAGCAGCAAGACATTCCATACGCGACCAGTTACACTGCTATCAGAAGGGATCGTGTTGCCCGCCGGTTCATCACTGCCACGGCTTACGGGATGGATGAATTGAGACAGGGGTGTCTGTATATTGGTCTGGAAGTAGTAGTAGCCGAAAGCCAGCACACCTCCACCAAGGAGCAAGAGCAGCAACAAGAATGTTGCCAGCAAGCGCTTCCACGTGGGCCACTGCTTGCGTACCTTTTGTGGTCGTGGCGTTGTCAAAGACTGCCCAGATGTTACCATAAATGGAACGGGCGAGCGTGGTACTGGTAGAGCTTCTTCATATTCAAGGACAGGGTATTCAGGCGGTGCAGGCCTCGCTAAGAGTTCTGCAGGTGCCTGTTCCTGGTTCCATTTTCCCGCGAACTCTGGAACAGCCATTTGTGGCGCGGGCATCTGCAAGGGTGATAAGCCGGGCATCGCTTCTTTTGCATGTTCTGTAATCGGTCTACTTCGCTCGAGGAGAGGCAGTTTTTGAGTAACTTCGGCATCATCGGCTGGTGGCTGCTGTGGCCGTGGGGGAAGTCTAGGTGTGTTATTATCATCCATGTTGTACTATTTCCTGATAGTGTTAAGGCAATTGTATATAATAAAATTTTTAATACTCAAAATAGCATACGTACTACTAGACGAAAATCCGGTAAGATAAGTATAACAAAAAAAAAGAAAATCTGCTGAGAATAAACTAACCTATGTTCACAAGGTCAGACAATGCAGGCATCCGCCTGCATTGTCTGACCTTGTGAACATAAAGAATCACCAGCCATGATACAATAACAGCATAGTTTGTCTAGTTTGAGGAGGCGTTTAATGCAACTTGAACGTATTCAGCAGGCATTATCTGACGAGGGCCTGGCTGGCTGGCTCTTTTATGATTTTCGTCAGTCCAATCCTATTGCCTACCAGGTACTGGGCTTGCCCACTGAGGACATGTATACGCGGCGCTGGTTTTATTTTATACCAGCTCATGGCACGCCATCTGCCATCATCAGCGCGGTTGAGTCGCATGTACTTCGCTCCTTGCCAGGTGAGCGGCGCATCTTTCGTACCTGGCAGGAGATGCAAGATCACCTCAAGGAATTACTGCGGCCGGGCACACGCATTGCCATGGAATATTCCCCGCGCAATGCTATTCCCTACATGTCACGTGTCGACGGGGGCACGCTCGAATTAGTTCGCTCCTACGGAGTAGACGTAGTTAGCTCAGCTAACATTGCCCAGCGCTTTGTGGCCCAATTGAGTGATGAACAGGTAGAGATGCATCGTGAGGCCGGGCGACGCATTATCGCGGCTAAAGACAGCCTCTTTGCCGAGCTTAGCAGCAAGTTGCGTGCAGGTGAGCCGCTCGATGAATACAGGGCGCAGCAGCGCTTCCTGGAACTGCTGGAGCAGGCGGGTGTCGTAGCGTCTGAAGCTCCCATCGTCGCTGTAAACGCTCATGGTAGCAACCCGCATTACGTACCCACTGCTGCTGAGCATAGTCCCATTCAGCGCGGGGACCTCATCCTGTTCGACTTCTGGGCCCATTTGCCCGGACCGGGAGCAATATATGCCGACTATACATGGATGGCCTTTGCCGGAACACGGGCAGAGATCCCTACCCGTCAAAGCGAGGTTTTTGCCATTGTGCGCCGGGCAAGAGACGCGGCCATCTCCTTCGTGCGCCAGCGACTGCATGCCGGTGCGAAGGTAGAAGGCGCTGAGGTCGATGACGTGGCGCGGTCAATCATCGCTGAGGCAGGCTATGCCGACTATTTTGTCCATCGTACCGGTCACAGTATTGGGACTTTCGAGCATGGTAATGGTGCCAACATCGATAACTATGAGACGCAGGATCAGCGTATATTGCTGCCCAATACCTGTTGTTCAATTGAGCCGGGTATCTACCTGCCTGAATTTGGCGTGCGCAGTGAAGTCAACCTGCTCATTCATGAGCGCGATGTTGAGATAACAGGCGTCCCAGTTCAAACAGAGATCACTGCTCTGCTGTAGGTGCCACTACAACTCTGTTATGCATCAAGCGTATATATAGTAACTTACTCATAAGCTATTGATAAACAGGTCGCCTGAACAGCGATCTTCTAATGGAGGTATAATCCATGGGTGATGAATCGGAGCAGAACCCCCAGCCAGGTACCGGAACACCTGGTCAGGATGATATAGACAAGCGCCTGGAAGAAATTAAACGGACCGTCGTACAGGGCGCGAACGAGGCACAGTTGCGCATTAAGCGCGTGGTGGAGAAGGCAGGTGGCTACTGGCAGCAAGCCCAGACCGTCACGACACCTCACCAGGCCAGCAGCGAAGATGAGCAGCGCATCCGCCAGCTCGCCAATATGTGGAGTTCCGAAAACTGGCGTATTGCACGCGAGCTTGGAACCTATATGGAACTCGTTTCCTGGAGCAATGACGAGGTGTGGGAGGTAACTCTCCAGACCCGCTGGGAAACGCGAGCCATGGATATGGTGACGGAGCCCTATAAAGGCAGCTCCCTTGGTAAGCCAAAACCACTATTACCTGCCTGGGATTATGAATTACCCGCTGTAACAGGCTTAAAGGCACCTACGACACGTACACGCCTGGATGGGCTGGATGAGGTCGTGGCATGTACGAGTTGTAATGGTACCGGTCGTGCTCTGTGCACCACCTGTACTGGCCGTGGTTGGATTGTCTGCCCTGATTGCCGGGGCCGCACCAAGAAACGCTGCACCACCTGTCGTGGACGCGGCTATATCGCGGACTGGGTGCAGACCGAGAAAAAGCCTTTCTTCAAGAAGCAGGCCGAGAACTTTGCCAGCTCAGTCAATGAAAAGGTTGCCGATGTGTTTGACGGTATTCGCCAGCAGGGTGTACCCATTCCCAATCCGGTAGATACCGATCCTGCCAACAAAGGTAAGACGGTTCCCTGCCCCGACTGCGTCAATGGCGAGGTTGATTGTACCTGTGGTAATGGCAAGCGCGTATGCGAAACCTGCCAGGGGGCAAAGTCTACCTTCTGTACGAACTGTGGGGGCACCGGTAAAGTCGTGCGCCATCGTGAGATTGTTCGTCGTTTCGAGCTGCGCGTTCAAACCAGGGCCATCGGCAGCAGTCCTATTCCCGAACGTAATCTCAGTACCGCCGGTGGTGAACTCGTCTATAATGCCGAGGTCAACGAGACTTTGTATCCCGAAGCTCCTCCTGAGAGAGTACCCATAGATGTCTGGCGTGCCGCCGTTGCTCTGGCTGAAGGCGAAAGTGCAAACATGAGTGCCGATACAGCCTCGGGGAATAGTGGGTCCAATAATCCCAATGAAAGCTCACGGGCTACCCTGCAGGTCCTGGAACTGGTACGGATTCCCTATACAAAGGTTGACTACCATTATGGCAATCAAGATTATACCTTTTATGCCTATGATGGGGCCGGGCAGGAAAAGTTTCATGCTGACCGCTATCCTGCTCGCTGGGACCGTATTGAGCGGCTCGTGCGCGCCATTTCCAGTGATTTGATGGCTCCGGTTCAATCGGAAAAGGCACCGCCCGCCAATCATGCTCCAGGTTATCGCGTGCCAATTGAAGTTCCGCCATACAATGTCACCGAGGAAGACGAACAAAAGTAGGTCTTGACAGTATAATAGAAATGAGGCTGCCGACAGTGTCGGCAGCCTCATTTCTATTATACTGTATTCAACTATTTCTATTGTTCAGTTGGAAGTAGCTCAGCAATACTATTTTCCTAGTGATTGTTTATTTCTACTTTTTTGGGTTATAATTTTACTAACCGGCATTTACGTAACACAGAGTGTGCTCTGAGGCAGCAAGCCATATATACGGAGGTCTTTTTTATGCTTGATAAAGCTGTACCAGCTACGACTATGGCACCATCGCTAGGTTTACCAGCGCAATCTGCCAAGTCTCATGGTTCGCTTGATGCTGATATCATCATCAAGAACGCGCCGGACCCGGTATTTGTCTCGGACCTGGAAGGCAAAATTCTCTCGGCGAATGATGCCGTGTACGAATTACTGGGTTTTCGTACCGACGAAGTGCTGGAACAATCGCTCTCGCGTTTTATCAGCCCGGAAGAGACCCGCGAATTTACCGCGGCTCTGCGTGAAGTCATCGAGCGCGGTGCAACGCGTAATGCGCGTCTGAATCCGCGCAGTGCATCGGGAGAAGTGATTCCGACGAGCTTAAACGCCTCGGCGCTGCGCGATGCGGACGGTAAAGTGATTGGTGCCATTGGTATCCTGCGCGATATGCGCGAACTGGATAAGGCTCGTGCTTATGCCGACAGCTTGATCAAGAATGCACCGGACCCGGTATTTGTCTCGGACCTGGAAGGCAAAATTCTCTCGGCGAATGATGCCGTGTACGAATTACTGGGTTTTCGTACCGACGAAGTGCTGGAACAATCGCTCTCGCGTTTTATCAGCCCGGAAGAGACCCGTGAGTTTACCGCGGCTCTGCGTGAAGTCATCGAGCGCGGTGTGATTCGCAATACGCGTTTAAACCCGCGCAGTGCATCGGGAGAAGTGATTCCGACGAGCTTAAACGCCTCGGCGCTGCGTGATGCGGACGGTAAAGTGATTGGCGCCATTGGTATCCTGCGCGATATGCGCGAACTGGATAAGGCCCTGGCATACTCGGACAGCCTGATCAAGAATGCGCCGGACCCGGTATTTGTCTCGGACCTGGAAGGGAAGATTTTACAGGCGAACGATGCCGTTTACGCTTTGCTGGGTTTCCTACCAGATGAAGTATTGGAGCAATCGCTCTCGCGTTTTATCAGCCCGGAAGAGACGCGCGAATTTTTGGCAGCACTGCGCGAAGTCATCGAACGCGGCGTTACCCGTAATGCGCGCCTGAACCCGCGCAGCGCGTCGGGAGAAGTCATCCCCACAACACTCAACGCCTCGGCGCTGCGTGATGCGGACGGCAAAGTGATTGGCGCCATTGGTATCCTGCGCGATATGCGCGAGTATGAGAAGGTCGTGCGTGACCTTGAAGAATCGAAAGCGGAGTTACAAGAAAAAATTCTGGACCTGGAGAAATTCGAAGAGGTGGTTGTAGGACGTGAGCTGAAGATGATTGCCCTGGAGAAAGAAATAGAGGGTTTAAAGCGAGTAATGGATAAGGCTAATCGAGGGCAAAATCGATGAATGTACCGGTAGAGCTATTCACTGCTGGTACTTACTCCAAAACTACTGGAGATCACTCCAGGCTAGTAATGCGTAATGATCTGCAGCAAGAGGGCCGTCAGCCTGAAGAGATGGACCTGGAAGATTTGCTGGAGGCCTACAAGCAATTGCTAGAGCAAAAGAACGCTCTAGAGATGCGTGTGCGTAAAGGCGAAGAACGTCGTCGAGCGCTTATGCATATTCTAAGTGATCTCAATAAAGTCAATCGCAAGCTGAATGATCAGCGCAAAGCCATGATTCATATTCTTGCTGACTACGAGCAGGACCGCAGTCGCCTGGCCAAACAAACTGAACGCCAGGATGATTCGCGTCGAGCACTTATGCACATTCTCCAGGACTCACACCAGTCCAATCTACGCTTAGAAAATAGTCGTAAGGCCATGATTCATATCATGAGCGATTTGAAGGAGACGACCGAGGCCGTAAAACGTCGTGAGCAAGAGCTACGCGAGAAGCAGGAGCAACTTATCCAGGCCGGTAAACTGGCAACTTTAGGTGAACTCACCACGGGCGTTGCTCATGAACTCAATAATCCACTCAATAACATTGGCCTGTTCATAGGGAATGTCATTGATTTGATTGAACTGGGCAAAGCAGACCCGCAGCCTATGCTGCATGAACTACACTGTGCTATGCAGCAGGTTCGCAAGGCCACAGAAATTATCTCCCACCTGCGCACCTTTGGACGCGCCGCTTCGGTGAGCCGCGAACCAGTAGTGATCAATCAGGTTATACAGAACGCGATTTCCCTGATGCGTGAACAACTGCGCCTGCGCCAGATTAAAGTCGAGCTACAATTTCCCCCTGAAGATGTCGTAGTCAATGGCAACGCTATTCAATTGGAGCAGGTCTTTATCAATCTGCTCACCAACGCTCGCGATGCCATGGCTGATGTCGCTCACAAAGTTATTACTATCACCTGTAAAATCAATGCTGACATCGTAGATCTTACCGTATGTGATACAGGTCCTGGTATACCTGAGGGACTGGAGCAGCGCATCTTCGATCCCTTTTTCACCACGAAAGAAGTTGGCGCGGGTACAGGGCTGGGCCTTTCGATCACATATGGCATTATCAAAGAGCATGAAGGAACAATTGCCGTTGAGAATCGCCCCGGGCAGGGCGCCTTATTCTTGATACAACTCCCGCATAACCACTAGGGAAGGAAGGTTTGTAACAGATGGACCAGGCGCATATTCTTATTGTTGATGATGATAACGCTCTGTTACAGGCGCTTCCCCAGGTCCTATACCTGCGCATGGAAGACATAAAGGTTGATACATGCGATTCGGCTCAGGAGGCAGTTGAGCGGATTGGTGAACACGAGTATGATGCCATCGTGAGCGATATTAAGATGCCAGGCATGGACGGGTTAGTCCTACTCGCCAAAATTCAAGAGTTAAGTCCAGACACGCCGACTCTGCTGATTACCGGCCATGGTGAGCATGACCTCGCTGTACAAGCGCTGCGTGGAGGAGCCTATGACTTTATTCAGAAACCAATTGATCGTGACTATCTGATTGCCGCCCTCCAGCGCGCTATCCACACGCACCAGTTGCGCAGCCAGGTTAAAGCGCAGCAGCTTACTTTAGAATTGCATGCTCGTTCCCTCGAACGCATGGTGCAGAAACGCACCAACGAACTTGTAGAGGCCAATGCGGCCAAGGATAAGTTCCTGAGTATTGTTTCACATGAGCTTAAAACTCCCCTGACAAGCTTGAAGGGTATGACCCAATTACTGCGCCGCCAGGTTGGACGGGCCGAGGCTACCGATGTCGTAGGTGTAGGGCTGGCGGACATGGAACGTTCCATCCGGCGGATGGAGGTGCTTGTCAATGACCTGCTCGACTCCTCGCTGATCGAGACAAATATGTTTGTCCTGCACCGCAAGCGCTGCAACCTGGTTGAGCTATGTCGTCATTTAATCGACGAGTATACAGCGGGCACAGGTCCCTCGCTCACTTTTGAGATACCTGGGGACCCTATCGAAGTCGAAGTAGATGTGAACCGTATTAGCCAGGTTATCATCAATTTGCTATCCAATGCGCGTAAATACTCGCCCAAAGATTCTCCCATTACGATGACTTTGCAGCAAGCAGGTTATGAAACGATGTTCTCGGTGCGTGATATGGGCGTTGGTATTCCGGAGGAGATGCTGCCGAATATTTTTGACCAGTTCTACCGCGTTCCCAGCGTTGAAGTTCAAAATGGTCCGCATGTTGGATTAGGTCTGGGCTTGTACATCTCACGTAAGATTGTGGAGCGGCATGGCGGGCATATCGATGTCCAGAGCGTACCGGGGCAGGGGAGTACCTTCACCGTTGTTCTGCCGATGTATATCGATCCCAGCGTCGAATCCACCGATGCGGCCAAACTT
>WNFM01319702.1_pt2 | contig 22773 bp, 16 predicted proteins | sample 5400271 | NCBI WGS metagenome assembly WNFM01 (sample SAMN13153352, study PRJNA577476) | soil metagenome | isolation source: 60 cm saprolite on Douglas fir-dominated hillslope | place: USA:California | collected 2013-09-17
CATCGACACGCCGCGGCCGTGCACCATGACGAAGATCCGGCCGTTCCAGGCGGCCTTGTCGGCCGGATAGAGGATCGTCATCGCGGCACCCTTGGCGCGCTCGTACCTGGCGACGCCGAAGAAGATCGGGCGCGGGCCCCAGGTCTGCGGGAAGACGAGATCCGGTCCGTTGGTGAAGTAGTCCTTGTAGTCGCCGACCTTCGCGAGGTACCCGTCGACGGTGCCGTCGAGACCGATGTCGAGGCGCACGAACGCGCGTCCTTCGTAGGTGACCCGGCTCTCCGTCATCAGGCACGACGACGGGCCGACCGTGTGCCCCTTGACCTCGCGCGGCGGCAGCAGCAGATCGTTGCAGGACAAGGGCGCGGCGGCCGCCGCCTGCCCGCGAGGCATGGCGTGGGTGGACGGGCCGGCCAGCGCGACGCCGAGCGCGAGGACGCCGCACGCGCGCGCCCCGCGGCGCGGGAAGAACGACGGCCGGGAGAAGAGGGGTTTCATCGATGGGGAACCTGTGTGGCGGCGCCCGGCTTTCGGAACAGCTCGGGCATGTTGAACATGAACAGCGCGTTGCTGACGCTGTCGATCGCGTAGACCTCGTGGTTCGCGGGGTTGATCGCGACGCCGGCCGGCCAGACCAGGCCCGTGGCCGGCCCCTTGATGACGCCGCGCGGCGGCACGTCGCCGTTGTCGGTGATGCTCCAGACGCCGATGAAGCCCGTCTTGTCGGGATCCCACGGTGACGGCCGCTCCTGCTCGAACGCGTAGTTCTCGAAGTTGTTCTTGATCGTCGCGAAGATCTGGCCGCGCTCCTCGTCCACCACGACCTGCCGGATCTTGATGATGCCGGTCCTCGGTCCGGCGATGACGGCCCGCGGCGCGACGTCGCCGGTGTCGGTGCGGTTGAAGATCAGGATGCCGTCCTCGGACGCGCGGCCGCCGAGGTCCACGCGGTTGGCGACCACGATCAGGTTGTGGACCGAGTCGACGGTCATCCCGTAGATGTTCCGGATGCGCGTCGCGGGCCCGCCGATCCGGCGGATGGGCGCGACGTCGCCGTTCGCCGTGCGCGGGAACACCAGCACGCTGTCGTCGCCGGAGTCGACGATCATCTCGTCGTGCGCGACGTCCACATACAGCGTGTCGGGCTGGACGAGGCCGGTCTTCGGCCCCTGCAGCACGCGGAGGGGCGTTGCGCCGCCGTCGGCGCCGCCGGGAAGTGTCAGGACCGCGCCGCCGAGCGCGACGGGGACGACGATCTCGTCGTGCGCCGGATCGTAGAAGATGCCGTGCATGGTGCGGCTGACGCGGGCGGTCTGTCCGGCGATCACGCGGGTCGGTTTCGCATTGCCGTTTGCCAGCCTGGCAAACGCCGAGATCCTCGGCTCGCTCACTCAATTGGGGACCAGCAGCTCGTCGCGCTTGGAGTCGTAGGCGATGGCGCCCGGGTTGCCGAACCCGACGGTGGGGGCGCCGGCGGGCGCGTTGCGGACGATCCGCCTGGGCGCGACGTCTCCGGCCGCCGTCCTCGCGAACACGAGCGCCGTATGGTCGCCGTAATTGGCGACCCAGAGCTCGTCGTTCTTGACGTCGAAGGTGACTCCCATCGGACCGTGGAGGCCCGTGCGCGCGCCTTTGATCACCCGGATGGGCGCGACGTCGCCGCCGGCCGTGCGGCTGAAGATGCGGATCGAGCCGTCGCCGCTGTTCGCGACGGCGATCTCGTCGTGGTCGGCGTCGACGGTCAGCGCCATCGGCCAGTCGAGGCCGGCCTTCGGCCCCTGGATGCGACGCACCGGCGCGACGTCGCCGGTGGCTTCCCCCTCGTACACCGTGATCGACGGCTCGTCGAAATGGCCGCCGACGAGCGGTCCCCGATCCGCGGCCGCGGCCGCGGCTCCACGCCGGCCGGTCGCCACCGAGCCGGGCATCGTCTGACGGCCGTTCTGATTGCCGTGATTGGCGACCACGATCTCGTTGTGCCGGCCGTCGAAGAAGACCCCGTGCGGATCGCCGAGGCCGGTCTTCGGCCCGCGAATCATACGCAGCGGCGGATCCGATCCGCGGGCGCTCTGGGCGTAGACCACGATCTCGCGCGGTCCTTCGACGCTGATGGCGACTTCCTTGCGCGCCGGGTTGATCGAGATGCCCCACGCCTGGTGCGGCACGCTCAGCACGCGCGCCGGCTTCACGTTCCCGTCGGCATCGTCGCGGAACACCATCATCCGATCGCCGATGTCGTTGTCGACGGTGTAGAGCTCGTGCGCCTCGGGATCGACCGCGACGGCGGCGATGAACATCATGCCGGTCGACGGGCCGCGGATGCCGGTGAGCGGCGTCACCGGGTCGGCGCCCTTGGAGGCGGCGCGGCGATCGTACGACCAGAGCGCGTGGCGGTTGGGATCGCTGACGAAGACCCGGTCGTTGACGGTGTCCACGGCGACGCTGTGGAGCGTCGGGTACGGATCGGAGACGACGCGGGCGGGCGCGACGTCCCCGCCGGCGATGTGGGCCGTCGCCCAGTCCGGCCACGCTTGAGAGGCGGGCGCGGGCGCCGGCTCCTCGAGACAGCCGTTGCCGCGCTCGAGGGCGAGCAGCCGGTCGTCGGCCAACAACGATCGCAGGGCGGGGCGGCCGGCGCGGGGGGACTCGGCCGGCGGGTGCCAGCCGGCCAACCCGTACAGCACGCCTCCGGCCAGCGCGAGGAGCAGGCGTCTCAGCACAGCGGAGAGTATGCAGCCGGCCGCGGCGAAGTCAAGCCCGTTTGGTCAGACCTTTCCACGGCAATCGCCCATTTTTTGCTTGACTTGATCGCGCGTCGGCGGCACCCTGCGAGACGCCCTCAATGGACTGACCTTAGGCCGAACGGGGGCGGTGTTCGCGGAGGAGGAGGCGGCAATGCAGGCATCCAGAGTGGCCGTGCTGGCGAGGGCCATCGGTGTCGCGATCGTGACGCTGTGGCCCGCCCTCGCGGCGGCGCAGGGGACGACGGCGTCCATCGCGGGATTCGTGACCGACGACTCGAAGGCCTCGCTCCCGGGCGCGACGGTGACCGTGAAGCACGTGGACACGGGCCAGGCCCGCGTCCTGACAACGGACGGGCAAGGGCGCTATCGCGCCGACGCGCTCGCCCCGGGCCAATATGCCGTGACGGTGGAGCTCTCCGGCTTTCGCACCGCGCAGTACGACGACGTGAGCCTCTCGGTCGGCCAGGCGTCCACCCTGAACGTCCAGTTGCAGATCGGCGGCATTTCCGAGAGAGTCGTCGTCAGCGGCGACGCGACGCTCGTCGCGACGCGGCAGTCGTCGGTCGCCGCGCTCGTCGACCAGAGCCAGATCCGCGAGCTCCCCCTGAACGGACGCGACTTCAGCCAGTTGACGCTCCTCCAGCTCGGCGTGACCTCGTCGCCGACGACGTCGCAGACGGTGGATCGCGGCATGGGCACGCAGGTGTCGATCGCCGGCTCGCGGCCCAACCAGATCAGCTATCAGCTGGACGGCGCGGACGTGAACACGCAGGGCAATGGCTCCCCGGGCAGCGCCGCCGGCGGCATGCTCGGCGTCGACACGGTCCGCGAGTTCCAGGTCCTCGTCAACAACTACAGTGCCGAGTACGGCCGGTCGAGCGGCGGCATCGTCGTCGCGATCACGCGCTCGGGGACGAACAGTCTCACGGGCTCCGCGTTCGAGTTCAATCGCGACAGCCGGTTCGATTCGCGCACCTACTTCGACGATCCCAGCAAGCCGATCCCGCCCCTCAGACGCAACCAGTTTGGCGGGACGCTCGGCGGTCCGCTCGTGCGCGACCAGACGTTCTTCTTCGGCAGCTACGAGGGGCTGCGCCAGACGCGCGGCGCGACGACCATCGCGAACGTGCCGAGCGATGCGACACGGGCCCGGACCGATCTCAGTGCCCTGACGCGCCCCTACCTGCTCCTGTACCCGATCGCGAACGGGCCGCAGAATGGCGCGTCCGCCCAGTTCATCCAGCAGGTCGTCTCGCCGACCCGCGAGAACCTCGCCGTCGGCAAAGTCGACCACAACCTGACGAAGATGCAGTCGCTGTCGGTGAAGTACTCGTTCGACAAGGCGTCCGTGGACGATACCCAAGCCATCCCGTACTGGACCACCGACACCCGGACGAGATCGCAGTCGGTCGTCGGCGAGCACAAGTGGATCCTGTCCCCGCGCGTGCTGAACGATGTGAAGGTCGCGTGGAACCAGGCGTTCGAGGACACGCAGAACGTCGAGAACCGGTCGTTCGATCCGGCCCTGCAGTTCATTCCCAACAGCCGGTTCGGCACCACGAGCATCACGGGCCTCACCCAGCTGGGTCCGGACGCGCAGACCCCCACGTTCGTCAACCTGAAGAGCCTGCAGGCGATCGACAACCTCACGTGGTCGCGCGGCAGCCACAGCATCAAGACCGGGGTCAGCTACACCCACTACATGAACGACCAGGATTCGTCGTTCGATCTCGGCGGCGTCTACGCGTTCACGTCGATCGATAATTTCGTGCTCGGGAAGGTGAACACCTTCGAGGGGCAGGTCCCGGGGTCCACGACGGCCCGCCGGTGGCGCCAGGATCTCGTCGGCCTCTTCGCGCAGGACGACTGGTCGGCGCGGCGCAACCTGACCCTGAACGCGGGCGTGCGGTACGAGTTCATCACGGAACCGAAGGAGCTCGATGGCCGGTCCTCGGCGCTGCCGGACCTGCAGTCGTCGACGTTCGTGACCGGCGGGGCCATTTTCAAGAACCCGTCGCTCAAGAACGTGGCGCCGCGCGGCGGCTTTGCGTGGAACAATCCTGAGCAACATCTACCGGGCGTACGGCGACCGCACGCCACCGTTCTACAACTCGATCAATCCGAGCAACCCGACGTTCCCGAATGCGCCGACCACGGCGTCGTCGCTGCTCCGGCTCGACCTGGTGGACTACAACCTGAAGAACCCGTACCGCGTGCAGTACAACCTGACCTACCAGCGCGAACTGTGGGGCCGCACGGTCGTGACCCTGGGCTACATCGGCGCCCGCGGCTACCGCCAGATCCGCAACGTCGAGTACAACCAGGCCGTCCCCGTCGTCCAGGCGGACGGCTCGCTGTTCTTCCCGCTGGGCGGCACGCGCCGCAACCCGGGGTTCAACAGCATGCGGTTGCGCCTGTCGGACGGCGCGTCCTGGTACGACGGCGTCGTGGCCGGCGTGCACCGCCGATTCAGCGCCGGACTGTCGATCCAGGTGTCGTATACCTACGGCAACTCGAAAGACGAGGGATCGCAGGCGGTGGGCAGCGGCGACTTCGGCAACAGCTTCCAGCCGCCCTACTGGCAAATCCCGTCCCTGAACAAGGGACCGTCGGATTTCGACATCCGCCATAATTTCACGTTCAACTCGACCTGGGAGCTGCCGTTCGCGAAGTCGATGACGGGCGTGGCGCACGGCGTCCTCGCCGGGTGGCAGGTGTCGAACATCATCTCGGCGCGTTCGGGCGTGCCGTTCACGCCGGTCCTGAGCTTCGACCGCGCGCGCGCGCTGCCGCGCTCCGGCGGCGCGGGGCAGTGGCCGGACCTGGTCCCGGGCTGCTCGTCCCACGCGGTCACCGGCGATCCCAACGCGTGGATCAACGTGAGCTGCCTGGCCGTGCCGGCCGCGGGCACGATTGGCAATCTCGGCCGCAACACCATGCGCGGGCCCAACTTTGCGACATGGGATCTGGCCCTCTTCAAGAACGTGCCGCTCGGCGCCACCCGCCGGCTGCAGTTCCGGGCGGAGGGGTTCAACATCACGAACCATGCAAACTTCGGCCTGCCGAGCACCGCCGTGTTCAGCGCGTCCGGCCTCGTTTCGACGGCCGGGCAGATCACCACGATCGTGGGCACGGCGCGACAGTTCCAGTTCGGCGTCAAAGTGCAGTTCTGAAGACGAGGGCCGGTATGACCATTGAGCGCCTGCCGAGCGCGGGGCGCGCCGCCGCGCTGGCGCTGTCGCTCGCGGCGGCTGGCTGCGGCGGCGGCGCCAAGGCGCCGGGGCCCGCGACGACGACCACCACATCCGGCCCGGCGGCCTCCGACGCCGCGGGCCCGTATCCCGAGCCGCGCTATCCGGCGTATCTCAAGCCGGTGTCCACCGTCGAGGAGATTCTCCCCCACGTGCGCCCCCTCGTCCGCAACAAGACCGGCTTCCAGGGCGCGGGCCTCGGCATCGCCCGGGCGGGCGAGACCGTGACGTTCATCACGGCCCCGTCGGCCGAGCCGCTGGTCGTCGAGGCGGTGAAGCGGGCGATGGAGGAGCGCGGCGTCAGGGTCAACGTCGTCCCCGAGTACGAAATGGCCGGCGTCAGCAAGGCGGACGCCCTCGAGTACCAGACGATCCGTCGATCCTACACGTCCGAGCAGGGCTACATGGAGGCCGCAACGTGGGTCGAGTCGAACTTCCCGGACCCCGACGCGATCAAGAGCTGGCTGAAGGGACGCCGCCCGGATCTGTACGACAAGCTGTTCCCGCAGAGCCGCGAACTGTCGCCGAAGCTCAAGGACGTCCAGCAGAAGCTGCTGCTGCCGAATCTCGGCCGGGGCATCCAGGCGTACCTGACCAAGCATCCCGAAGTCCGGGGCATCTTCTGGGGCAAGGGCGGCGGCACGTTTCTGCGGCGCAACCTGCATCCCCTGGAAGACAAGTTCCTCGGGCTGTTCCTCGTCGACAACCGCTGGGACGTGATGAGCGCGCTCGGGACCTACCCCGGTGACGTCTGGCAACTCGCCGAGGATCAGATCATGGAGCCGCTCGTGCACGTGGACAAGATCACGGCGAAGGATCCCGAGGGCACGGACGTCTGGTCCGACATCAACGAGGAGCAGGCCAGCCACTGGGCGCGCGGGGTCTACCAGCGCGGGCACCTCTATATGTTTCCGAACCAGGCCACCGGCCGGTTCGGGTATTCGGTCGTCGACTACCCGGCATTCCAGAAGGAATGGCTCCCGCGCGAGCCGCTGGCGATCATCCACGGGACGATCGCCGGGACGACGAACCACACCGGCTTCTTCCCGCGCTGGGAGGTCCACTTCAACGACAACGGCTACGTCGGCGAGGTCAAGGGGGGCGGCCTGGTCGGCGAGGCCCTGCGCGAGCTCATGCAGATCCCGGGCATCAACGATCTGGTCTACCCGTTCCACAAGCCGGAGCACAAGGGCTACTGGTACTTGTATGAGGTCGCCTTCGGCACGCACCCGAAGGCCTTTCGGAACCCACAGGGGCTCGAGGACGGGACCGTCATTCCCGAGCGGCTGCGCTCGGGGGTGATTCACTGGGGGCTCGGGATCACCCTCCACCACGATCCGGGCGTGCAGGCGCAGTCGCAGAAGCTGCTGGATTTCACGAAGCAATACAATATGCCCCGCGATCATGGATTCCACACGCACACCTATTTCACGACGTACAAGGTCCACCTGCGGAGCGCGGACCGGTGGATTACGCTGCTGGATAAAGGGCGCATGACGAGTCTCGACAACGCCGAGGTCCGCGCGCTCGCCTCGCGCTATGGCGACCCGAACGCGCTGTTGTCGGAGGACTGGCGGCCGGAGATTCCGGGCATCAACGCCCCGGGCGATTACATGAAGGACTACGCACCCGACCCGTGGAAGACCGTGAAGCGCGTCATCGATCAGGTGCTGGCGGGCACCTACGACCACTTCTATCCCAAGACGGCCGCGCCGGTGGGAGGCGGTCGCTGATATGCGGCGCTTCGTTCCGACCGCGTTCGCGACGATGACGGGACTGCTGCTGCTCGCCGTGCCCCACGGCCGGGGCCGATCGATCGAGCAGTTGTTCGTGGCCCAGACCGAGGCGGCCGCCGAGACGAACGCCGTCTGCACGATGCCGCCGCTCGCCGACGCCGATGGGCAGCGGCAGGACCAGTCGGCCGCGGCGGAGCAGGCCCGGCGCCTCGCCGTGCCGCCGACGAGCGACCTGGCCAGCAGCGACCTGCCGCCGGTCCGCATGGTCGTCGATCCCTATCCGAGCTTCAACGGCGTCGCCGTGGACACCGTCACCGACACGGTGATGATGAGCGATACGAACCGGAAGAGCCTGCTGCTGTATCCGCGCACGGCCGGAAGCGCGACCTCGACCCAGCCGGCGGCGCCGGTCCAGCAGATCATGGGCCCCGAGACCGGCATCGGCTTTGTCGCGGGCGTCGCCATGGACCCGGCGCACCGGGAGCTCTTCACGGTGAACAACGACGTCGAAGACCGTCTGGTCGTGTTCGATTACGACGCGCGCGGCAACGTGACGCCGAAGCGCCTGCTGTACGTGCCGCACCAGTCGTGGGGGATTGCCTTCGCGCCGAAGCGGGACGTGCTCGTGCTGTCGGTGCAGACGCCGAACATGTTCGTCGTCTTCAAGCGCGAGGCGCGGAAGTTCGACCCGCCCGTGCGGTCCGTGCGCGGGGCGCGCACGCGGATGGCGGATCCCCACGGCATCTATTTCGACGAAACCCACAACGAGATCGTCGTCGCCAACCACGGGAACTTCCGTCCGAACGAGCTCATTACGTCCTACACCGCGTACGACTCCGCCACCTCGCGCCAGGAGCGCACCGGGAACGCCTTCAGCGAGACGGCCCGCGGCAGCTTCACGGGGTCGTCGGTGACGATCTACGACGGCGACGCGACGGGCGACGTCGCGCCGCGGCGGACGATCACGGGGCCGCTCAGCCAGGTCGACTGGCCGATGGGCGTCGCGGTCGACGAAGGAAACGACGAGATCTTCGTCGCCAACAACGGCGACAGCTCGATCCTGGTCTTCCCGCGGACCGCGGACGGGAACGTCCAGCCCAGGCGCGTCATTCGCGGACCGGCGACCGGCATCAAGGGCCCGATGGGCGTCGCGATCGCGAAGGACGAGCTCTGGGTCGCCAACTTCGGCGATCACACGGCGCTGGTCTTTCCGCGTCTGGCCGCCGGCAACGCCGTCCCGCGCCGCATCCTCCGCAACGCGCCGGCCGGGAAGGACACGAGCGGCTTCGGCAATCCGTACGCGGTCGCGTACGACACGAAGCGCCAGGAAATCCTGGTGCCCAATTGAGTGAGCCAGCCGCGGATTGCGGCATTTGCCAGGCTGGCAAACGGAAACGTCGCTCCCAACCGGGTCATTCAGGGACAGCTCACGCATCTCAGCCGGACGACCCATGGCATCGCGTATGACACGACGCACGACGAGATCGTCGCGCCCAACCCGCTGGCGGCGGCGGTGGTGATCTTCCGCGGCGGCGCCACCGGCGAGGAAGCCCCCGTGCGCACGATCCAGGGCGCGCGCAGCGGACTCTCGCGCCCCGAGACCGTCGCCGTGGACGAGAAGAACAACGAGCTCTATGTCGGGGATCCGGGCGACCGGCGCGTGCTGGTCTACCGGCGCGACGCCGACGGCGACGCGAAGCCGCTCCGGACCCTCCAGGGGCCGAAGACGAAGCTCCTGCAAATCGTGGGCATCTCCGTGGATCCGGTGCGCGATCTGCTCGTCGTGTCCACCTATTCCCGGCTGACGGGCGGCGTCACCGGCCTCTTGATCTTCAAGCGGACCGACGAGGGCGACGTCGCGCCCCAGCGGGTGATCGCGGGGCCGAAGACGGGCATCACGCGGCTGCGCCAGATCGGGCTCGACCCGGCGACCGGCCGCATTTTCGTCGCGGCGATCAACAACGAGTACCTCCCCCCCTACAACATCGACAAGCCGCGCGAGGGGCTCCCGCCCGACGTCGATCTGCCCTCGCCGTGGAACACCGGCACCGAAGGCTTCATCGGCGTCTGGAACGACGAGGGAGACGACGGCGACGTGCCGCCCCATTCGATCATCAAGGGACGATCGACCGGCATCGTGCACCCGGCGGGCGTCACCTTCAACGCGAAAGACGGCGAGGTCATCGCGCCCGACGCCGTCTGGAACGGGTTGTTCACGTTCCTGAAACCGGAGCTTTTCAAGAGGCCCGCTGCAGCCCCACGATGATTCGACGCCTGCTCACTATCCTCGGCCGCCGCACCATGCTGACCTTCGGCCTGGTCACGTTCATGGTCGGCGCCTTGCTCGCCACCGTCAACATCACCTCGCGCTACGCGCTGAAGGTGTATGTCGACGATCAGCTGAAGCGGATTCCGTGGGATCTCGCGGTCTACCAGCAGGGGGCGGTCAACGGCGATCGGACGCTGCGGGATTTCGTCGCGCAGACGCCCGGCGTGACCAAGGTCGAATCGCTGGCCTTCCTGCGGGCCCGGTTCCCCGAAGGGGGCGAGGTCGAGGCGCAGGTCGATCGCAAGCCGTTCACGACCCCCTGGCTCTGCGTCCTGGCGGCATCCGATCCGTCGATTCTGCCGCCCGAGCTCGGGTTCGCGCTCGCGAAAGGGGGCCCTCCGGGCACGAAAGGGGCGGTGCTCGCGCTCGTCGGTCCCGAGTACGCGATGGGGAAGGCTTTCCTGGCGCTGCAGGGCGCGAAAGACTTCACGCTCCAGGTCCACGTCGCCGAGCAGCAGCGGTTCCTGTTCAACACACCGCTCAGATCGGTGGTCCGTCTCGATCGCGACGATCTGAACCGCTGGCTCATGGACCAGACGGGATCGGTCAGCTACATTCCCTACATCGGGGCCATCCTGCTGATGCCTTACGACTGGGACATCCTGACGAAGTTCGATCAGGTGGCGACCGGATTCGTGCCCGACGAGGTGCTCGGTGCCGGCAATCAGGAGGCGGGCCACATCCAGATGGCGGAGTACGCGCCGGAAGTCGTGTACGTCGCGAAGATTGACCGGGCGAACCTGATTTCGGGCTGGGACATTCCCGGATCCCTCGCGCGCGTGGAGGGGATCAACACCGGGCTGCACCGCGGCGCGATCGAGACCGCCCCGGCGCCGAAAAAGGTCTTCACCGGCCAGCCGGATCACACCCACGACGCCCTCGAGGTCGGCGACGACGACAACAAGTTCGGGCCCACGAATTTCGTCGTCGACAGCACGACCGAGGTGCTGCTCGAGCGGATGCAGAACATCGCGCGCCTGATCGGCATCGTCTCGCTGCTCGTCGCCCTGCCGCTGCTGTGGATGGCGTGGGTCCTCGCCGCCAACCTCGCGGGGCTCCTGATGCTGAACGAGCGCCGCACGCTGGGGCTGATGCGGCTGCGCGGGATTTCCGGCCGGCTGATGGGACGGGCGTTCCTGATCAGCGTGACCCTCGGCGGCCTGGGCGGCGGGCTCCTCGGGCTCGTCGCGGGATCCGTGCTCCCGCTGCTGATTTACGAGCGCGGGCGGCTTCCACTGTCGGTGCTGGTCGACGGCCGCCAGCTGGCCATCTTCGGCGCGTTCCTGGTGATCTCCGTCGTCCTCGCGCTGGCGGTGAGCCGCCGCCTCGTCAAGTACGCGACGACGATCTCGCCGCTCGAAGCGTCGGTGCGGGTGTCGGGATCCGAGGCGACGAGCGCCTCGCTGCGCTTCGGCGTGCTCCAGATCCTCGCCATCGTGCTCGGCAGCTACGTGCTGTTCGGGTGGATCTTCGACTTCGCCCTGTCGGATCTGCCGCGGATGGCCTGGTTCCGGCTCGGCGATCGGTTCCTGGACTTCCTCGGGCTGCCGCTCTTTCTCTACGGCGTCGCGACGCTGCTCGCCTCCAAGCGCGAGCGGATTCAGCACGTGATGGCGCCGGTGCTCCGGCCGATCGGCGGGGTGCTCGGGCGGTTCGCCCTGCGGCACATGTCGGCCAAGCCGCACCGGACGGTCGCGTTCCTGCTGATCGTCGCCCTCATGTCGAGCGTCAGCCTTTACCCGATCGTCACGAGCGGGTCGTTCGAGGACAAGGCGGTGCGGGGGGCGAGGGTCCAGATCGGCACCGACTGGCAGGTCCTCTACAACGCACCGGATCTCATCGACGTCGATCGGCTCAACGGCCCGGCCGACACCCAGATCCGCGCGATTAAGCCGGAGATCGAGAAGCTGCTGGCCTCGCTCCGCACGATCGAGGGGGTGCGCGACGCGACCTACATGGTCGAGTCCGTGCTGCCGACGTTCTACCTGCCGGGCTACGGCCTGCGCGGCGTGCCGCTCTTCCTGCTCGAGAATCCCGAGACGTACCGCACGCGGGTGTACTCGGAGCCGCGTGTCGGGTTGAGCAGCTCGTTCAACGACATCATGGCGCGCACGGCGAACGGGGACATCGCCGTGTCCCCGCCGGTGGCGGACTTCTGGCGTCTCGACCCGGGCACGCCGATCCTGCTCGGCCTCGACGCCGAACGGCGCGCCACGGGGTCGAACACGGCCGGCGTCCTGGCGTTCCTGCCCGGCATTCCGCCCAAGAGCGTCAACGACCGGCAGGGCTACGTGCAGGCGCGGATCGACTACCTGAACTACCTGTTCACCACGAACGCCTATCTCGCGACGGGGATCGACAACCCGAGGCTGAAGCCGCTGCAGATCCTGCTCCCGCGGGTGATCGTCCTGCTCACGGCGGATCCGTCGGTCGATCCCGTGGCGTTCCCCAGGGCGATCGCGAAGGCCAACGCGTTCCCGCCGCTCGAGATCCACAGCCTGACGCAGGAGGCGGCGAAGGTGGGGAGCGACATGTACATCTCGCTCGCGCTGGCCAACATGCGCATTTACCTGATCGGCGGGTTGATCCTCGCGCTGGTCGCCATCCTGGCGATCGCGATGGCGAACTACAGCGAAGATCGGCGGACGCTCGGGCTGCTCCGGATCCGCGGCGCGTCCCCGGCGGCGATGCGCCGCTTCGTCCTCGCGATGCTGCTGTCGCCGGCGCTCGTCGGCCTCGCGCTCGGCGCCTCGTCCGCCGTCCTGGCCGGCTTCGGGCTGGCGAACTACGTCTGGAAGCTGCGCGAGATCCGCACGGTCGTGCAGCTGCTGCCGACCCACCTCGTGGTCCCGGTGCTGACGGTGTGGATCGCGATGCTGCTGGTCCTGCTCCTCGTCGGCGTCGCGTGGGGATTCAGCGGGTATGCGTATCGCCACACCGCGCACCGGGCATTCATCGCATGAAGGGCACAGGTTGATGGCCAACGACGATCTGTTCAAGAACCAGGGGCTGGGCGTGACCGTCTCGAACGTGACCAAGCGTTACGAGATGGCCGCCGGCGAGGTGCACGCGCTACGCGACACGTCGTGGGACGTGAAGAAGGGCTCCGCCGTCGCGATCATGGGACCGAGCGGCTGCGGCAAGACCACGCTCCTGAACCTGCTCGGCGGCGTGGACCGTCCCTCGTCGGGGACCATCACGATCGACAACCAGGATCTGACGGCGATGAACGAGCGCGCGCTCGAGACCCACCGCCTGCGCCGCGTGGGCTTCGTCTTCCAGTTCTTCAATCTCATTCCGAGCATCACCGCCTTCGAGAACATCGAGCTGCCGATGGTCATGGCCGGGATGCCGGAGGGGCAGTGTCACGTACGCGCCCGCCAGCTGCTCGCCCTCGTCGGTCTCGAGGACAAGGGACAGAAGCGGCCCGAGGAGCTGAGCGGCGGCGAACAGCAGCGCGTCGGCGTGGCGCTGGCGCTCGCCAACGATCCCGCGCTCATCCTGGCCGACGAGCCGACCGGGAATCTCGACTCGACCAATGCGGCGGCGATCGCCCATCTCCTCAAGTCGCTCGCGCTCGAGCACGGCAAGACCGTCATCATGGTCAGCCACGACCCCAAGACCGTCGAGCTGTTTCCGACCGTGTACTCGATGCGCGACGGCCGGTTCGTCGCGCCGGACACGCCCGTGGGAGCCGGCGCATGAGGCGGACGCTCGCGGCGGCCGCCATCGCGCTGCTTGGCTGGGTGGCGCCGGCCTCCGCGCAGAGCCATCCCCTCTACATCCAGTTCACGCCGGGCGCCGTCAAGGGCGCGCTGTACAAGCCCGACTCGGGGCCGGCGCCCCACGTCGCGGTGCTGCTCATCCACCGCACCGGCAACTTCCTGTCGCACATCGCCACGACCGAGCTCGCCTCGCGCGGCTTCATGGTGCTCGCCATGAACCCGCGGTCGGACAACAACGAGGCGGCGGTCAGCTTTGAAGACAACGCCCTCGACCTGAAGTCCGGGATCGAATTCCTGCGCCGCCAGCCCGGGATCACGAAGGTCGTCCTCTTCGGACACAGCGGGGGCGGTCCGGCGACGAGCTTCTATCAGGCCGTCGCCGAGACGGGGCCGGGCTACTGCCAGGGGGCCGACAAGCTGGTGGCATGCGGGAATGCGCTGGCGGGGCTGCCGCGCGCCGACGGCCTGATCCTGGTCGACGCGCATCCCGGCGTCTCGGTGAACGGCCTGCGCAGCATCAATCCCGCGGTCCTGGACGAACACGACCCGCGCAAGATCGATCCGTCGCTCGATCCGTTCAATCCGGCGAACGGCTACGACCCGAAAGCGCCGCACTACTCGGACGCCTTCAAGTTGAAATACTTCAAGGCCCAGGCGGACCGGATGAACCGCCTGATCGAGCTGGCGAAGCGGCGCCTCGCCGCCATGAACGCCGGCACCGACGTCTATCCGGACGACGACGTCTTCCCGATCGTCCGGGGAGAGCTGGCGCGCCTGATGGAAATCGACCCGAGCGTGCACCACGCGACGAAGGCGCCCCAGAAACTCATCAGGAACGACGGGTCCATCGTCACGCAAATCGTCGAGAGCGTCAGGTCCGTCGGCCGCGGGTCCGAGGCGCTGAACGCCGCGTTCAACACCGGCACGCGCCTGCTGACGGTCCGGTCGTTCCTCAGCGCGAACGCCATCCGGGCGAGGGACTCGATGGACGACATCGACTGGTGCTCGAGCAACAACTCGACGCCCTGCGCGCTGAAGCACATCTCCGTGCCGCTGCTCGTCACGGCGATGGGGGCGCACTATTTCGTGCGCGACAACGAGATCCACTATGAGCTCGCGGCGAGCAAGGACAAGGATTTTGTCGTGATCGAGGGGGCCACGCACGGCATCCGTCCCTGCGCGGCGTGCGAGCGCACGCCGGGGCAATACGGCAACAGCGTGAAGAACTTCTTCGACTACCTCCAGCGCTGGATCGCCGCCCGCTACTAACCCCGGGGCCCGGTCGGCGTTTGCCGCCACCACGGTGCCAGATCGCGGAATCCCCCCGGCGGGACCTCTCAGGACTCGCTGACGATTGCACAATCGGCGACCTGGCCCCAGCGAGACCTCGAACACGGACCTGCCCCCGGCGAGCCACAACGGCGGCCTGGCCCCGGAGTCCGGGGGCTACCAGACCAGCTTCGCGCCGATCTGGATTTGCCTCGCGCTCGTCGAGGTCGTCGTGATGCGGCCGGCGTCCTCGCGGACCGTGCCGTCGGCGTTGAAGACGTTCTGCTGCGGCGTGCCGAAGTTCGCGCGATTGAGCAGGTTGAAACACTCGAACCGCAGCTGCAGCTCGCGCGAGCCCCCGAGCCGCACGCTCTTGCCGGCGATCAGGTCCACCGTCCGCAGGTTGGGGCCCGTGATCGAATTGCGCGGCAGCGTGCCGATGTAGCCCGTCGCCGGGAGGACGAACGCGGACGGGTCGAACCAGTGCGCGACCGTCCCGAGGACGGGGTTGGCGGAGGCGCCGGCCTTCAGATCGGGGAACTCCGGCGCCCATCCCTGCACCTGGAGGCCGGTGTCGACGCCGGAGAAGGCTGAGAACGGATACCCGGTGCGCATGCGAATCAGGGCGCCGATGGTCCATCCCTTCGTCAGGACGCCCCTCAGGCCGGTGGCGTCGGTCCCGAACGGCAGGAGGTAGTTGACGTTGGCGACAAACGCGTTCCTCACGTCGAAGGGAGACGGCCCCCGATCCTTGGCGTACAGATAGCGGCCGCCGGCCCCTTCATTGGTGAAGTCGTTGCCGCCGAGTGCCGAGGCGCCGTCGTCCACCGAGCTCGAGAGCGTGTACGAGAGCTGCGCCTGGAGGCCGTTGGCCTGCCGTCGGGTCACCCCGATGGTCAGTCCCTTGTAATCGGACGTGCCGTCGCTGATGCGGAAGCGCATGCGGCCGAAGTTCGGCTGCGCGAGCGGCGTGCCCGGGGCGACGAACAGGCGGCCGTCGGCGGTGACCTGGGCCACGCGGCCGTTCGTGTAGATCTGGCGGACGAGGTTCTCGCCGTGCGATCCGCTGTACCCCACCTCGAGGGTCGTCTTCGGGAGGAGCTCGCGCTGCACGTTCACGTTCCACTTCGTCATGTACGGCTGCTTGATGTCGTACTGGATGCCCTCGAGCTGCGCCTGCGCGGCGAGCTGGGCGGCCTGGGTGGTGTAGGCGTCGGGGAAGTTGACGACGAGCGCGCTCGAGCCGACGAGGCCGCCGCGGTTGAAGAACGGCGGCACGCGGACGGCCGTGTTCTGGACGAACGGCGTGCTGATGAGGATGCCGTCATAGAAGATGCCGGCCCCGCCGCGGACCGCTGTCCGCCCGTCGCCGCGCACGTCCCACGCAAAGCCGACCCGTGGCGCGATCGTCCTGAGCGACGGGTTCCGGAAGAGCGTTGTCAGGGTGGTCGTGGAATTGAGCGTGGCCGTCGCGCTGCCGAAATCGATCAGCTGCGCCAGCCGGTTTTTCGTGTCGGACACGGATGTCGTCGGCTCGTACCGCACGCCCAGATTCAGCGTGAGGTTCTTGCGCGCGTGGATGTCGTCCTGGACGTACGCGCCGAAGGCCATCTGCCGGAGGTTGCGGCTCGCGTCGGAGCCGGGCACGACGGCGTTGAACTGGTTCACGCGGCCGATGAGGAAGTTATCGAGCGAGCTGAAGGTGTACTGGCCCATCGAGGTGAAGTCGGAGGTGAGGTTGAACTGCAGGATCTGCGCGTCGCCGCCGACCTTGATGTTCTGCGCCCCGTGGTTCCAGGTCACGCCCTCGCGGATCTGAAAGTTGTTGAACCGGTGAAATTTCGGGTTCGTGGTGTCGCCGCCGTACGGGCTCAGGCCGGTCACCGAGATCGCGGCGATGCCGCGCGTGATGTCCGTGAACGTCGTGCGGGGCATCGTCAGGCCGCTCAGCAGGTAATCGACGCCGTCCAGCCGGCTGCGCGTGAAGCCGAACTGCATGCGGTTCAGGAACGACGATCCCTTCACCGCCGTGTGCTCCGCCGTCATGAACTGCACGCGGGTCTTGAGGAGCGACCCCGTGTTCAGGCGGCTCGGGTCGTCCACCTGGGCGTCGTCCAGCGTGTAGCGGACGAACAGCTGCTGGCCTTGCGACAGCTGATGGTCGACGCGGCCCATCACGTATTGCTCGTCGGTCTTGCGATGATCGATGCGGCGGTACTCGCCGCGCGTCGTCCCGAAGGCCTGGCCGTTGGGCAGCGGGTACGAATCGAGGTAGGGCTTGATGGCGGCGGCCACGGTGCCCTGGCGCACGCCGGCGGACGGCACGGTGAACAGGTTGGTCTCGCCGAGCCGTTCGTGCAGGCCTTCATAGGTCGTGAAGAAGAAGGTCTTGCTGGGCACCACCGGACCGCCCAGCGAGAAGCCGAACTGGTTCCGCTTGAAGGGAGGCTTCACGGCATCGAAGAAGTTCTTCGCGTCGAACGCGGCGTCGCGGTGGAACTCGAACAGGGAGCCATGGAGCGCGTTGGTCCCGGACTTGGTGGCGGCGTTGATGATGCCGCCGGTGTGGTGGCCGTACTCCGCACTGAAGCTGTTGGTGAGCACCTGGAACTCGCGCACCGCCTCGACGCCCAGCACGTTGCCGGACGCGCTGCCCGCCTGGCTGAACTGATCGTTGAGGTTCGTGCCGTCGAGCGTGAACAGGTTGGCCGTATAGCGCGACCCGTTGACGCTCAATTTGGCGCCGAGGCCCGTGCTGGTGCTCTGTCCGCCGGTCTGCGTCATCTGCACGCCGGGGGTCAGGTTCGCCAGCTCCACGAAGCTGCGCCCGTTCAGCGGCAGGCCTTCGATCTGTCCCGTGGTAATGAGCCCGCCGGTGGACGCCGAGCGCGTGTCCACCGTGCGCGCCTCGCCGACCACCGTGACCTGGTCCGAGATCTTGCCGAGCGGCAGTTCCAGATCGACGACGGCTTCGCGGCCGACCGTGAGGGTGATGCCGGCACGGACGACGGAGTTGAAGCCTTCGAGCGTGGCCGTGACGCTATAGGGCCCCGGCTGGAGATCGGGCGCCACGTAGCGGCCGCCGCCGTCGGTGACGACCGTCCGTGCGCGCGCCGTGTCCGTGTTGGTGACGACGACCGTCACGCCGGGGAGCACGGCGCCGCTGCCGTCCCGCAGCGTGCCGGACACGGTGCCGCCGGTGGACTGCGCGCGCGCCGACGGCGCGGCGGCCAGCGCCGCGGCCGCCAGCAGCGCCGAGAGCCGAAACCGGGTGACTTTCACACTGACCATGGCTGAACCGCCTCCTTCCGGCGACGCGGCCCCCTCGGAGGACGGCCGCCTCGACCGGAGAGATATATCAGAATTCTCAATGGTCGGACCTTGAAAAATCAGCCGGATTGAGTTGACCCGGCGGGAGCGGTTATGTTACATGTCGCCTCCAAAGGTTAGACCAATCGTCCGGTGGCGGCGTGAGGCGCTGAAGGAGCGGGACAAATGATGAGTCGATTGACAACCGCGCGCGTGTGGACGCTCGGCTTGTGCGCCGCGGCCGCGGCAACGGGTGCCTGCGGCAAGGTCTCGCCCGCCCCGCAGGGGACGGGGACCGTCGCCGGCGCCCAGGTCGGCGCCGCGGCCGGCGAGAAGTACCCGGCGCCGCGCTGGCCGTCCTATTTCAAGCCGCCCAAGTCCATCGACGACCTGATGCCGGCGGCCCGCTCGCTCGTCCGCAACCAGTCCGGTCTCCAGGGCAAGGGGCTGGGCATCCTGCAGCCCGGTGAGAAGGTCCTCATCGTCGTGGCCGACAAGGGCGACCCGATGGTCATCGAGGCCATCACGCGCGCGCTGGAAGAGCGCAAGGTCACCCCGTACATCAAGTACACCTACGAGCTGAAGGGGATCTCGAAAGCCGACGCGACCGCCGACCGGCAACGCCGGACCGACGGACAGGACATCAAGGAGGCCGGAATCTACCAGGCGACCGCCTGGATCACCGGGCAGTTCCCCAATCCGGCCCAGCCCGCCGCGTGGCTGAAGCAGAAGGATCCGCAGACCTTCGCGGCGCTCTTCCCCGGCAAGAGCGGCGACGCGGTCCTCGCGGCCGCAGGCCAGAAGCCGAAAGGTGAAGGCGGCGACGCCGACACCGGGCAGGCGCCGTCGGGCGGCGGCGACTACAAGGCCCGGTTCGCGGTCGGCGACGCGATCAAGGATTTCCTCACGAAGCATCCTGACGTGCGCGGCGTCTTCTGGGGCGCCGGCGGCAGCACCGGCCTCCGCCGGCAGCTCTATCCGATGCAGGACAAGTTCCTCGGCACGTTCATCCAGGACAACGTGTACGATCTGCAGAGCCAGATGTCGACCTATCCGGGCGACGTGTGGCAGCTCGCCGAGGAACAGCTCCTCGAGCCGCTGGTCTATGTCGACCGGGTCGAGGTCACCGACCCGGAGGGCACCAGCCTGCACGCCGACATCACCGACGAGATGGCGCAGCGCTGGGCCGCAGGCGCGTACCAGCGCGGGCATTTGTACATGTTCCCGAACCAGGCGACCGGCCGCTTCGGCTACTCGTTCGTGAATTACCCCGCGTTCCAGCAGAAGTGGCTGCCGCGCGAACCGATCGCCCGGATCGAAGGCGTCCTCGCGGGCACGCAGGGCCACGGCGGGTTCTTCCCGCGCTGGGAGATCTTTTTCAAGAACGGGTTCATCTCGGACGTGAAAGGGGGCGGGGCCGAGGGGACGGCGCTCAAGGAGTTCCTCCAGTATCCGGGCCTGAACGAGCTGACGTTCCCGTATCACAACCAGCCCGGGTACTGGTACCTCTACGAGATTGCGTTCGGCTCGCATCCCAAGAGCTTCCGTCACCCCGGCGTGATGGCCGAGACGGGCAATACCAGTCCGGAGCGCGTCCGCTCGGGCGTCATCCACTGGGGGCTCGGCATCCGCCTCTGGCACGATCCGGACGCGCCCACCGAGTCGAAGAAGTGGCGCGAGTTCACGGAAGCCCACAACGTCGCGTTCGACCACGGCTGGCACACACAGACGTACTTCACGACCTACAAAGTCCGCCTGCGCAACGCGAACAAGTGGGTGAACCTGCTCGACAAGGGGCACATGACGAGCCTCGACAATCCCGAGGTCCGCGCGCTCGCCTCCCGCTACGGCGATCCGGACTACCTCCTGACGGAGGACTGGATTCCCGAAGTGCCCGGCGTCAATGCGCCGGGGGACTACTTGAAGGACTACGCGCCCAATCCCGGCGACTACGCCTTCAAGGTGATGGACAAGGCCAACGCGGGCACCTACGAGCACTATTTCCCGGGTGCCGGCGCCAAGATTACCGTCGGCGGCCAGCCGGCGGCCAAGGGCACGCCGGCGAAGACCGGCGGCGCCAAGTAGAATCGCTCCCCTGAATGGTTGAACCATCGCGAGAAGTCGGCGCGTCCGCGCCGGCCCTCGCGTCGACGTCCACCCCCGGCATCGACGGGCGATCGCTCCTGCTCCTGGGGGCCATCGGCGGCGCCTGCGTCGGCTTCCGCCTGCTGCCGCTCGGCATCGATCCCCGCGCGCACAGCGCGCTGGCCGTCGGCATCTTCATGATCGTGTCCTGGATGACCCAGGTCCTCGATCACGGGATCGCCGGCATTCTCGGCTGCTTCCTGTTCTGGATGTTCGGCATCACGAAGTTCGAGACGGCGTTCTCGGGCTTCGCCGACACGTCCGCCTGGTTCCTCTTCGGCGCGGTGTGCTTCGGGATCATGGGCAGCAAGTCGGGTCTGGCCCGGCGCCTCGCGTACCTGATCATGCGCGGCATCGGCCACAGCTACCCGCGGCTGCTGCTGGGGCTCATCGTCTCGAATTTCCTCCTGACGGCCGTCGTGCCGTCGGGCATTGCCCGCGTGGTCATCATGGCGGCCATCGCGATGGGGCTCGTCGAGGCCTTCGGCGTCGGCAAGGGCAGCAACGTGGCGCGCGGGATGTTCATCATCCTGGTCTACCAGGCGACGATCTTCGACAAGATGCTCATCGCCGGCGCCTCGTCCATCACCGCGCGGGGCGCCATCGAGAAGTTCGGCCAGGTCAACGTCCTGTGGAGCCAGTGGTTCCTCGCCTACCTGCCCTGCGACATCATCGTGATGATCGTGGCCTGGCGACTGACCCTCTGGCTGTATCCGCCTGAAACCGCCGAGTTGCCGGGAGGGCCCGACTTCCTCACGCAGCAGGTGCGCCAGATGGGGCCCTGGTCATCGATGGAGATCAAGTCCGCGCTGCTGATGCTGCTGGCCATCGGCTTCTGGATCACCGACTTCCTCCATCACATTCCGTCGCCGATGATCGGGCTCGGCATCGGACTGCTGTCGATCATGCCGGTCGTCGGGGTCCTCGACACCAAGGACATCCGCACGATCAATTTTCTTCCGATCTTTTTCGTGGCCGCGGCGGTCAGCCTGAGCAACGTGCTCGTCCAGACCAAGGCGCTCGACATCGTCACGGGCGCCCTGTTCCACTGGATGACGCCGCACATCAACGGGACGTGGACGTCGACGATGGTGTTGTACTGGTCGGCTTTCCTCTATCACATCGTGATCGGCAACGAGATCGCGATGCTCTCGACGTCGCTGCCCATCCTGATGACCTTCGCGCGGGAGCACGGGATCAATCCGCTCGCGCTCGGTATGATCTGGACGTTCGGCGCGGGCCCGAAGATCTTCATCTACGAGTCGGCCGTGCTGGTGGTCGGGTATTCCTACGGATACTTCAGCAACAAGGACATGCTGAAGGTCGGCGCGATCCTCTCCGTCGTGACGGGGCTGATTCTCCTGGTCCTGGTGCCGCTCTACTGGCCGCTCATCGGAATCGTCCGCTAAACGAGGTAGGATTGCGCAGATCATGCGACTCGTGACGCACGTCCGAGCGATCGGCGCGGTGGCGGCCGTTGCCCTGCTGCTGGGATCGGCGCCGCGCGCGGCGCAACCGGCGCGGATCGTCCACCTCGGCGGCATCGCCGAGCTCAAGGGCTGGTTCAACGCCGGGCAGGGACATCTCCGCGCGATTCTCCTGCTGTCGCCCACGTGACCCGCGTGCATCAAAGGCGCCCGGTGGGCGCAGGACGAGCTCCTCTCGACGCATTCCAAGTCGGACGTCCGTGTCTTCGCGGTCTGGTTCCGGATGTACCCGGGGGACGAAGAGAGCCGCTGGCCGCGCGGCATCTTCCGTGATCCCCGCGTCGAGCAGCGATGGGACGAGCCCAAGCTCGCCGGCCGATGGTTCCTCGAGCGCCTGCGCGATCTGACACCGGCCCGCCGCGTGGACGGCCGGTTCCCCCAACGCGTGGACGCGATGTGGGACACGTGGATGCTCTTCGATCGCAAGGCCACATGGAAGGACCGGCCCGACGGGCTCGTGAGCTGGGGCTATCCCATCATGGCGACCCGTGGCCAGCTGCAGGACGATCTCGAGTCCCTCGCCGTCCGAACGCGCCGCTAGGCCGATCGCAACGGACCTCGCGGGCTGTCGACCGTTCCCAATGACACCCGGGTGGCGGATCGGCCGGAATCGCGGTAAACTCCGCCGAACCGGTTTGGTCTTACCAATGGAGCCGAGAAGATGTTGAAACGGGCGATGGTCGTTCCACTCGCGGTGGCAACGCTTCTGTGGGGGCCCAGGGACAAGCCGACCATCGCGGCGGGTATCGCCCTGCCCTTGATGGAATCGACCGGGCCC
>WNFM01348811.1_pt5 | contig 22770 bp, 20 predicted proteins | sample 5400271 | NCBI WGS metagenome assembly WNFM01 (sample SAMN13153352, study PRJNA577476) | soil metagenome | isolation source: 60 cm saprolite on Douglas fir-dominated hillslope | place: USA:California | collected 2013-09-17
ACGGTCAATCCGCCGAACAGCTGGCTGATCTGATAGGTCCGCCGCAGACCGCGCCGGATTCGTTCGTGTACAGGAAACACCGTGACGTCTTCACCAAAGAAGCGAATCCGACCCGACGTCGGGGGAAAGTCGCCGGTGACGGCGTTGAACAGCGTGGTCTTTCCCGCGCCGTTCGAGCCGAGCACGGCCCGCCGCTCGCCGGCGCCGACCCGCAAATTGATGTCGGCAAGCGCAACCAGAGCGCCGAAATGCCGCCCCACCCCCTCAAGCTCCAGCGCATAGGCGCCGGTGGAAGACAGACGTGAGGCGACATTGTTTGCTGCCATGACGGTTTCCGGTAGTGCAGCCTACTTGCAATCGGGATTGTCGCGTCCGACAGGCCCCAGCTTGAGGAACTCGGCCTCCGGGATGCCAAGCGTCTGGTTCACGGCGGGCATGACCTTGATGACCTTATTGTACAGATTGCCGTCCGGACCCTTGGCGACCTCGGTCAGATAATTTGCCGGTCGGCGTATCGAATTCGAGCTTCGACAAGGCGTCGCGAAACTTCACTTCCTTATCCGTTAGATCGCCACCGACCTTGTCGAGCGCCAGCAGCACGGCTTTGGTATTGACGTAATAGCCTTGTGCGAACAACGACGGCGACGGGAAGCCGTCCTTGTAAGCGGCCTTGTAGTCGGCGACGAATTTCTTCCATGCCGGATCATCGGAATTATCGGCGATCGGGCCGGCCGACGGCGTCCCGACAACATAATCGCGCTGCTTGCCCTTGGTGCCGAGAACCGTCTGGTCGACGGTGATCGAGCCGCCGATCAGCGGCGCCGTGCCGCCGGCCTGCTGATATTGGGTCAGGAAATTGACGCCGTCGGCACCGCCCAGCGCAACATAAATGGCGTCGACCTTGTCGGGAATGGCGGCGATGATCGAGGAATAGTCCTTGTTGCCGATCGGCACCCAGAACTTGGCCGGCACATGGCCGCCAGCCTTGCAGAATCCGGCCATGAAGCCGAAGATCTGGGTGTAGGGAAACGAATAATCCTCCGCAACTGTAGCCACCGTCTTGTATTTCTTGGCGTTGAAGGCGTAGTCGCCCAACCCTGCCATCCATTGCGCACCATCGGTCGAGAATCGGAAGAAATTCGGCGCGGGGTCGCGCAACGTGGTGTCCTGCGCTGCCGAAGTGCCGTTGACAAAGGTCACGTTGGGTTGAGTCTTTGCATAGTCCTTGACGGCGACGCCTTCGTCTCCGGAAAGCGGGCCGATCAGGATCGCGACGTGGTCCTGTTCGACGAGCTTGCGCGCCGCCTTTACCGCGCTGTCGGGAGTCGCATCCGACGACCCCTTGATGATCTCGATCTTCTTGCCGCCGGCCTTGTAGCCGGCTTCGGTCAAGGCAAGTTCGGCGCCGCGGATGCCATCCTGGCCAAGCACCGTGAACGCGCCCTCCAGTGTCGCGAGCAGGCCAACCTTGATGGTATCTTCGGCGAACGCGACATGCGGCGCGATGACGACCGAGCTCAGAAGAGCCAGCACGAGAGGCGTATTGTGGTGCAGTTTCATAGTTCCCTCCGTTAAAACGCCCGCAGCCGGGCTTTGCTTTTGCCGATTTCTAAAGTTCGCGCAGGGACTTTACGGCCAGGTGCGGCGCGAGCCGCCGCCAGAGCCCTAGAATTCCATCCGGCGACGCGAATACGATGATGAGGAAGACAAGACCAATGAGCGTGTTGAAACGATCGGCGCCCGCAAGGTCGATGGCGAAGGTTTTGATGACGACATAGAGGGCGGCGCCGATGAACGGTCCGATCGGATGACGCAGGCCGCCGACAACGGCAATGACCAGAATTCCGATGGTCTCGCTGACGCTGATCGTCCCCGGCGAAATCCGGCCGTTGAACCAGACGTAAAGAACGCCTGCGGCGCCCGCGATGATCCCGCTGAAAAAATAGGCGGCGATGCGATGAAACACGACGTCGTAACCTATCGCCGCCATGCGCCGCTGATTGTCGCGCGTCGCCATCAGCGCGCGGCCGAAGGTCGAGCGGGCGCAGTAGACGACGGCGCAATAGGCGAGCGCCGCCACAAACAAGGTCATATAGTAAAACGGCAGGGGGTCGCGCCAGTCGAGACCCAATACCTGCGGCGGCGCCACGCCCCGAAACCCCGCATGGCCGTTGAAGACCGAATAGTTCTGCTGCGCGAAATAGAAAAGCCCGGTGGAGACCGCCAGCGTGATCATGATCATATAGATGCCGGCGGTTCGAACAGCGATCATGCCGATCAGGGCCGCTGCAACGCCGGCGATCAAAACAGCCATCGGCACATAGAGCCACCACGGCCACCCAAGGCCAAGCACGCCAACGCTGTTTGGGCCGAGGATCGCGACGGCATAGCTTGCGATACCCGCGATGGACAGCTGCGCAAGGCTGACCATCCCGCCATAACCGGCAAGCACCATGAGCGAAAGGCCGATCATTCCAAGGATCAGAACCTGCGCCCCGATTTGGAAAACCAGGAATGGCGTGGCAACCAGCGGAAACAGCACAAGCGCGACCGCGAGCGCGAGCGCACCCGGTCCGAGCCGAGCGGTAATGATATCGCCGGGAATGGCAAGGCGCGCCGCGTCGGCAAAGCGCGTGCGCGCATTGCCCATGATTCCCTGGGGCCGCAGCGCCAGCGTCACCACCATGATGACAAAGGTCAGGACGACTCCGTAAGTCGGGAAATAGACCAGGCCGATCTGTTCAGCCAGGCCGATCAGCAGCGCTCCGATCGCCGCGCCGGTAATCGAACCCATACCGCCGACGATGACGACAACGAGCGAGACAAGGAGATAACGCACGTCCTCGCCCGGCGCGACCGACAGCGCAGAGCCGCCGATCACGCCGGCAAAACCGGCCAGCGCGCCGCCGATGGCAAATACCGCGACAAAAAGAGTGCGAACATTGACGCCGGCGACCGATAGCATGGCGCGGTCGTCGACGCCGGCGCGTATCATCACGCCAAGCCGCGTCTTGTTGAGGGTGAGCCAAAGCCCGACCCCGATCACGATCGCCGCCGCCAGAACCACGAGCCGATACAGCGGATAGCGCATCGTCACGGCCTGGCCGTTCGATTTCACCGCGGTGATGATCGGCGTCGCGACGGAACCGTCGAGCAAATCGGGGATCGTGAATTGATAGGTCTTGCCGCCCCAGATCGCGAGCATCAGATCGGCGGCGACGATGGAAATGCCGATCGTCACCAGGGTCTGGCGCAGTTCGTCCCCTGCGAGCCTTTGAAAGACGAATATCTGCAGCAAGGCGCCGACCAGCGCAACGGCGATCGTTCCCGCGGCGACTCCGGCAAACCAATTGCCCGTCCATTGCGCGATGTCGTAGCCGAAATAGGAGCCAAACAGGAAAAGGGATCCATGCGCAAGATTGACGTTACGCATCAGGCCGAAAACCAACGTGAAGCCGCTCGCCACCAGAAAGTAGAGGCCGGCCAGCGTCACGCCGTTAAGAATGGCGCTGACGAAGGTCTTCTTGCCGATCAGCAGCCATTCGAGCCAGGACGGCCAAACGCCGAACAGCATCCACAAGATGACGACGCCCAGAAAGAGAGCGGCCGCCGTCCAGCCCTGACGGGCCGTGAAGGTGGGCGCCGTTGGGGTCGCCGTCAGGCTCATGCGCTGATCCGTCGGCGCTGCTCGGACATCCTGGGCGCCTTATGGAACTGGCCGTCCTTCATGATCGCGAGCAGACGGCTCTTGTCCTGCAACACACGGATATTTGCGATCGGATCACCATCGACGAGCAGCATGTCGGCGAGATAGCCCGGCTTGATCTGGCCAAGTTCATTGCCCATCTGCATGATTTGGCCGCCAAACTGGGTCGCCGCGATAATCGCCTCCATCGGCGAAAACCCGAGCAGATCGACGAACGTCTCAAGGTCCTTGGCATTGGTTCCTTGCGGCGTCCAGGCGAAGCCATAGTCGCCGCCGATCAGCACCCGAATGCCGCGCTTGTGCATCTTGCGGCTCGTCTCGACGGCATGTTCCAACTCGCGCTCATAGGCTATGCTCACCGGCGAACCGGGCTTGATGCCCCATTCGGCGGCATGGCGCGCGGTATTGATGAGCCAGGCGAGCCCGGGCGCGACAAAATGACGATCCTTGGCCGCCTCGAGCATATCGAGTGCTTCCTCATCGGCGAACGAAGCGTGGTAGATGTTCTGGATGCCGTGACGAACGCATTGCTTCACCGAGCCTGAGGAGCGCGCGTGGGCGGCGAGCACTTTGCCTCGGGCCCTCGCCTCGCTTGCGGCCATCGCTACCTCTTCCTCCGACATCGGCGTCTCTTCCGCCTTCATGCCGGTGATCTCCTCGCCGGACAGATTGAGCTTGATCGAATCGACGCCATATTTGATCAGCATGCGCACCGTGCGCCGCACTTCCTCAGGGCCGGAAACGACGATGCCCAGATTGAGCCCCTCATGGGGAATGTGCGAGGGCGCGGAATCACCAAGGCCGCCGACCGTCGTAATCTCAGGGCCAGCCGCCCGGTAGCGTGGGCCAGGGATCATGCCCGAATTGATCGCATTGCGGACGACGACATCAAGGCGCGGCTTGGCTGCCGCGGCGCCACAACCCATCGTGAAGCCGGAGTCGAGCACGAGCTTGGCCATTTGCGCGGTGACCAGCGTGTGCTCCTCTGGCGGCATCATCTGGATCGGGTCGATACCCGGGGCATTGTTCCAGGATAGATGGAGGTGCGCGTCGCACAGGCCCGGCATCAAGGTCGCGCCCATTCCGTCGATAACCGTCTGCGACCCGCCGCCGACCGCGCCACTCATGCGCGAGGATCCCTTGGTCACATGCCGAATGCGATTGCCCTGAACGCTGACTTCCCCCGTGTAAGGGTACTCGCCGGTGCCATCCAGGATGCGGACATTGGTGAAGAGCACGCCGCCCGCGCCATTGGTCCCGTTGGTTCCATTGTAGCTGTCCGCCATCGCTATTCCTCCCTTTCGTGCCGCCGACCGAATTTTTGGAGATCGACGGCTGTGTCCAGCTCTTATACCATCAAGCGCCGTACGCCCTCACGTGTTCGCTGAGAAGGCGGGCGCAATCTTGCGGCCGTTCCACCGGGGTCCAGTGTCCGCAACGCTCGAGGACCTTGACTGTCGCACCTTTGATCTTGTCCGCGAGCGCCTGCGTCATGCTGGGTGGGGCTACGACATCCTCGTCGCCCGTGACGAGCAGCGTCGCGCAGCGCAGCAATCGCAAATCAGCGCCCTGCGCGTCCGCCAGCGCCTCGCAGGTCTGCGCGAAGCCTTCCGCGTCCTGTCGCATATGGCTTTCGCGCAGGAACGGCGCGACAAGCGGACTGGCGCTTCTGGTAGCTGAAGGCAACCCGCCGACGACCGCGTCGGCGATGCCTATCATGCCCTCCTGGCGTGCCTCTCGCGCCCGATCCTTCAACCGCTGGCGCGCCGCGTCCGACGGTTCGTGAATGGGGCCAAACAGCGTCAGGCTCGTCACCCATTCCGGCATTTTAGCCGCCACATGTTGGCAAACGGCCGTACCCATTGAATGGCCTACAAGATGGACTGGCGCGGCGCCGATGACTCGAATGACTTCGCCGATCGTCTCCACCAAACCATCCATCGTCAACTTGCCGACCGGCGTCGGTGAACGCCCCGAGCCGGGCAGATCCGGCCGGACACAGCGAAAGCCATCGAGTGCGCCGAGCAGTGGCTGAAACGAATTCGATGTTCCGCCGAGGCCATGGACGAACAGAATCGTCGGCCCCTCGCCCTCGATTTCGATCATCACCCGTCCGAGGGCGGCGCCAGTCACGAGCGAATCTCTCGAAATTCATTCTGCAGCATGCCGATGCCGGCGATTTCAATACGCGCGACATCGCCGGCGACAACATATTTGGGAGGTTTGAAGCCTATGCCGACCCCCGACGGTGTGCCGCTCGCGATAATATCGCCCGGGATCAGTGACACACCGGCCGAAATGGTCGCGATGATGGTTGGGATATCAAAGATGAGGTCGCGCGTATTCGCGTTCTGGCGCAAGTCGCCGTTGATCCAGCACCGAATCTTGGTGTCGGAGAGATCGATTTCGTTGCGGGTGACCGCCCACGGCCCCATCGGGCAGAAGGTGTCCTGCGACTTGCCGATGAGCCACTGGCTATATCGGCCTTGCAGATCGCGCGCCGTGACATCGTTGATGATGGTATAGCCCCAGACGTGATCGAGCGCATTTTCCGGTTTAATGCCGCGTCCGCCCTTTCCGATGATCACGCCGAGTTCGGCTTCATAGTCGACAGCCTGGGACACCGCCCCGTCGATGTCGATTGGCGCACCATGCGCGACCACACATTCGGGGACTTTGGAAAAAATGATAGGATGTTTCGGCACGACACCGTTCGCCGCGCTGGAATCGAAACCGCTCGATGCGAATTCCTTGGCGTGGTCATGGTAGTTCTTGCCGACGCAAAAAATGTTTCTGCGCGGACGGACAATCGGCGCTTCAATGTCCGCTTCACGCAGCGGCATGGCGGACAAGACGCGCGGCAAGTCCGCGCGGTCGATCAGCGCCAACACGCCATGAGCCGCATCTTCAGCAGGAATATCGAAGGGCGAGACGGTCTGTTTGTTATCGTCAATGACACCGACACGTCTTTCGCCGCCCATGCGATAGGTCGCAATCTTCACGTCGTCGCTCCTCCCATTATTTGAACCATCTGAAGCGATCCAGGTTCAGAATGCAAGGGAAAGAGGAAATTTCCGAAGTAACCAGGAGCAAAAACAGACGCAAATTCACAACGACTTAGAGGACAGCAGCGGGTCCGCTCCGGCTTTCGCAAGGCCGATCAAACATTATGCACCAATACTGATCCATTCGAGCGCAATGAATTCGAGCTTGCGGGAGCAGTTTTTTAGAAATACCGTCTTGGTTATGAACCAAATGATATATTTGGTTCAAATAAAGCCGCAATTGGCGCAACAACAGGGAGCGAAACAATGAAAGCAATTCTGCCAGTCTCGGCCGTGCTCTTCCTCATGGGGGGCATCTTTGTGGCGCAAGCTGAAATGAAACTGCCCGAACTAAAAAAGCAACCAACCGTCCAGGCCGTGCTGGACGAACACTTGGATGCGCTTAACAAATGCGACTGGACTAGATTGCTCGCGCAATATCCCGAAGACGCCCAAATCAATCTGCCAGGCGGCACGATTACGAAGGGGCGCACGGCAATCGGCGAACTTTTTGCCGGCTTCTGCAAGGACACCAAGGATGGCGGCCTGAATGGGATTCATTTCGACGCCGTCATCAGCACGACGATCGGGGACACCATTGCAACTCAATGGGTCGCGACCGCGCCCTTCTTGTCGGAGCCTTACAAGGGCTCTGACGCCTACATCACGAAGGACGGGTATATGCAAGCAATGGTCACCACTTTCGACGGCGGCGCACTCAAGATGAAGAAATAGACTGCACTCCTGGCGCGCCGCTCGTCGGCGCGCCAGGAGACATGGATGCGACTCGGCCTAATCACCACGAAGCGCGATAGCGAGTTGCTTCACCTTCTCTAACTCTGAAGGCTCGCACGCTGAAGGCGCGGTATCTCGACAGAAAACGATGCGCATGCTAATCGGGCCAGCATTTGATTAAGGGTTTGACTTATGCCCAAAAATGTCGCCGCTGAGGTCGCGCATTCGCTTCGACAGCGCATAGACTCAGGCGAATGGAGTGACACGCGCCGCCTGCCGAATGAGCGCGAGCTCGCCGCTGAGTACAGTGTCGCGCGCAATACGCTACGAAGCGCGATTGACAAGGTTGCCGCCGACGGAACTGTGCTGCGTCAAGTCGGACGCGGCACGTTTTTGCGTCGCGATGCCAAAGACGATTTTTTGAACATCGTTCAGAAGCTTTCAGGCGTGAGCCCTATCGATATGATGGCGGTGCGCCGGATCATCGAGCCGCGGGCGGCCGCGCTCGCCGCGACCAATGCCAGCGCCGGCGCACTTAAGGAGATCGCAGCGGTGCATTCCGCTTCGGTCGCCGCCTACGAAATAGAAGCGTTCGAACGTTGGGACGCTGAACTCCATCAGAAAATCTTCGCCGCGACGCGCAACGATCTTCTCAACCATCTCCACGAAATGCTACGCTTGATTAGGGGCCAGGAGCTCTGGCTCGCAATAAAGCGACGCTCATTCAGCCCCGAACGCCGAAACGCGTACTGCCAGGAGCACGGCGCGTTGGTCGCCGCTTTGCTGCGGCGCGACGCCGAGGCAGCGGCGATTGCGATGCGCGCCCATCTGGAAACAGTCAACCGCAATCTGTTTGCCGGGAGCGAATCGTCTTGAGTCTCACAGCAACGGCTGTTCAGCAAACTCACACCGCGATGCGTCAAGGATCGCCATGATACGCCCGCTCCGGGTTCGCTTCGGTCGCGGCGATGCACAGCGCAAACGCATTCCCCAAGAACCTGCGCAATATTGACGGCGATCGCGCTGATTCATTCCGAGTTGGCGGCGCATCGCCCCCGAGGAACGCGATCAAACTTCATTTCACTCGTGAGCATTCGTCGCACGGGAAATAGCGCAACGCGGTAGCGCTGCGCGACATATCTTCGGGGCGAACAACATGGTGGCGATCGCAAGTGCGCCGAGCAAAATCAGATACCAGGTGCCGAAGTCGGCAAGGTAGTGCTGCATCGCGTAGGACACGATCACGCCGATAGTTGGACCTTCGATCGTGCCGAACCCGCCGATGATGACGATAAACATCACATTCCAATCCAGCACCGAAAACGCAGCTTCGGGCGAGATACGCGCCTTCTGCAAATAGATCAGCGCACCAATCGTCCCGGTCGCGGCCGCGACCAGCACATAAACCCCGAGCTTGGTGCGGAAGCTATCGACGCCCGCACTTTCCGCGGTCGCCTCGGAATCGCAGATGGCGGAAAGCGCAAGGCCGTAGCGCGATCGCAACACGAGAGCTCTCTTTCTGGCACCTAACGGACGACGGTGTTTCGAGCAACGTCCGCTTTGCGCCCACAAGCGGTCGTCACAGAAAAGTACCGCGGGGCGATCATGGTCGCCTCACTAGCCACGCGAGTAGATTTGGGAAGAGCTGTGCGGTGTCTCGACATACGCGTCAATCACCGACACCACGGTAGTTGAGCAATATGGTCGAGGCTCGCTAAACCCAACGACGAGACGCGTACCGGCACCAGTTTCGCACCAGGAACGGCCGCGCCCGAACGCAACGAAAATGCAACAACCAGCGGCACTCGAAGCTGATGGGTTTCGCAAGTTCAACCGGTCTTACGAACTGAATGCGGGCAAACACCGTCTCATCTTTCAAGCACGGCTTTTGTCCATACGTTTCGATAGGCGTGCAGGCCTTCAACCGCGCAAGGCGGCGCCGCGATCAGCGGCGGCGGCTGAAAGTTCCGCGGCGGCCATTGCGCCAACAGCGCAGCGCCCCGCGCGGTCCCGGCGGCGTCGGAGCCGGCGAAGACCTGCTGCGATGGGCGGAATGCAGCGAGCAGCGCAGCATAGGCGGGGTTGGCGGCGAGGCTGCCCTCGACGACAAGATCGCCGGCGGTGACGCCTAGACGCGTCAGCATCAAGTCGCTCATAAGCGCAACATAAAGCGTCGCAAGTGCCAGCCGGTCGGCAGGTGCGGTTTCCCCGCGAATTTCACCCTGGCGCGAGGCGAACGGGCCGCCTCCGCCCTGCCCGGCAAAGCATGGCAGCGCCATAGCGCCAGATGCGATCACACGCGCCAGCGAAGCCGGGTCCGGGTTGCCTGGCGCCCCGGCGATTGCGGCATATTCGCGTCCGCCCATGAAACGCGCGGTGGCGACTGGACGGCCTTCAACATCGACATTGGCCAGCGTGTCGTCAGCCGGATCGAGCCCCTTCACGCTCAAGCCCGGCGCCAACAGGATTACCCAGGTGCCGGTCGAAAGAATCGTGAACGGCGCCCGGCGCGAGCTCAGATGCGGGAGCAGCGAAGCGTTGGAGTCATGGGCGCCGCAAAACACGCCGACGTCGCGTCCTAGCCCGGCAGCGGCGGCGATGTCGGGCTTGATCGGCGCGAGGCGCTGGTAGGCCGGCTGCAGCGGCGGCATCAATCGGCGCAGATCGAGTGCGGAGACCACGCTGGAAAACTGCCCCTGCAGCGGCGCCCACAGATCGGAATGAGCGCCCAGCGAGGTGACTTCAGCCGCCGCTACGCCTGAAAGTCTCCATGCCCAATATTGCGGATAGGCGAGAAGATATTTTGCCCGCGCGAACGCTTCGGCAAAACGTCGCTGCTGCCACGCCAATTGTCGCGCGAGGTTCAGGCCCACGGGCAAAGCGGGCGAGAACGTTTGCGAAAACGGTGGGCGCAGCGGCGCATAAAACGGCTCGATCTCCTCGACGCCGGCGAACTCGTAGTCCATCACCGGCAGCACCAGGCCGGAATCGTCGATCAGCGCGGCTGCGCAGCCGTGGGTCGTCGGGACAATGGCCGCAATCCCATTGACCTTGTTGGCTTCCGCAAGGGCGCCCAGCAGAAATTCCCAGATCTTCTCGACATCCGCATGGAGATAAGGCGGGCCGGGGACCATGCGATTGGGCATGGAGCGCTCCCGCACGAGCTCACCATCGCAAGTGAAGGTCGCGACCTTCACATTGGTCTTGCCGATATCGAGAACCGCGGTCACACCGTTCATGCTGGATTCCCTCTCGGACGGCACGCGTCGTCCGATCCGACGTCTATGGCAGATGAAACATCTCAGTGAGCGGGATCGCGACCGGCGAGCCGTCGGGATGGGTGCGCATGATGTCCCTCATGTGATCCCACCAGCGGCGCATCACCGGATGGTTGGGCAGTGCTTCCATTCGGTGGTCCCCGCCGCGCTCCAGAAAGACGAACTGGATCGAGGTTTCCTGATCGAGATGAATCGAATAATTGGCGACGCCTGCCTCGGTGAGCGGGCACACGAGCTCCGGCCAGATCACGTCATGGCGCCGGCGATATTCCGCGGCGCATCCCGGGTTAAGGAACATCTTGAAGGCGTAGCGCTCGGTCATGGTCGATCCCCAGGCCGAGATTTGCAAATTCAAGTCGTTCACTCTCGTGCCGATTGCAGGCGCAAACCTCGGCCGAAGCGCCGGCCTCTCCGCCACGAGAGGCCGGCACGAACTGCGATCAGAAATCAAAATCCTTGATGTTGTCCTTGGTGAAGATGAACGGCGAGCCCAACAGAATTTCGCTGCCGTTGATGACGTTGAGCTTGCCGAGCTTGCCAGCATCGACCGAGGTCGCGCCGGGTTTCAGCTTGCCGTCGACCACGGCGCGGATCACGTAGGTCGCGGCATAGCCGAGATCTACCGGGTTCCACAACACGACGGACTTGACGCAACCGGCATTGACATAGGGCTTCATCGCATTCGGCGTGGCGAGGCCGACGACGGCGAGCTTACCGCAGAGGCCAGCCTTGGTGACGGCTTCGGCCGAGGCGGGGGTGGCGACCGACGTCATGCCGAACAGGCCGGAAAGCTTGTCGCCATATTTGTTGATCAGGGTGGTGGCCTGGTTGAACGACAGCACGTTGTCCTCCTGCGCCTCCACCGTTTCCAGCCATTTCAGTTTGGGATGGCATTTGGCGGCGTAGGCCGACATTTCGGCGATCCAGCGCGCCTGATTGGGCGTGGTGAACGTGCTGGTGACGATGGCAAACCCTTTGTCTTCGCCGACTTCCTTCGCCAGCGCATCGACCATCGCCTTGGCGATGCCGTTGAACTGGGCCTGATTGATGAACCACAGGCGCGCATCGGGCTGCGAGTTGGCGTCATAGCCGACCACGTGAATCCCCTTCGACAACGCCTTCTTCAGAACCGGAGCGATCGCCACCGGATCATTGGCGGCGAACAGGATGCCGTCGACGCCGCGGGTGATGTAATTGTCGATGAACTTGATCTGCTCGTCGATCTTGGCCTCGGTGGGTCCGTCGGTGGTCACCTTGACGTTGCCGATCTCCTTGGCGGCGTCCTGCATGCCCTTGGAGGTGGCGTTGAAGTAGCCGATGCCGATCAGCTTCGGCACATCCACCAGCGTGATCGGCTTGCCGGCCTTGTCGGGCGCACCGGTGGTCTGGCCGCCGTCATAAGGTTTAGCCGCCGCCGCGGCTGCCGGCCCGGCGTCGCATGCGAGCGGGCTGGTCGGAAGATCGTCGCCGCCATCCCACTTGTCGGCGGCCACGGCGGAGCCGCCCGCCATCGCCACGCCGAGGATCACGAGCGCGGCCGTCTTCATCATCCGATGTTTCGTGAGCTGCTTCATTATGGTTTCCTCCCTAAAACGCCGCTTTTGCGGCTTATCACCCCATCAGTCCGCGACCTCGCGGCGTCCGTGGAGAGAACTTGCGATCAGCGTGGACGCGATCAGGACCGCGCCGATGACGATGATGGTGGCGTCGCCCTTGACCCCGGTCAACGCCAGCCCGTTCTTCAACAGCTGAATCATGACCAGGCCGACGACGGTTCCCCAGATCGTCCCAACCCCGCCGAAAATGCTGGTGCCGCCGAGAACCACGGCGGCGATGACGTCGAGTTCGTAACCGCTTCCCATGTCCGAGCGCGTCGTGGTCACGCGGGAAACCAGCACCCAGGCCGACAGCCCCGCGGCCAATCCGGACAGCGTGTAGACCACGAGCTTGACCCGATCGACCGGCAGGCCGGAAAATCGGGCGGCGGTCTCGTTGTTGCCGATGGCATAGAGCGTGCGGCCGAAGGTGGTGCGGTCCAACGCCACGCCGGCCACGATGATCCCCACCAGCAGGATCCAGAGCTGCATCGGCACTCCGAGCCATTCCCCTTGCCCGGTGAAGAAGAACCATTCGGGATAGTTGCGCACCGACCGCGCCTGACTGATGCCTTCGCCGAACCCCCGATAGAGCGCCAAAGTGGCGATGGTCATGATCAGGGGCGGCACCCGGACGCGGGTGATCAGCAACCCGTTGACAAAGCCGGCGACGCCTCCGACCCCGATCGCGAAGGCGATCGCCAGCGGCAACGGGAAGCCAAGGTTTCTCCAGGAATAGCCGAGCATGATCGCGCACAGCCCGACAATCGATCCCACCGACAGGTCGATGCCGCCGGTGATGATGATGAACGTCATCGGCAAAGCGAGCAGACCGACCTCGGTCATCAGGCGGCCCTGGTTCAGCAGATTGTCGATGGTCAGGAAGCGCTCGTTGAATAGGCCGAGGATCGCCAGCGCGACGACCAGAATCGCCGTCAGCAGCGTCTCGTGGCGGATCAGCCAACCCGGCGCGGCGGATCGGACCTCGGGTGCGAGCACCGCCATGCCGATTATCCTCCCACCTGACGGCGCCGGCGCCGCAGGATGTCGGCGACCACCGTGACCAGGATCAACGCACCCTGCACGGCGTGAATCCAGTACGGCGAGACGTTGATGAAGACCAGCGCGCTGGCGATTTCGGCGATCAAGACCGCCGCCAGCGTCGATCCAACCACGGTGCCGACACCGCCGAGGATGCTGACGCCGCCGACCACCGCGGCGGTGATCACCGTCAGCTCCAGGTTGGGTGGTACCGTCGACTGGATCACTTTGAGCTGGGTCGCGAACAGCAGCGCCGCGATCCCTGCGAACAGCCCATGCAGCGCGAATACCATCACCACCGTGCGCCGCGGCGACACGCCACACAGCCGCGCGGCTTCGGCATTGCCGCCGGTGGCATAGATCGCGCGACCACTTGCCGAATAGCGCATCCACAGCGCGGCCAGAATGGTCGCCGCCACCATGATCAGCACCGGCATCGGCAAAATCCCGAACAATTCGATATCGGCGAGATGGAAGCTTTGCGGCAGGTCGGTGATCCATCGACCGCCGGTGACACTGATCAGGCCGCCCTTGAGGATTGACAACATCCCCAGCGTAACCACGATCGCCGGAATCCGTAAGTAGGCGATCACCGCGCCTTGCAGCATCATGACGAGGATGCCGACCACGAGCGGCGTCAGCCAGACCAGAATGATCGGCACGCCCGCAACCGCCAGCGATCCGCTGATAGTGGCGAGAACGCCGATCAGGGAACCGACCGAAATATCGATATTGCCGGACACGATCACCATCGACATGCCGATCGCCGCCACCGCGATATAGGCGTTGCCAAGCACGATATCGGCGAGGTTTCGCGTCGCCAGAAAACGCGGGTTGTAGAGGCCGACCAGGATCGCAATGCCGATGATCGCGAAAGCCAGCAAGGCCTCCTGCGAGGCGAATAAGCGAAGCGCGCCGCCTTCCCCGGGACGCAGGCGCGAAACCACCATGGTGCTCACGCCGCCCTCCCCGCATCGGCGCCCTGGCTGCCCATCATTGCCGCGCCGACCGCTTCAGGCGTGGCTTCCGCGCGCGAAAATTCGGCGACCAGCCGGCCCTCTCGCATCACCAACACGCGATCGCTCATGCCGAGCACTTCGGGCAACTCGCTGGAAATCATCAGGATGGCCAAGCCTTGTGCGGCGAGTTCGCACATCAGCCGATGGATTTCCGCCTTGGCGCCGACGTCGATGCCGCGGGTCGGCTCATCGAGAATGAGCAACTTCGGCTGGTTGGCGAGCCACTTGCCCAGCACGATCTTCTGCTGGTTGCCTCCGGACAATCGGCCGACCACCTGGTCGAGCGAACCCGCCCTGACGCGAAAGCGGGTGACCCCCGTTTCGGCCAATCGCGTTTCTGCCGCGGAATCGATGAAGCCGAAGCGCGCCACTCTGGCGAGGCTGGCCATGGAAAAATTCTCGCGCACATTCATCGGGCGAACCAGGCCCTGGTTGGCGCGGTCTTCGGGGACATAGGCGATGCCAAGCGCCCGCGCCCGGCCAGGCGAGCGGATTTGCACCGGCTCGCCGGAAACCAGGATCCGGCCGGATTCGGCCGGCGTCACGCCAAAGATGGTCTGCGCCAATTCGCTGCGCCCGGAGCCGACCAGGCCGGCGAGGCCCAGGATTTCGCCGGCGCGCACGGTCAGGCTGATACTCCTCGTCATCGGCCGCCGTACCAGATCCCGCACTTCCAGCACCGGCGCGCCGACCGCCGCGGCGACCTTGGGGAACAGGCTTTCGATTTGGCGGCCGACCATCATCTGGACCAGTTCCGCCGATGAAGTCTCCACGACTCGGCGGGTGCCGACCTGGGCACCATCGCGCAGCACCGTCACCCGATCGGCCAGTTGAAAGATCTCGTCCATGCGGTGGCTGATATAGATGATGCCCACACCGCGCGATTTGAGGCGCCGCACGATGTCGAACAGCCGCGTCACGTCATATTCGGTCAACGCGGCGGTCGGCTCGTCCATGATCAGCAGCCGCGCATCCTGCGACAGCGCGCGCAAGATTTCGACGCGCTGGCGATTGCCGACGCTGAGCGAGCCGACGACCCGGCTCGGGGCCAGATCGACAATTTCGAGGGTCGCGAGCAGCGCTTCGGTCTTGGCCGCCATCGCCTTCCAGTCGAGCCGGCCGCCGCGGCCGCGCGGCGCGTGACCCATGAAGACGTTTTCGGCCACCGTCAGATCGCGAAACAGCAGCAGTTCCTGGTAGATGGTCGCGATCCCGGCGCGCCGCGCATCGTCCGGAGAATCGAGACGAAGCGTCCGTCCGTCGATATGAATGGTGCCGGCGTCGGGCTGATAGACCCCGGAGATGATCTTGATCAGGGTGGATTTGCCAGCGCCGTTCTCGCCTAGCAACGCGTGCACTTCGCCCGGCGCAACCTCGAACGAGACCCCCGACAGCGCGCGAACACCGGGGAAGGATTTTTCGATGCCGGCCACCGCCAGCAGCGGCGCCGCTGGGCCACCCTCTCGCACGGGTGCGTTGCGGGCGTCGCTCATGCGGCCGCGACCTCGTCGGGAGTTTCGGTCGAGATCATCACCTCGACGCCAGCGTCGCGAAGCATGTCGAGAGCTTCCTTCGGGGCCTGGGCGTCGGTGATCAAGGTCGAAATTCGCGACAGCGGACAAACCACCAGGCTGCCGCGCGGTGTGAATTTGGAGCTGTCGGCCAGCACCACCAGCTTCTCGGCGCGCTTGAGCAGCTTGGTCTCGGCGCGGGCGATCAAGGGATCGCCCTCGATCACGCCGAGCGGGCCGATCGAAATCGCGCTCATGAACATGCGCGAGGCCGAATAGTGCTGGATCGCGTCTTCATCGAACGGCGAGACGATCAGTTTCTGTTCGCGGTAGACCTCGCCGCCCGGCAGCGCGACGCGACAGTTCGAATGATGGATCAACGTCTCGGCCAATGGATAGGAATTGGTGAGCACCTTGAGGCGGCGCTCGCGCAGGAATTCGCCCATCTCGAAGGTCGTGGTGCCGCCATTGATGATGATGGCGTCGCCGTCGCTGCACAGCGCGACCGCAGCCCGGGCGATTGCCCGCTTGGCGGCGACATTGAGTGTCTTGCTGATCTCGAAGGACCGGGTCGCCAGCGACGGCGCGTCGCTCGACGCCATCTGCGAACCAGGCATCGCCTCCAATCCGCCGCGCACCCGTGTCGCCGTACCCATTTCGGCAAGCCGGGAAAAATCGCGTCGCACCGAAGCTTCGGAGGCGCCGGTGGCGCGGCAAACGTCGGCGATACGAACCAGCAGCTGCTGCTTCAGCATCGCCTTGATGACCTGCCAGCGCTCGCGTTCGTGCACGGCCCTGCTCCTCCCAACGTTCATAACTAGTCACGAACTTTTTGGGCGGTCAACGTGAAACCTTCACATTACGTCAATTTCGCACTGCATCAATCATGCTTCGCGGCGATATCGCTCACATCGTGATTGACCGTGATCGATTGCGATCCTATGGTCCGGCAAAAGAGCATCATGACGGAGGCGAGGTTCATGACCAAGGCTGCGGCCGGGCCGCTTCCCGATCTTTGGAACGATGCCCATGCGGCGGACCTGGATGAGCCGGGCCTATTGCTCTACCGCTCCAATCTGCTCGGCAGCGATCTTCGCATCACCAATTTCGGCGGCGGCAACACCTCGGCCAAGCTCACAATGACCGATCCGCTGACCCAAAAACCGACTACCGTGCTGTGGGTCAAAGGCTCCGGCGGCGACCTCGGCTCGATGAAGCGTGACGGCTTCTCCACCCTCTATCTCGACAAGTTGGAAAGCCTGAAACAGCTCTATCGCGGCATCGCCCATGAAGACGAGATGGTGGCGCTGTTCAATCACTGCACCTTCAATCTCAACCGCTTCGTGCCGCACCCCCATGTCGATCATGTCCATGCTGATGCGGTGATCGCCATCGCCGCCTGCTCCAACGCCAAGGACTTGACGGGAGAAGTGTTCGGCGGCGCGATCGGGTTCCTGCCCTGGCAGCGGCCGGGCTTCGACCTTGGCCTGAAGCTCGGCACGATGGCGGCCCAACATCCCGAATATGTCGGCGTGGTGCTCGGCGGCCACGGTCTGTTCACCTGGGGCCCGACATCGAAGGCGGCCTACCAGACCACGTTGCGTATTATCCAGCAGGCCGCCGACTGGCTCGCGGGACACGAAAAGCAGCCCGCCTTCGGCGGTCCGCGCTGTGATGTTGCCGCGCCTGAGACGCGCCGCGCCGTCGCGGCGGCGCTGATGCCGCTGATCCGCGGCAAGATCTCACGCGACGAGCGCAAGGTCGGGCATTTCACCGACGCGCCGGAAGTGCTGGAGTTCGTCAATTCGCGCACGCTGGATAGACTGGCGCCGTTGGGAACATCCTGTCCCGATCATTTCCTGCGCACCAAAATCCGTCCCCTGGTGCTGCCCTACGATCACCAAAGCGACAATGTCGATACGCTCGCCAATTCGCTCGACGTGCTTCTTGAGGCCTATCGAGACGACTATTCCGCCTACTACCAGCGCTGCAAGCGGCCGAATTCACCGGCGATGCGCGACCCCAATGCGGTGATCTACCTGGTGCCTGGCATCGGCATGTTCTCCTTCGCCAAGGACAAGGCGACCGCGCGCATCGCGTCGGAATTCTACGTCAACGCCATCAACGTCATGCGTGGCGCCTCCGGCGTCAGCGCCTATGTCGGCCTGCCGAAACAGGAAGCCTTCGATATCGAATATTGGCTGCTCGAAGAGGCCAAGCTGCAGCGCATGCCGAAGGCGAAATCGCTGGCCGGCAGGATCGCCTATGTCACCGGCGGTGCCGGCGGCATCGGCGGAGCAACGGCATTGCGACTATTGGGCGAAGGCGCCTGTGTGGTGCTGGCCGACATCGACCAGGAGGCGCTCGACGCGCGCATCCAAGCGATCGTGCAAAAATTCGGCCGCGACAGCGCGGTCGGCATCGCGCTGGACGTGACCGACGAGGCGAGCGTTGTCGCGAGCTTCCACGAGTCCATTCTCGCCTATGGCGGGATCGATATTGTGGTCTCCAACGCCGGCATTGCCTCCGCCTCGCCGGTTGAGGACACCAGCCTGGCGCTTTGGCAAAAGAACATGGATGTACTCGCCACCGGCTATTTTCTGGTGGCGCGCGAGGCGTTCCGGCTGATGCAACGGCAGCAATGCGGAGGCGCGATCGTGTTCGTCGCCTCCAAGAACGGCCTCGCCGCCTCGGCCGGCGCGTCGGCCTATTGCGCGGCCAAGGCCTCGGAGATTCATCTGGCGCGCTGCCTCGCGCTGGAAGGCGCGCCGCACGGCATCCGCGTCAACACTGTCAATCCGGATGCTGTGCTGCGCGGCTCGAAAATCTGGGCTGGCGAATGGCGCCAGCAACGAGCCGCCTCCAATAAGGTGTCGGAAGACGAACTCGAGGAGGTCTATCGGCAGCGATCGATGCTGAAGCTTTCGGTGTTGCCGGAGGACATCGCCGAGGGGGTTTATTTCTTCGCCAGCGATCTTTCGGCCAAATCGACCGGCAACATCCTCAATGTCGATGCCGGCAACGCGCAGGCTTTCACGCGGTGAGACGCCAATCGTCGGGAGACAACGATGACCGACTTTTCCATCAGCGCGGATCTTCTCCAGGCTGAGAACGCCGCGCGAAAAATGGCGCTCGACGAGGATTACGCCGCGTTGGCGCGCGCGCTGGGCCGCCGGGGCATCGACGGTGACGCGCTAACACGAAGGGTCATGGCGTTCGGCGTCGCGATCCCGACCTGGGGCGTCGGCACAGGTGGCACCCGCTTTGCACGCTTTCCCGGCCCCGGCGAGCCGCGCCATCTGTTCGACAAGCTGGAGGATTGCGCCACCATCCACCATTTGGTGCGGGCAACGCCGACGGTATCGCCGCATTTTCCATGGGACGCGACGAGTGACTACGCTGCCTTGCGTGAAGTCGCCGCCAAGCACGGACTCGCGTTCGACGCCGTGAACTCGAACACGTTTCAGGATCAGCCGAACCAGGAGCATTCGTACAAGTTCGGTTCGCTCTCCCATGTCGAACCCGCCGCGCGGGCCCAAGCCATCGCGCACAACATCGATTGCATCGCCATCGGCCGCCAGCTCGGCTCAAAGGCGCTGACAGTGTGGATCGCCGACGGCTCCAATTTCGCCGGCCAATCGAACATGGCCTTGGCGCTCGATCGCTATCTCGATTCAATGCGCGAGATCTACGCGGTGCTGCCCGCGGATTGGCGGGTGTTTCTCGAGCACAAGCTGTACGAGCCAGCGTTCTATTCAAGCGTTATTTCCGATTGGGGAACCAGCTTTGCGGCGGCGCAGGAGCTTGGACCGAAGGCGCAATGCCTGGTCGACCTCGGCCATCATGCGCCGAACGTCAATATCGAACAGATCGTCGCCCGCCTCGTGCGCTTTGGAAAACTCGGCGGCTTTCACTTCAACGATTCGAAATACGGCGACGACGATCTTGACACCGGATCGGTCGAACCGTTTCGCCTGTTTCTGGTGTTTAACGAACTGATTGACGCTCGGATGCGCGGGGCAGAAGGCTTCGCCCCGGCCTATATGCTCGACCAATCGCACAACGTAACCGATCCGATCGAGAGCTTGATGCAATCGGCGATCGAATTGCAGCGCGCTCACGCCCAAGCGCTGATCGTCGACCGCTCAGCGCTGGCCGCGGCGCAAGCGGCCAACGACGCGCTCGGCGCCCACCTCGAACTCAAGCGCGCCTACACCACCGACGTCTCGCCGATCCTGGCCATGGCGCGGCTGCGGGCCGGCGGCGCTATCGCACCGATTGAGACTTATCGCGCCTCGGGCTATCGCAAGCACAAAGCCAAGGAGCGACCGCCGGTGGCGAGGACGTCGGCCGGGATCGTTTGAGGGAACTAAGCTGCGCGCATGGCCCCGCAATGTCTCAGGCGAGAGACGCCGTCGTCCGAGCGGCGTTCGTTAACCCGACGGCAACGCATAGCGAAGCATCTGGACCTCGCCGCCCCTAGCCGGGGTTCGCGGATTCGCGCTCGAAAATGCGGATTTCGTAGTGAAGACCTTTTGAGCTAGCCCATTGATTTCTAACAAACGGGTATCTGATCTCTAAAGCCCGCCAATCCGCGAGGACGGGGTAGCCCAACTTGCGCAGTTGGAGGTGTTTTCTTGTGATCTTGCGCGGCGTGGAGTCCGCGACATTCACACATGCGAGCGAGGTTTGTTAAGCACAAGGCCATGAGCCAGACTGATATTGCCCTGCGTGCCCAACAAGGCCGTCCGCACTTCAATCGCAGATGCGGCGGGCTCATCGCACGAAGGGGCTCACTGGCCTGCATCCTTTTCTCGTCGATCGCCCCATCAGTTGAAGTTTTTTCGAGTGTCCGCTTTGCGGCCAAAAACCGGACCTTCATTCCAAGTCAGCCTTGACCCAACTGCGACCATGTCGCGAATCTTGCTTTCTGTTGTCGTCCGCGTCGTTCCAGGGTTGTTCTTGGAGTGAAATCGACCTAGCTCAAGACAGCAGGGAAGCACCGGGCCTTCCTAAATGGATCGGTATCTAGGAGGTCAATTCCCATATACGGCGTTCTTCTGGCCGGCGCTCGTCGCTGCATCAGCCGCTGAAACTGCGTCGTCCATAGCGGCGCATTTTTTGGAATTCTCAGGCAATGCGGGTGGCGACCGCGCACCGCAAGAGCCGGAAGGAGCCACGCCAAGCAAGATTGCGCTCGAGCTGGATGTAGTCCGGCTCCGTGATTTTACTATGGCCGAGAGCGGCGTTCCGACCCTGCTATGCACACCGCTCTCGCTGCATGGAGCCGCCATTGCCGACCTTGCAGCCGGACACAGTCTCGTTGCCGCCCTCCGCGGTGCCGGAACTGAACGACTGTTCATGGCCGATTGGCGTTCGGCTAGTGCCGACATGCGATTTCTCGGAATTGACGAATATCTTGCCGATCTCAATGTCCTTGTCGATTGTGTCGGCGGCTTGGTTGATCTCATAGGGCTTTGCCAAGGAGGCTGGCTTCCCTCGTTTATGCCGGACGATTCCCAGCCAAGGTACGCAAGCTCGTTATGGCCGGCGCACCGGTTGATATTGCTGCGCGGCAATCCCGATTGTCGGCTATCGCCGAGGCCACCCCCCTGATCCTGTTTCAGAGCCTGGTTAATCTCGGCAATGGTCGCGTTATCGGCCGCAATATCGCGCAGTTCTGGGGAAACGACACTGACGCGAGCAATATTCGCGAATCCCTGCAGGCGCTTCAGCCGATCGGCTCGCCAGAATTCACGCGGGTCGAAGCCATCTTCAAGACCTGGAATTCTTGGACAATCGACGTTCCCGGAACATACTATCTCGAAGTTATCGAGAAACTATACAAGCGCAACGAACTCGCCTTGGTGGGAGCGCCGACGAAGTGGTTGCCCCGGAACAATTGCTTGCAGTGGAGCGGCTGGTAGGAACGCAACCGGAGGATCTCCGCCACGAGGTGGCCCCGTGCAATCATCTAGGTCTGTTCATGGGGAGGCGGACGCTCGAAGAGTATTGGCCGAGGATCGTGCGTTGGATGAGAGAAGTTGATTGAATGAGCCTGGCCACTTCCGCTAATGGCAGATTGTGTTGCAGAAGTGGGCTGCTGCCGATTAGGCTTGCGTGGAGGGCGTTTCGCACTCCGATGTGCCGAAGGCGCGCGATCCCTGGCATCACCCAGCACACGCTGACAACACAGCTTCGCGAACTCGAAGCCGACGGGCTTCGCTGCAAGATATTCGCCGAGGTACCACCGCGAGTGGAGTATGCAATCACCCCCGTTGCCCGGGCGCCCAAGTCCGTTATCGACGCGGTCTTTACGTGCTGGCGCAATCACGAGCACGCAGCATTGGGGAGTGAGCATCGCGGAGAGCAGCCGACCAGGCTTCGCGGCGCGTGTCTGAATCGGCCAATGTGCCACCGATTTTTGTCACTTGCAGAAAACACCGCGAAACGGTGGACTTCGCTCTAGTGGGACTGAGCGTAGGGCGCGGCATCTATCAGCAGCACACCAAAAAGAAGGACCAGATAGAGCATCGAAAACACGAACAGGCGACGAGCAGGCTGCCCCTCCTTGTCCTTGCTCCGACGTACTTGCCATGAGAGAAAAATCATGATCGCTCCAAGCATCGCCGCCGCCGCGCCATAAATGGCGCCTGCGAACCCCAGTGCCCAGGGCATCAGTGAGATCGGAACCAGAACAACGCTATAGAGAAGAATCTGGCGCTTTGTTTCGGCCCTGCCAGCTACGACCGGCAACATCGGCACACCGGCGCGAGCATATTCTCCGGCAAGATTGAGCGACAGTGCCCAGAAGTGGGGTGGCGTCCAAAGGAAGATGATC
>WNFM01319285.1_pt1 | contig 22766 bp, 24 predicted proteins | sample 5400271 | NCBI WGS metagenome assembly WNFM01 (sample SAMN13153352, study PRJNA577476) | soil metagenome | isolation source: 60 cm saprolite on Douglas fir-dominated hillslope | place: USA:California | collected 2013-09-17
ATGGTCACGTTCGAAGCAAAATTGGTGAGGAACAGCGCTTCCTCGACCGCGGTGTTGCCGCCGCCGACCACGATGACTTCCTTGTTGCGATAAAAGAATCCGTCGCAGGTCGCGCAGGCCGAGACGCCAAAACCCTTGAATTTTTCTTCCGACGGCGTGCCGAGCCAGCGCGCCTGCGCGCCGGTGGCAAGGATCACGGTCTCAGTGAGATAGACGTCGCCGCTGTCGCAGGTCAGGCGGAACGGCCGCCGCATCAATTCGAGTTTTGTCACGAGATCAGTGACGATCTTGGTGCCGACATGGGCGGCTTGCTTCTCCATCTGCTCCATCAGCCACGGGCCCTGGATGACGTCGGCAAAGCCCGGATAATTCTCGACATCGGTGGTGATGGTGAGCTGGCCGCCGGGCTGGATGCCCTGGATCAGCACCGGCTCAAGCATCGCCCGCGCGGCATAGATCGCCGCCGCGTAGCCGGCCGGGCCGGAACCGATGATGACGACCTTGGCGTGGATGGGGGCAGGCATAGGGTCGATCCCTCTCTTAAGGGAAATTTGGCCAGCGCTTAAGCGGAATGCGCCCGGAAAGGCATCGCGGCGGCGCGGAAAGTGTCGAATCGAAGATAGGATATCTGGCAAGCTATGCAAGAATTGCAATCCATATCAGCGAATTTTCCCTTCAAGCGCGATAAATGGCGCAGCGCACGCGCAATAAAATTGCGCAAGCTGTATCGGCTGCGCTAAGAGAGTTACCGATGTTCCCCGCAAGCTCTGTCAGCCCAAGGACCCGGACCCGCGTGTCGAAGAATCTCGACGAGATCGACCTTAAAATCCTCAGCGAAATCCAGGCCGACGGCCGAATCACCAACGTGGAATTGGCCAAACGCGTAGGGATTTCGCCGCCGCCCTGCCTGCGCCGGGTCCGAACGCTGGAGGAAGCCGGCTACATCCAGGGCTATCGCGGCCTGTTGGATCCGCGCCTGCTTGGTTTCGACGTCACGGTGTTCGCTTCGGTGCATCTGTCGAGCCAGGCCGATTCGGATTTACGCGCGTTCGAGCAATTCGTGCGCGCCGAGCCGTTGGTGCGGGAATGCTGGATGCTGTCGGGCGAGGTCGACTTCATCCTGAAATGCGTGGCGCCGGACATGGCGACGTTTCAGGACTTTGTCACGCACCTGACCGCGGCGCCGCATGTGCGCAATGTCCGGACCTCGCTGGTGCTGCACAATTCGAAATACGAAGCCGCCGTGCCGCTTGAAGTGAAGGTGCCGGGCTGACGCCAGGCCTTATTGCTCTACCGTCATTGCACGTGGAATAGGGGTATCGCGGCGGGGTGATCACTCCTGCGCGAAAATGCGGGGAGGGGGCAATGGCTTCATACGATGAAACGAAACTGATCTTTCCGGGGCTTGGAAGCTTCTACCGGCGCTTCGCGCCGTTTTCTTACGCCTTGATGCGCTTTGCGACCGGGGCAATTCTGGTGCCGCACGGCATCCAGAAAATGTTGTCCGTTCCAATTTCCAAATTTGCCCCGAACATTGCTGCCAAAGGGCTGCCGTTTGCGGAAGCGCTGGCCTATCTGACCTACTTTGCGGAATCGGTCGCGGCTGCCTGCCTCGCCATTGGGCTCTTGACCCGGGTCGCCGCGGCCGTGGTCGGAATTGAAATGCTGGTCATCGTTTTCCTTTTCCAATGGCAGTTCGGGTATTTTTGGACCGCCCGCGGATACGAGTTCGCCCTGCTGTGGGCGCTGCTCTGCATCGCCATCTTTTTCAAGGGCGGCGGCCGCTATTCGATCGATCGACTGATCGGCAAGGAGTTTTGAGTTCGGAAGTCGTCGATCTCAGCCTAAGTCCGCGATACGTCCGGCTGAAGCCGCGGCTCGATGCGCAAGAGAGCGTCGAGGCTGAGCGGTCCTCCGCCTGCCGACGCTAAATACAGACAGCTGAAGCAGAACATGATCGCCAGCGCTCCTTCGTTGAGCAGAGGGAAGAAGCTGTGCGGGAAGTGTTCGATGAAATAAGCAAATGCCATCTCGCCCGATAGAATGAAGGCGGCCAGCCGGGTCAGCAGACCCAGCATCAACATCGCTCCGAAAACCAGTTCGAACATGCCCGCGACGCCCCACAGCGAGAATGGCGTGACGTCCTCGAAGATCTCCACGGGTGGAAACTTGAAAAGCTTCGCGACGCCGTAATGGAAGGGCTGATAGGCTGCGCCAATACGATCCAGGCTCATGATGTCCTCCGATGGAAAGCTCGGCGGTATCAACGACGACGGCAACCATTGGTTCACAAGGCGTGCGCGCGATCAGCCTGCCGCAGCACCGCATCGAGGCTCCTTGGCCCGAGCGCCGCATCGAGGCTCCATGATCCGCCGCCGACGAAGGCATAGTAGAGGAAAATGAAGCAAAACAACACCGCGCTCTCGCCGCCATTGAGCAACGGAAAGAAGCCTTTCGGCGCAAGTCCGATGAAGTAGGCGAATGCGAGATGTCCCGACAGCAGGAAGGCCACGGTGCGGGTGTAGAAGCCGAGCAGGAAAGCGATGCCTCCGACCAATTCGATCACGCCCGCGATCATGTAGATCGACAACATCGGCAGATGGTCGAAGAAGGCGACATGGGGGATGCCGAAGAATTTCGCGGTTGGATGCTGCAGCAGCATCAGCGCGATCATGATGCGCACGATACTGAGGACGCGCGGCGCCCATGCCGCCAGGAGACTGTCGACGTTCATTGCCGGGCCCCAAATGATAGTTATGAGAGATAATAATTATAAAATGTCACCTACTATGAAGGCCGGTGCGAGCCAACTCACAACATTGTCAGCGCAGCGTGATCCGCGCCCGTTCGCGTCCGTGCATCTTCCAGTGAGACCAATGCCAAGTCGTACGCTTGAGATTTTCGTGCAAAAGCAAAAGGGCCGGGAGACTGTCCCGGCCCTTTTGCTTTGCGATGATCCAACAGGTATTTCCTAGCGCCACTCGACCTTGGTGATCTCGTAGGCCTTGGCGCCGCCGGGAGCGACGACTTCCACGGACGCGCCCTTCTTCTTGCCGATCAGCGCGCGCGCCAACGGCGAGGTGATGGAGATGCGGCCCTTCTTGGCATCGGCCTCCGGTTCGCCGACGATCTGCCACACCGCTTTCTTGTCGGTGTCTTCGTCGACCAGCGTCACGGTCGCGCCGAACTTGATGGTGTCGCCGGAGAGTTTCGAGATGTCGATGATATCGGCGCGCGCGAGCTTGTCCTCCAACTCGGCGATACGGCCTTCGTTGTGGGACTGCTCTTCCTTCGCGGCGTGATATTCCGCATTCTCCGAAAGGTCGCCATGCGAGCGCGCTTCCGCGATATGCTCGATGATGCGCGGACGCTCCACCGATTGGCGCTGCTTCAATTCAACCTCAAGGGCGGCATAACCGCCGGCCGTCATCGGAACCTTTTCCATCATTCTCTCACGTCCTTCAACCTTATGCGGACCAATCCGCGGGCCACGCACAAACGCCGAAACAGAACACCCTCGTGACGGGTGAGTTCCGGTCACAAGGGCTTTCATTGCCGATCAATTACCGGGCCCAGGAAGCCCGGCCAACCGATCAGGTTTCGGAAAAGTAACTCTGCAGCGTGCGGACCTCAAGGTCCCCGCCCAGATAGGCGCGGATGCCTTGGGCAGCCGCCACGGCACCGGAAAGAGTGGTGTAATATGGCACTAGCGGCTGTCGGCCAGCGCCTGCGGCCCCTCGGTGGTATTGAATACCAGCTGGATATCGCCATTGGTGATGGCATCGACGATATGCGGCCGGCCCTCCAGCACCTTGTTCACCTTTTCGGTCGGCACGCCATTATCGGTCAGGAAGCGTTGCGTTCCCGAGGTGGCCATCACCTTGAAGCCGACCTCCGATAACAGCCGCACCGCGTCCGCGATGCGGGTCTTGTCGATGTCGCGGACCGAGACGAACACCGTGCCCTTGCGCGGCACGCGGGTGCCGCCGCCGAGCTGGCTCTTGGCGAACGCCACTTCGAACGAGCGGTCGATGCCCATCACCTCGCCGGTCGAGCGCATCTCCGGACCGAGCACGGTATCGACGCCGGGGAAGCGGGCGAACGGAAACACCGATTCCTTGACGCCGACATGGCCGAGCTTGGGCTTCTTCAAGTTAAAGTCCGTTAATTTCTCGCCGGCCATGATCCGCGCCGCGATCTTCGCTACCGGCATGCCAATCACCTTGGCGACGAACGGCACCGTGCGCGACGCCCGCGGGTTGACCTCCAGCACATAGATCTCGCCGTCCTTGATGGCGTATTGCACGTTCATCAGTCCGACCACGTCCAGCCCAAGCGCGAGTTCGCGGGTTTGCCGCTCGAGCTCGGCAATCATCGTCGCGTCGAGTGAATGCGGCGGCAGCGAGCAGGCGCTATCGCCGGAGTGGATGCCGGCTTCCTCGATATGCTCCATGATGCCGACGATGAAAGTGTCGGTGCCGTCGCACAGGCAGTCGACGTCGATCTCGGTGGCATCCGACAGATAGCGGTCGAACAGCAGCGGGTTCTTGCCCAATACCGTATTGATCTGCCCGGTCTTGTCGTTCGGGTAGCGCGCCTTGACGTCGGCGGGCACCAGTTCCGGCAAGGTGCCGAGCAGGTAATCGCTAAGCTGATTGTCCTCGCGGATGATCTGCATGGCGCGGCCGCCGAGCACATAGGACGGACGCACCACCAGCGGCAGCCCGAGGTCAGCGGCGACGAGGCGCGCCTGCTCGACCGAATAGGCGATGCCGTTCTTCGGCTGTTTTAAGCGCAGCTTGTCGAGCACGCGCTTGAAGCGGTCGCGGTCTTCGGCGAGATCAATGGCGTCGGGCGAAGTGCCGAGGATCGGCACATTGGCCGCCTCCAGCGCGTGCGCGAGTTTTAGCGGCGTCTGGCCGCCGAACTGCACGATCACGCCGTGCAGCGTGCCGTTCTTGCGTTCGGTATCGATGATTTCGAGCACGTCTTCGGCGGTGAGCGGCTCGAAGTATAATCGGTCGGCGGTGTCGTAGTCGGTCGACACCGTTTCCGGATTGCAGTTGATCATGATGGTCTCATAACCGGCGTCGTCCAGCGCGAAGCAGGCATGGCAGCAGCAATAGTCGAACTCGATGCCCTGGCCGATCCGGTTCGGTCCGCCGCCGAGGATGATCACCTTCTTCTTGTCGGAGGGCGCGCTCTCGTCCGCGAGCACGCCGGCAAACGGCGCCTCATAGGTCGAGTACATGTAGGCGGTGGGGGAGGCGAACTCGGCCGCGCAAGTATCGATGCGCTTGAAGACCGGGCGAACGCCAAGCGCGTGGCGCTTTGCCGTCACTTCGGCCTCGGATGTCTCGGCCAGCACCGCAAGCCGCGCGTCGGAAAAGCCCATCGCCTTCAGGGTCCGCATCCCGAACGCATTCGCCGGCAGCCCATTTGCCTTGATCTTGCTCTCCATCTCGACGATGCCGCGCAGCTCGCTAAGAAACCACGGGTCGATCTTGCAGGAGGTGAAGATCTCGTCATTGCCAGCGCGGCGCGGAGCGCATTCTTGTCGTCGCCGCGCCCTAACCCCTCGATCTCGATTTCGTCGAGCCCGGTCAGGCCGGTCTCCAGGCCGCGCAGCGCCTTTTGCAGGCTCTCCTGAAAAGTGCGGCCGATCGCCATCACTTCGCCGACCGATTTCATCGAGGTGGTCAATGTGGTCGAGGCGCCGGGAAATTTCTCGAACGCAAAGCGCGGAATTTTTGTCACTACGTAATCGATGGTTGGTTCGAACGAGGCCGGCGTGGCGCCGCCGGTGATGTCGTTGGCGATCTCATCCAATGTGTAGCCGACGGCGAGTTTCGCTGCGACCTTTGCAATGGGAAAGCCGGTGGCTTTCGAAGCCAGCGCCGAAGAGCGCGACACCCGCGGGTTCATCTCGATCACGACCATGCGCCCGTCGGCCGGATTGACGCCGAACTGCACGTTGGAGCCGCCGGTCTCGACGCCGATTTCGCGCAGCACCGCAAGCGAAGCGTCGCGCATGATCTGGTATTCTTTGTCGGTCAGCGTCAGCGCCGGCGCCACCGTGATGGAATCGCCGGTATGCACGCCCATCGGATCGAGGTTCTCGATCGAGCAGATGATGATGCAGTTATCTTTTTTGTCGCGCACCACCTCCATCTCGAACTCTTTCCAGCCGAGCACACTTTCCTCGATCAGGACTTCGTCGGTAGGCGAAGCGTCGATGCCGCGTTCGACGATCTCGATGAACTCGGCCTTGGTGTAGGCGATGCCGCCGCCGGTGCCGCCCATGGTGAATGACGGCCGGATGATCGCGGGCAGCCCGATGTCGTCGAGCGCCCGCAGCGCGTCCGGCAGCGTCTTGGTCTGCACCGAGCGCGGCGTCTCCAGCCCGATCCTTGTCATGGCCTCGCGGAAACGGCCGCGATCTTCCGCCTTGTCGATGGCCTCCGCGGTGGCGCCGATCATCTCGATGTCGAATTTTGCCAGGGTTCCCTGCCGGCGCAGCGACAGCGCGCAGTTCAAGGCAGTCTGCCCGCCCATGGTGGGCAAGAGCGCAAAGCCGCCGGGAACCACGTAGCGCTCTTTCTCGATGATTTTTGCGACGATTTCCGGCGTGATCGGCTCGATATAGGTCGCATCGGCCAATTCCGGATCGGTCATGATGGTCGCCGGATTGGAATTGACCAGGACGATGCGATAACCCTCTTCTTTCAGGGTCTTGACCGCTTGGGTGCCGGAATAATCGAACTCGCAGGCCTGGCCGATCACAATGGGGCCGGCGCCGATGATCAGGATCGTGGAGATGTCGGTTCTTTTAGGCATCAAGTCTCGCGGCAACAGGGAATTGGGCACAAAAAAAGGGCGCGCATGCCGCGCGTCCCTTGAGCACGAGCCCCACCACCAAAAGTGGAAGCCGGTTTTGCGTCCGATCGCGCTCATTACTCATATAAGAGCGCATGATCTTTACGCCAAACCGCCTACACTTTGGCGGATCATGCGCTGACGCCAGGTTTCCCTCGCGCGCGGGTGGTCTTTAGACCAGTTTCCGCAACCGCGAAAGGCCCTTAAGCGCCCCATCAACCGGCATTTTTGGGGCTTGAACCCGTGGCGCCCGCCTACGCTCTTCGAGCTATGGCGGGGCAGCCTTCGCCACAATAGGCTTTGCCTAGCCGAAGCTGCCGCAACCCGCCTCCGCTCTTCGAGCTACGGCGGGGCAAGGCTGCGAAGGCTGGAGGCCCGGCCTGGATTTGAACCAGGATAAAGAGCGATGCACTGCTCTCGCGTCGACGCTTTCCGCCACCGGGCCGCTTCGATCATGGCCGATCACGGCACGCTCGGCCACGCTTGCCGTCGATTAACCCTAACCCGCGGTTGAGAACGCGTGCCGCGCCACGAACGTCATCCGCCACGGATTGTGCCCGATATTGTAATGCGCGCGCGAGGCGGTAAATCCGCTGGCCGCAAGCTTCTTGATCATCTCGGTTTCGCTGTAGCGCTGCAGCCCGACGCGCGAGCGCAATTGCCGGTAGTCCGATAGCGCGGTGGAGATCAGCCCGATCAGGGCGTCCCTGAGGAAGCCGTGGGTCGCCGCAAAACGCAGCAATGCGATCACATCCCTGATCATGCCGACTTCCGGGCGCATGATATCGCCCAACACCAGGCGGCCGCCCGGTTTCAGGAGCCGGCGGACCACCGCGAACGCGGCATCGAGTTCGCCCGGCGTCATGTATTGCGCAACCGAATTCATCACCACGAGATCGACGGATTTTTCGGTCATTTGCCGCAGATCATCGAGCGACCGCACCCTGATTTTGGTGTTCGGGGCAAAGCGCGCGATCAACCGGCCGCGCACGCCCGGCGCGGGCTCCGCAAGGTAGAGCTTGCCGCAGGCCTCCGCGACCTTGGCCGCCGACAGCGCTTCGCCGCAGGCATAGTCGAGCACCACCGCGTCGGATGAGGAGATGTAGCCGATGATATCCCGGGCGACGAGGTGGAAATGCAGGTCGCGGTGCAGCTTGCTCGCATAAATCGTATGCGTTGAATCGTAATAATCGATCCAGTCGTCCATGGTTGTAGGGGTCCGGCAAAAACAGGGGTTCCGGTCAAAGGAACTGGCCCCTATATGATGCGTTAGACGGTCCGGGGGCCAGTGTCCAACGCCATCAACATCCGATTTCCTAACAGGAAGGTGCATCGTGAGCAAAGCCAAGTCCGACAAAGTATCCCCCGATCTCGACACGCCGAGTGACTTGCCGCCGGCCGCGGTAGAGAAAATTTCGGCGTCGCTCAATGTATTGTTGGCCGACGCCTTCGCGCTCTATCTGAAGACCAAGAATTTCCATTGGCATGTCTCTGGCCGGCATTTCCACGATTATCATCTGATGCTCGACGAGCAATCGGACGCGATTTTCGCGACCACCGACCAACTCGCCGAGCGCGTGCGCAAGCTCGGCGGCACCACGCTGCGTTCGATCGGGCAGGTCGGTAAATTTCAGACCATCCAGGACAACAATGAGGACTATGTGCCGCCGCGCGAAATGCTGCGCGAGTTGATGGAAGACAACAAGCACATCGCTGCCGCCATGCGAAAGGCGCACGGGCTCTGCGACGATCACGGCGATTCCGGTACCGCCGGATTGCTGGAGACGTTCATCGACGAAACCGAACGCCGCACCTGGTTCCTGTTCGAAGCCAGCCGCCAGGAAGGCAGCAACGCGGCGTAAGGGTTGAACCCCTCTCTCCCCTTGTGGGAGAGGGTGCCTTCGCGAAGCGAAGGCGGGTGAGGGGTTCTCTCCGCGGACGCAGACCCCTCACTGGGCACAGACTTACGCGACGTAAGTGTGAATCCTCTCCCCTTGTGGGAGAGGGTGCCTTCGCGAAGCGAAGGCGGGTGAGGGGTTCTCTCCGCGGATGCAGACCCCTCATCCGTCGCGGACTGCGCAGAGCCGATGCAAGCATCGGCGTTCTATTGAAGAACGGCGGCCAAAGGCCGCCTACGGCCACCTTCTCCCACAAGGGAGAAGGGAAGAGCGCCCACCCTGCGGCTTCTACTACTTCCACAATCGCACCAATGGTCCATCGACTCCCAACACCGGATCGGTTCTAGGCACCTTCACCTGCGGAATCGTCTTCAGCGCCTTGCGACGATTGTCGGGCGTCGGCAGCGTGATCTCCATCTTGGGTCCGGGCGGATAGGCGCCGACCACTGAAAAATCAGCGCTCGCAGACAGGCATTGATGGCCGGTGCCGGCGGGCAGGATGGCGACGTCGCCCGCCGAGATTTCAAACTCCTTGCCGCTGTTACCACCGAAGCGGACCCGCGCGTGGCCGCGGGCGACGCCGAGCGCTTCATGGACCGTCGAGTGGTAGTGCAGATAATCGTAGACGCCGTTGCGCCACATATCGCCCCAGCCATTGGCGCCGAACAGTCCCTCGATGGTCTTTTCGGGATGCGCGTTATCGACCGCGATCGCCTGCTTATAAACCAGAAACGGTAGCCGGTTGTTCGGGACGAGGCCGTCGTCCTGAAAGACAAAAGTGAGCGGTTCGATGTCGTCGCTGACGACCGACATGGCAATTCTCCCGCGCCTTTTTGCAATTCTCCCGCGCCTTTTTAATGCAGCATGTTCTGCATTCCGGATCATGCCGAAAGGCACGGCTTCAACCGCCGCCAGCGGCTCACGTTCCCTTCGCGGGGGGAGCCTTTGGCTCTTTTGTCGGCCCGACACAGGCACCTCTAACAGCGCACTTTACGACCGCAGGTGAGGAGGCCGTGGTCGATGCAGGCGACGGTGGCGAGGCTGTGGTCGATGTTGGCGGAGGCGGCGAGGCGGTGGGCGGAACCGAAGGTGGAGTAACCGCGGTCGACCCGACTTTAGGAGTCGGCACGACCGGCGAACATACTGCTTGGCCGGTCCGCCAACCGCAGTCTGCTTTTTGGGTCCGCCGAGAGGGGTTTGCGCCGAAGCCAGGTTGGAGAAGGCGGTTCCTGATACGACAAGGAACACAGCTAATATGAGGGTTCCGCTTTTCATGGCGCTTCCTTTCACAGCAATGCTCACATCCGAGGACGGCTACCTATAACTATACATCAATCTTTGACGTAAAAGCGTCCTCGCCGTCGGGCCGCGAGCGCCGCTTACGCGCGCTTCTTCGCCCGCATCAAATCGGCAAACCGCTTGAACAGATAATGCGAGTCGCGCGGGCCGGGCGAGGCCTCCGGGTGATACTGCACGGAAAATACCGGCTTGCCCTCGAGCTGGATGCCGCAATTGGAACCGTCGAACAGCGAGACGTGGGTCTGCGTCGCGCCCTTGGGCAGGGTCGCCTGATCCACCGCAAAACCGTGGTTCATCGAGGTGATCTCCACCTTGCCGGTGGTCTCGTCCTTGACCGGGTGATTGGCGCCGTGATGGCCCTGATGCATCTTCTTGGTTTTGGCGCCGACCGCGAGGCCCAGCATCTGGTGGCCGAGGCAAATCCCAAAAGTCGGCGTGCCCGATGAGATCACCTTCTGGATCACCGGCACCGCGTATTTGCCGGTTTCGGCGGGATCGCCGGGTCCGTTGGAGAGGAACACGCCGTCCGGCTTCATCGCCAGAATATCTTCAGCCGATGTGGTCGCCGGCACCACACCACGGTGATCTTGCAGCCTTCACCGGCAAGTAGCCGCAGGATGTTGCGCTTGATGCCGTAATCGATGGCGACGACGTTGAACTCGGGCTCGGTTTGCCGCCCAAAACCCTTTTCCCAAGCCCACGGGGTTTCGTCCCACGTAAAACGCTGGCCTGAGGTGACCAGCGGCACCAGGTCCATGCCCTCGAGGCCCGGCCATTCGCGCGCTTCTTCCTTCAGCCCGTGCAGGTCGAAATGGCCGTCTTTGGCGTGCGCGATCACGGCGTTCGGCATGCCCTTGCTGCGGATCAGCGCGGTCAGCGCGCGGGTGTCGATGCCGGAAAGCCCGATGATGCCGCGCGCCTTCAACCACTGATCAAGATGCCGCGAGGCGCGGTAGTTCGAGGGGTCGGTGATCGCGGAGCGCAGGATCACCCCGCGCGCGCCCGGCGTCGCCGCCATGTTCACGGTCTCGATGTCCTCGTCGTTGGTGCCGACGTTACCGATATGCGGGAAGGTGAAGGTGATGAGCTGCCCGGCATAAGAGGGATCGGTGAGGATTTCTTCGTAGCCGGTCATCGCGGTGTTGAAGCAGACCTCGCCGACCGCATGGCCTTCCGCGCCGAGGCCAAAACCTTCCAGCACAGTGCCATCGGCAAGCACGAGGAGCGCGGTCGGTTTGTGATCCGGCCAGGCTGAGGCGTTTTCCGATTGTGTCATGAGTGCTTTACATAGCCTCCACATGCTGTGGCGTCAAAGCCGGAAGTCACGGATTCACATGCGGTTTGCGCATAATTGACAGGCAGCGCCGGGCTTTTAATCTGAGGTCTGCTGCGATCCGCCGCTTTTTATGAGATTCGCCCCGTTTTCCGGAGCCGAGCATGGACAACACGATGCCGATCTTGCTCGTTCCGGGCCTCGGCGGCTCGCCGCGGATCTATGCGCCGGCGGCGCCTGCGTTGTGGCGGCTAGGGCCGGTGACGGTCGCCAACCACATTCGCGACGACAATATGGGCGCGATCGCGCGGCGGATTCTGGCCGAGGCGCCGCCGCGTTTTGCCCTCGCCGGGCATTCGATGGGCGGCTACATCGCCTTCGAGATCCTGCGCCAGGCGCCGGACCGGGTAGCAAAATTGGCGCTGATCAACACCCAGGCGCGGCCCGATACGCCGGAGGCGACCGCTCGCCGACGCGGCCAGATGGCGCGGGCGCAGGCAGGCGAATATCACGCCGTGCTCGATGATCTCTTTCCCGGATTCGTACATCCGTCGCGGCGCGAGGACATTTCGTTACGCCAGCTCGTGCATGACATGGGCGACGATATCGGCGCGGACGCCTTCGTCCGCCAGCAGACCGCGGTGATCGGCCGCGCGGACTCGCGGCCGACGCTGGCCTGGATCAAATGTCCGACATTGGTCCTGACCGGCGATGAGGACAACACCATCCCGAATTCACTCTCGGTGGAAATGGCCGACGGCATTCATGGTGCGAAGCTCACGATCATTCCGCATTGCGGCCACCTGCCGCAAGTCGAACAGAAGCAGGCGACCGCGGACGCGCTGGTCGAGTGGCTGCGGATCTAGTTGTTTCATGGCCGCGAACCGCCTAGATCAAGGGCTTCTGGTACCACGGCCCAACAGGCCCGCGAGAGGACATAGACGATGCTGCGCGAGGACATCAACAACGCGGTCAAGGACGCGATGCGGGCCAAGGAGGAGCGCAAGCTCTCCACGCTGCGGATGGTCAATTCGACCATCAAGAACGCCGATATCGCCGCGCGCGGGGAAGGAAAACCGCCCCTGAGCGATGCCGATCTGCTCGGCGTGTTCCAGAAAATGATCAAGCAGCGCCAGGAATCAGTCGAGCTCTACGACAAGGGCGGCCGCGCCGAACTCGCCGCCCAAGAGCGCGAGGAGATCGCGATCATCTCGGCTTACTTGCCGAAGCAGATGTCGGAAGCCGACGTCAAGGCCGCGATCTCAGCCGCGATTGCCGATACTGGCGCCGCCGGGATCAAGGACATGGGCAAGGTGATCGGCGCGCTGAAGGCGAAATACACCGGGCAGATGGATTTTGCCAAAGCCAGCGGCATGGTGAAGGCGGCGCTGACGGGGTGAGTTCGTAAGGTTGGCGATAACCTCTCCACGTCATGCCCGGGCTTGTCCCGGGCATCCACGTCTTTAGACTGACCGCAAACAAGACGTGGATGGCCGGGCATAGGCGAGCGGAAGCGACGCCGTCCTGCGGACGGCTACGCCCGGCCATGACGAGCTTGGAACGATCATCTTTTTTCAACGAACAGGAAATTCCATGTCAGCCTCGGTTACCGACAGCATCGACGGTGCAGGACCCCTGTTGTTCCAGCCGTTCACGATCCGGGGCCTGACGCTCAGGAATCGCCTGGTCGTGCCGCCCATGGTCCACTACCGCGCCGGGCCCGGCAACATTTGCGGCAGCTTTCACAACGTGCATCTCGGCCGCTATGCGCTGGGCGGCTTTGGGCTGGTCTTTGTCGAGGCAACGGCGGTCGAAGAGGTCGGCCTGATCAATGAGCATGACCTTGGCATCTGGAACGATGCGCAAGTGCAAAGTTTCAAATCCCTCATCGCCTTCGTGAAGGGCGAGAACGCCGCGATCGGCATTCAGCTCGCCCATGGTGGGCGCAAGTCGTCCTCGCAGCGGGCGATGGACGGCATGGGCCCGCTCACGGCGCAAGAAATCAAGGCGGGCGCCAAGCTGTGGCAACCCGTGGGCCCCACCAGCGAGCCTGTCGCGCCGGGATGGCTTACTCCGCACCAGCTCACGATCGAAGAGTGCAGGGCGATGGTGCGTACCTGGGCGGCGGCGGCCCGAAATGCGGTCAAGGCCGGCTTCGACGTGATCGAGATCCACACCGCCCACGGCTATCTGCTCGCCTCGTTTCTTTCTCCCATCTCCAACACGCGCAATGATGAATATGGCGGCGACCGCAACGGGCGCATGCGCTTGCCGCTCGAAATTGTCGAGGCGGTGCGGCGCGAAATGCCGGCAACGATGCCGCTGTTTGTCCGCGTCTCCGCCGTTGACGGCGCCGAGGGCGGCTGGAATCTGGATGACACGGTTGCCTTCGCTTTTGAATTGAAGGCCCGCGGCGTCGATGTGGTCGACTGCTCCTCCGGCGGCATTTCAGGCTCGGCGACGGCTGCGCAAGTGCCGCGCGGTCTCGGTTTCCAGGTGCCCTATGCTGAGCGGGTCCGCAAGGAAGTCGGCATTGCATCGATGGCGGTTGGCATCATTCTCGAAGCACAGCAGGCGGAAGCAATCCTTAAGAACAAGCAAGCCGATCTCATCGCGGTCGGCCGGCAATCCCAGTTCAATCCGAACATCGCCCATCACTGGGCGCATGATCTCGGCCTCAATCGCAGATTCGAGGACTGGCCGGCGGAATATGGCTGGTGGCTCGAGAAGCGAATTCGAACCATCGAAGGGTTCGCCACGCCGACCGGGGTCGTCAAGCGGCAGGTCTAGGGGCGTCAACTCCGGGGGAGTGACCGACAGCCCCAGGGATGTCCGCTTTGGAGCAAATCGCGGACCCTCGTTGCCTATTCGCGCGATAAACAGAAGGATAGCTCAGCTCATCCGATAACCCTCTCGGCGGCGATCAACAGGGCCGGCGAGTTCGTGAGGCCAAGCGCACTAGCTGTCTTATTGTTGATAACGAGATCGATCTTTGTTGGTAACTCCACGGGGAGTTCACCCGGTGCCGTCCCACTTAGAATTTTATCCACATAGCTAGCCGCGTGCCTGATCATCAATACGCCGCTCGGTCCGAAGGTCATCAGGAAACCGTCGTCCGCCAATTCCTCGACATGGCCTAGCGTTGCCATTCGCCGTTCGATTGCCAGCCTGGCGATACGTTTTCGCTCGTTGAAAAACAATCCGTCGGGTTGCGTAATGACCCCGCCGAGTCTTTGCCGGGCAAATTCGTCAAAACGCACGATCGATTTCGTCCGATCCACGCACCTGAATGACTTGCAATTCTATATCCAGCGCGACAGCCGCGGACTTAAGCGCCTGAGCTGAACGACTGGCAATGTTGGAATCGTTGCCGTTAGCAAGAAAGCCAAGACGGGAGCTTCCGGTAACTTCCTTCATCATCTGCAATTTTTTCCCGCTCAGATCGACAGCAACGTTCGAAAAGCCGGTAATGTTGCCGCCCGGCCGATTGAGGCTTGCAACGAGACCGCTCTGCACGGGGTCGGGAACCTAGGTGAAGACGATCGGAATTTTATCTGTCGCGCGGTGAGCAGCCATCGCGGCCGGCTGCGTATGCGCAAACAAAAGGTCTACCGGGACCGCCGCAAGAGCCGCTGCGTTGATGTCGAACTTCTCGTATTGCTCAGCGGCAAATGTATCGATTATCTTGATGTTCTTACCTTCAATTCGGCCGAAATCCTCCAACCCACGGCGTAGAGCTTCAACACGCCCGATTTCTCCCTCGGCATTTTCTGCATGCCAGAGGACGCCGACCACAGGAATTTTCTTTGATTGCTGGGCACGCGCAGTCATTGGCCACGTTGCGGCGGCGGCCGCACTACCAACGCCCACGATAAATTCGCGCCGTCTCATCTCTGCCACCGGGTCGCTTGACCAACATTACCGCGTGAAACCGAAACTCAACAGCCAAAACATTCCAAGATAGAAACTCTATCAAAAGCCTATGCCGAACATAGCAGAAAATAAGCCCCGCACTGCGGAACAGACGTATGTCGCCTTGGGTCAAAAGCGGAATAGAGCATATACTTTCTGAACTTACCCCAAAAGCGGACACACGATTCCGGCAAGCCCCGGCGACACAAGAGGGTTTATGCTGAGGCGGCGATCGTCTAGCCTGACGGCATGCTCACCGAAACCGCCGATTACGCAAAACTCTACCGCGAGTTCCGCTGGGACATCCCGGCGCGGTTCAACATCGCGACCGCCTGCTGCGATCGCCATGCCGATGGCTCCAACCGCCTGGCGGTGATCTATGTCGACGAAGACGGCGCGGCGACGCGAACTTCATTTGACGATGTCAGCGCGTTCTCCCGCCGCTTCGCCAATGTGCTGAAGGCGGATGGCCTTGAGCGCGGCGACCGCGTCGCGGTGTTTCTGTCGCAGTCGCTGGAATTGCCGATCGCGCATATGGCGGCGTTTCGCTCCGGCATGGTGTCGATCCCGCTGTTCGCGCTGTTCGGCGAGGACGCGCTGGAGTTTCGCCTGTCGAATTCCGGCGCCAGGGCGATCGCGACCGACGAGACCGGGTGGCAGAAACTTGCAAAGATCCGCGACCGGCTGCCTGATCTCCAAAACGTCTATGTCATTGGCGATGGCTCGCCTGCCGGCACGAAATCGTTCTGGCCACAGCTTATGGCGGCATCTAGCGAGTTTGCGACCGTCGACACCTCATCCGACGATCCGGCCCTGATCATTTATACGTCGGGCACCACAGGAAACCCGAAAGGCGCGCTGCATGCGCATCGTGTCGTGCTCGGCCATCTGCCGAATGTCGAGATGTGTCACGATTTCCTCCCCAAACCGGGCGATTTGATGTGGACGCCGGCCGACTGGGCGTGGATCGGCGGGCTCATCAACGCGCTGTTGGCGGGGTGGTATCACGGCGTCCCGATCGTCGGGCATCGGGCACGGAAATTCGAGCCGCAGGCGGCGATGCAGATGATGGCCGAACACGGCATCCGCAACGTCTTTCTGCCGCCGACCGCGTTGAAATTGATGCGGCTCGCCGACGTCAGGCATCCGGGCGTCAAATTGCGCAGCATTTTTACCGGCGGCGAGTCACTGGGCGGTGAATTGCTGGACTGGGTGCGGGCGACCTTTGGCATCGACGCCCATGAAGTGTTCGGACAGACCGAGTGCAATCTCGTGATCGGCAGCAACTCAAAACTGTTTCCGATCCGGCCCGGCTCGATGGGCAAGGCCACGCCGGGATTCGACGTCCGCATTGTCAACGAACGCGGCGAGGAACTTTCACGGGGAGGCCCCGGCATTATCGGCGTGCGCCAGCCTTGTCCATGCACCATGATCGAGTACTGGAAAAACCCGGAAGCGACAGTGAAAAAATACGTCGGCGAATTTTTGTTGACCGGCGATCTCGGCGTACAGGATGAGGACGGCTATTTCTGGTATGTCAGCCGCGAGGACGACGTGATCACGACCGCGGGCTATCGCGTCGGACCCTCGGAGATCGAGCATACATTGCTAAAACATCCGGCGGTGGCGATGTCGGCGGTGGTTGGCATCCCCGATCCGGTTCGCACCGAAGCGATCAAGGCCTGGATCGTGCTGCGTCCGGGCTTTGCGCCCGACGAGGCGCTGGCGCGCGAGATCCAGGAGTTCGTCAAAGTGCAACTCGCCGCGCATGAGTATCCGCGGTTTGTGCAATTTGTGGAGAGCCTGCCGATGACCGCGACGGGCAAGGTGCTGCGGCGGGAGTTAAGGGCGCTGGGGTAGGGTGTTTTCTTACCTCGCCCCGCTTGCGGGGAGAGGTCGAAATTCTCGCATAGCGAGAATTTCGGGTGAGGGGGACTCACCGCGGGGACCTCTCTTTCAGAATTTGCCGAGGCAGCCCCTCACCCCAACCCTCTCCCCGCCAAAGAGCGGGGCGAGGGAGCCCTTCTTGCGTGCGTGCCTTACGCAGGGACACCTTTCACGGCGTCGCAATCCCCATCTTCTTCAGCGCCTCCAGCATCCGCTGCGGCGGCGCCATCTTGATGACCAGCGGCTCTCCGGTCTCAAGCAGGCTCTTCAGGCTCGACAGGATTGCAGGCCAGCCCTGACGGCCGCCTGAAAGAATATCATCGCTGAGCGGCCGGTCGTGGGCTTCGGTCATCGTCAACCGGACGACATCGCCGACAGGCTCGATCTCGTAAGTCACGAGCGTTGGCCCGAGCTTTTCGATCAGCGCCGGCCAGTTGACGTTGAAGGTGACGGTGAGCTTGCGTGGCGGGTCGCATTCGATCAGCGCGACTACGCACCGCCGATCTTCAAATCGACCTCAACCGCATTGCCGAAGAAATATTTCCTGGAGAACTCCGCCGTTGTCAGCGCCTGCCAGACCTTCTCCGGCGTCGACGCAATGTAGATGGTGTAGACGGTAGCCGGCTTGAAATGATCGATGTTCATTCGAATCCCTCGATATCTAGCGCGACGGGAGGAATCGTCAGCGCATTGCCGGTTTCCAGCAGGCTCTTGAGGCTCGCCAGGATCGCCGGCCATCCCTTGGAGATGCCCTCCAGAAGCTTGCTGCCGGCTTCGAAGCCTTCATGGGTCAGCGTCAGCTTCACGAGCTTGCCATGCGGCGCGAGAGTGAAGACGACCTTGGTCGGGCGCTCCTTGCGGGCGGCTTCGCTCAGCACATGGTGGAACGTGTAGGACAGACGTCGCGGCGGATCGAACTCGAGAACCTCGCCGACATCGGTGGTCGTCCCGTTCATGACCAGCGCGAACGGCGAGCCGATTTTCCAGTCGGTTTTCAACTCGGTGTTGAACCAGTAACGTTTTGAGAACTCGCTGCTGGTCAGCGCCTGCCACAGTTTTTGCGGCGTGGTCTCGATATAGGTGACATAGAGAAACTCAGGCTTGGGCATCTCGTTTCTCCGGCTGATGAATTAGCGATTACGCCGCGCCCTGGGCGGCGCACTCGTCTTCGTACCAGTACGCCCGCAGCACCTTGCCGGCCTCCAGATAGCTCTTGAGGCTGGACAACACGAACGGCCAGCCGCGGCTGATGCCTTCGAACGCCTTGCTGCCGGGCTCGAAACCGTCGTGAACGATGGTGAGCCGCACCTGATCCTTCTGCTGCTCAATCTCGAAGGTAACGCGCGACGGTGGTTCGGCGTCCATGCCGCCATGTTGCGGATGAAACGAATAGGCGAGCCGCCGCGGCGGATCGTATTCGAGCACCTTGCCGGTGACATCGGTTTCTTCGCGCTTGAGCTTGAGCGCGAACGCCGCGCCGATCTTCCAGTCGGAGACGACGCGGTTGCCGGCCCAGTATTGTTCCGACATTTTTGCATCCGTCAGCGCCGCAAAAACCTTTTCGGGCGTCGAGGCGATGTAGATGACATAAACGAATTCCGGCTTACTCATCGCGTTTCTCCAGGTGCTGTTTCAATTCGCCGAGTGTGAAAATTTCATGCCTGAATGATCTAGCCGGCTTTCTTCCAATTCCGGCGCGTCATCGGCAGCGAGGCTCCGGTTTCCAGCAGACTCTTGAGGCTGGACAGGACAGCCGGCCAGCCCGCGCTGATGTTGCGCAACGTCTCGAGGCTTAGCTCGCTGTGCGTGACCGTCAGTCGCGCCGAGGCCATGAATTCCTCGATCTCGAAAGTGACGCGCGAAAAGGCCTCTTTGTCGGTTTCGTCCGGCCGCGCCCATGTCAGCACCAGGCGGCGCGGCGGGTCGCTTTCAACGATGTGGCCTGCGACCGCAATGTCGGTCGCATCGTCATAGTTCTCGTGCCGCCACACTGATCCGATTTTCCAGTCCGACTGGTTGCGACGACGGCCCCAGAACTCTTTTGTCATCTCGGGGTCCATCAGCGCCTGCCAAATTTTTTCCGGCGCCGCATGAATGTAGATGACATAGACGAATTCCGGCTTACTCATCGCGTTTCTCCAATTGCCTTTTCAATTCGCTGAGCGCGGCAAGCTTGCCGCGCTCGAATTTCTTGATCCACCGCTCGCCGATCTGGTGGATCGGCACCGGGTTGAGATAATGCAGCTTCTCGCGGCCATTCCTGAACGTGGTGACGAGGTTGGCTTCCTCGAGGATCGCAAGGTGTTTTGTGACGGCCTGCCGCGTCATGGCGAGGCCGTCGCAGAGATCGTTCAGGGTCTGGCCGTTTTTGTCGTGAAGCCTGTCCAAGAGCGACCGTCGCGAAGCATCGGCCAGCGCTTTGAAGACCTCATCCATGGCCGGGATAATAGGCAACCAAATGGTTGCATGTGGTGTTTTGCCGAGCGAGGGCGCGCGCCTCCTGATGCAAATTCGACCTGACTTTCGTACCTCTCATGCCCGACAAATTTTCCCGTCGCGATCTGCAAAGATCGGTAACCGGATGGTCGCGCGGCTTTGTGCGAAGCCGCGTTCCCGGATGAACCTCCAATGATGCTGTGTCGGTGAGGCGAAACGCTAGGTACTCGCCCTCACCATTCCGCCGTTGCCCCTCGCCAGGGTAGCGCATGATTCGAGGCTCCCGGTTCGGGCGCTGGAATCACGTCCACAACCCGCAACGGCCCGTCGCAGTGCCGCTAATGCTCCGAATTCACTTCCGCTTTCGGGGCATAGCGGACATGACCGGACTTGCTGCCGGCTCGACCCGGTCGCGATTGACCCACTTCGGACATTAGAACGCAATTATCCGCTTCGGCCGAAATCGCATAGCCTCCACATAGATCTGTGGTAATTTTCCAAGTTGATGAAGGTCGCAGGTCGCAGTCTTGCCGAGGTTGCTGATATTCCGCGAAGACTGGTTCTAACTACAAACCGTCATTTCGAGGGAATAGTTGACCATGAAACCCACGCCCACTATTCGCACACTGATATTGTCGGCCTCCGTTCTGGCTCTCACGGTTGGTTCGACCTTCGCCCAGCAGACCACCGGCACGCCGGGGTCACCCAGTGCAACGACTACAATCGACGGGAAGTATCTCCCCAATCCGCCCGCGCCGTTTGGCGGCACGGTCAACATGGACGCCGAAAATTCCAAACCATATTGGCCACCGACCGTGGTGCCGCCCAAAGGTGCGCCCAACGTCTTGCTGATTATGACCGACGATCAAGGGTACGGCGTGTCCGGCACCTTTGGCGGTGTCATCCCGACACCGTCCATGGACCGCATCGCGAAGGCGGGACTGCGTTACACACAGTTCCACTCAACTGCTCTCTGCTCGCCGACGCGGGCGGCGCTGATCACGGGCCGCAACCATCACTCGGTGGGCTTCGGCGTGATCACCGAAATGTCCACTGGATACGCGGGGTACGACAGCGTCATCGGGCCGGAGAGTGCCACCATCGGTACGATCCTAAGGCAGAACGGCTACGCGACGTCTTGGATCGGCAAGAACCACAACACGCCCAGCTATCAAATAAGTTCAGCAGGACCTTTTGACCAATGGCCGAACGGGATGGGGTTCGATCACTTCTACGGGTTCATGGGCGGCGAGACTGACCAGTGGACGCCCTTTCTCTTCCACGATCAGACACAGGTTTTTCCCTGGGTAGGACACCCTGGCTACAACCTCACCACCGACATGGCCGACGAGGCCATCAACTACATGAAGGGGTTGAGTAACGCCGCGCCTGACAAGCCGTTCTTCCTCTATTACGTGCCCGGCGGCTCGCACGCGCCACACCAGCCCACGCCGGAGTGGATCAAGAAGATCAGCGACATGCACTTGTTCGATCAGGGCTGGGAAAAGCTGCGCGAGGCGATCTTCGCCAACCAGAAGCGGCTCGGCGTAGTCCCGGCGAATACCCAACTCACGCCGTGGCCGGATGGCCAGCCCGAATACGGCGGCGCCAAACTCCAGAAATGGGACACGCTCAGTCTCGACGAGAAGAAGCTTTTCATCCGTCAGGCGGACGTCTTTGCGGCCTATACTGCCTACACCGATCATGAGATAGGCCGGGTCATTCAGGAAGTCGAAGACGAGGGCAAGCTCGACAACACGCTCATCATCTATATCAGCGGCGACAACGGCAACAGCGCCGAAGGATCGACCCTCGGCACACCGAACGAAATGGCTGCGATCCAAGGCGTCAATATTCCAGTCCCGGAGCAGTTGAAGTTCTATGACGTTTGGGGTTCGGACCAGACTACGCCACACATGGCGGTCGGCTGGACTTGGGCGTTCGATACGCCGTTCAAATGGACAAAACAGGTGGCGTCGCACTTCGGTGGCACCCGGCAGGGCATGGCCATCTCGTGGCCCGGCCACATCAATGACGTGGGCGGCATCCGCACACAGTTTCACCACATGATAGATATTGTGCCGACGATCCTCGACGCCGCAGGCGTTCAAGCACCCGTGATGGTCAATGGCGTGGCGCAGAAGCCGATTGAAGGCGTGAGCATGGCTTACACCTTCGACAAGGCCAACGCGAACATCCCTTCGACACGCACCACGCAGTATTTCGAAATGGTCGGCAATCGCGCCATCTACCACGACGGCTGGATCGCCACCACCACGCCGCCCCAGCCGCCTTGGGATTTAGGCTTTGGCAAGTTTCCCAACGTGGTCAATGGCTATACCTGGGAGCTTTACAACCTCGCCGAGGATTATTCGGAGAACAACGACCTCGCCGCCAAGATGCCGGACAGGCTGCGCGACATGAAGGAACTCTTTCTGGTCGAGGCAGCGAAATACAATGTGTTCCCGCTGGATAACAGTTTCACCGCTCGCGCAGTCACGCCGCGACCGAGCGCGACCGCCGGTCGGACCGTCTTCACCTACTCGGGTGAATCATCCGGCCTTCCCTACAGCAGCGCCCCCGACATCACCGGCAAGTCCTACTCCATCACCGCCGAGGTCGAAATTCCGCAGGGCGGTGCAGAAGGCATGATCAATACGCTCGGGGGCCGTGGCGGTGGCCATGGTCTCTACTTGCTCAAGGGCAAGCCAGTTTTTGTCTATAACTTTTTTGACTTGGAACGCTTCCGCTGGGAAGGCCCGGCGACGCTAACGCCCGGCAAGCACACTATCGTGTTTGACTTCAAGTACGACGGCCCCGGTTTCGGTAAGGGCGGCACCGGCGTCCTGTCGGTGGACGGCACGGAAGTCGCCAGCAAGACGATCCCGCACACCATTCCCTTCGTCGAGACGATCTACGAGACATTCGATGTCGGGGTGGATACTCGCACGGGCGTGGACGACAACGATTACCAGCCGCCGTCCCGTTTCACCGGCAAGATCGACAAGCTGACGGTTAAGCTGGTCCCGTTGAACGCTGCACAGGAAAAGCTGCTCCAGCAAAAGGCCCAAGATACCAAAAACAAGGCACAGTAAATCGCTCCCTCTGGTTGCTTGGCACTTGGCTATCTGCTTTGAACTCGAAATTGCGACGGTCGAATAAAGGGCATCACTTCCGCTTTTGGC
>WNFM01035785.1_pt1 | contig 22751 bp, 22 predicted proteins | sample 5400271 | NCBI WGS metagenome assembly WNFM01 (sample SAMN13153352, study PRJNA577476) | soil metagenome | isolation source: 60 cm saprolite on Douglas fir-dominated hillslope | place: USA:California | collected 2013-09-17
CAGGCTGAAGCGTGAGCCCGTGGCGGCTCCCAGCGCTTCCACGTGTCCTTTATAGTCACGATTGTAAGAATCAACATGCACCGTCACAGGCTGGCCGGGTTTCATCTTTCTGAGCTGGGTCTCTTTGAAATTCGCTGTGACCCATATGTCGTCGACGGGAACAATGATCAGCAACTGCTGACCCGGCTGCACGCGCTGGCCGACTTCAAGCGACTTGCGGCCAACAATGCCGCTTACTGGAGCAATGATCCGGGTATAACCCAGGTTGAGTTCTGCTGTTGTCAACTGCGCCTGTGCGCGCGTGGCATCTGACGACGCCGCAGCGGCTTTGGCCTGGGTGGAAGCGATCTGCTCCGGAGCCGAGCGCGCTGCCAGCAAGTCTGCTTTTCGCTGGGCCATGCGGCTCTCCGCCTGTTTGACCCGCTGTTGCGCTGCCACATACTCGGCGCGTGCAGCGTTTAGACCCTCATTGTCCGTGGCCGCTTGCGTTGCGATGCGGTCGTATTCAGACTGTGAAATCTCGCGTTTTGCCAGCAGCCGCTCATAACGCTGCCGGTCGGCTTCAGAGCGAGTTGCATTCTTTTCTGCTTGAGCGATGCGTGCCTGGTCCGCGTCAAGCGTAGCAGTTTCTGTGGCCACGGCATCAGTGGCTTCGGTGACCGCAGCTTCCGCCGCCTGGAGTCGCGCGCCCGCTCCCGAGGTTGTTACGGCGACATCCTGGCGAGCGGCCGTAGCGCTGGCGAGCAGGCGCTTCTGCTCTGCCGCAGCTCGGTCCTTCTCAGCTTGAAAATCTGCCGGATCGATTTCCGCCAACACCGTGCCGGCTGTGACGTAGTGATTGTTGACGACGTCAGGGTTCACGCGGCTGATGGTGCCGGCAATGCGGGCGCTGATGGGATTCAGGTGCCCGTCGATCTCGGCGTCCTCCGTGGATTCGTAGGAGCCCAGGTAGGACCACAGCGCAACCGCGCCGGCGATCACCAGCACGAGCGCAGGCAAGGTGAAAATTGGACGGCTCTTGGCCAACGCCAGAAGCCCGCGCCGTTTTTTCTGCTCGATGGCCGCTGCAGACGGCGTTTGTGCGATGGCGGAAGCCTCCAATGGTTGCCGGGTAACGTTTAGATTGCCGTTTGTCGTGGCAGTTCCGTGGTCCGGCTTTACGGGCGTGGTGGCCATTTTATTTGCCTCCTAAATATTGAGTGATGTCTTTTTGCAGGCTTCCCATGGCGCGGAGCAGCGTGAGCTTGGCCAGGTTGTGTGCAAAAAGACTGGATATGTAGTTCTCATTTGCCGCGACGACACTTTGCTGTGCCTGCAGCAGCTCCAGATTGTTGGTAACGCCGTTGCTGAAGCGGTCGCGCGCTTGTTCCAGCGATTTCTCCGCCAGACGGGTATTCTGTTCGGCCACGTGCACCGCGCTCTCAGCGGCTCCCAAATCGGTAAACGCATTGCGAACTTCGTAGTCCACGCGGCCCTGGAGGTCAAGATATTCGGAGCGTTTACGGTCGAACTGCGCCGAGCTGTCATGAATGTCCGCGCGGATACGGCCGCCAGTAAAGATCGGCAGGGAAACGGTTGCGCTCATGGCATAAGTTTCCTGCGCGCTGCCCAGTGTCGGGCCGATGCCGCCGTAGTATCCATTGAAGCTCAACCCCGGCAGGCGTTGCAGTTCCGCGGCTTTCTTGTCGAACCGGGCAGCCTGCGCGGAAACTTGCGCGCTCTTAAGGTCGGTGCGGTTGGATTCCGCGAAGCCCAAAGCTGTGTCGAGTGCCGGGCCGCTCCATGGCGTGTAGGGTACCTGGCTGGCTACGTTGAATTGCTGGCCCCGCGGCAGGCCGATCAGGCGCGCCAGAGTGAGCTTGTCTTTTTCGAAATTCGCATTTGCCACCACCACGCGCTGCTCGCTGGTTTGCCGCTGCACAGTAGCGCGGAAACCGTCAATCTCCGCGGAGAGGCCGGAGCTTACCTGGTTGGCAGTTTGTTCTTCCAGAGTTTTTGCCGTCTCCAACTGCGCTTTGGCCGTCGCCAGCCGCGATTGACTCGCCAGCACTTGCAAGTAGGCTGTGCCCACCACCAGCGCAACCACATCCTGCGCGTCTTGCAGCGAGTAAATGCCTGCTTCAGCCGTGCGAGCGGAAGCGCGCCAGCGGTAAGCATTGTTCAAGTTCAAACCGTTTTCAGAAAATGTGATGTAGCTTTCCTGATAGCTGAATTGTCCGGTCGAAAGGGGAATGCCTGGGACCTTCAATCCCAGGGCTATCGGGCTCAACTCGTCAAGATTCTGGCGCACCAATGCGGAGACTGACGGCAGCAAGGATGAGAGAGCCCGCAATCTTTGTGCCTGCGACTGGCGCAGCGATACCTGGTTTTCAATGACGCCGAGATTGGCTTTAACCCCGCGCTGAATCGCATCCTGCAATGAGAGGGCGATTGGCGTGGCCGAAAGCTGGCCTGAAGGGACGCTGCCCAGGAAAGGATTCTGCTGTTGTCCGGCAAGGGAACTCGGCGTGTTGCTGTTGGCGGCCGGGTTTACGGTCCGCGGCGTCTCAATGCTGCCCAATTCGAACGAAGAAGAAGCCTGCTGGGCGGCTGCGGCCTTCAGCAGGCCCAGCGTCAATATAAAAATGATATGAGTCCTTGCCATCGCAAATGCTCCTTCGTTAGTGTCCCGCGGCCTGACCGGGACGAAATCTCTTGATCAAGAAGGCCAGCGGCAAGCCGACCAGGCCAACGATCGCCAGCAAACGGAAGCAATCAAGAAACGCCAGCATGGCAGCGTTCTTGTTGGCGAGAGCGGCCAGAAATCCGAGCGCCTGCTGCCCAGCGTCGGCTGAGTTTGCTCCCACGCTGCTGAAGTACTGTGTAGTGGTGTCCGCCAGTTGGCGGAACCCAGGGTCATCCGCGGTGAGGTGCTGCGCCAGGATGCTGTGATGGAACTGCGCGCGGCGTTCCAGCATTGTCGTGACAAAGGCCACGCCGAAGCTGCCGCCCAGATTGCGGAACAAGTTGGTAATGCTTGAAGCTTTGTTGTTTTTATTAAGAGGTATATGGGAATAGGCAAGCTGGCTGACCGGCACAAAGAAAAATCCTAACCCCAGGCCTTGCAGCGCGCGCGCCCAGGCAAAAGTGCTGTAATCGGTATTGAGATTCAAAGATGCGTAGTGCCACATGGCAACTCCGATCACCGCCGAAGCGATCCCAATCAGCTTGTTTGCGCCGACTTTGGGCGTGAGCCGCACCACGAGCGGCGCCATGGCGACAATCACCAGCGCTCCCGGTCCTAGTACCAGGCCGGCGTCGGTTGCGGTGTAACCAAAGAGCGATTGCAGCATTTGCGGGATCAGCACTGTACTGCCGAACAGAGTGAAACCAAAAATGAAATAGAGAATGTTGGAGAGGGCGAAGTTCCTGTCCTTGAAGAGCTTGATCTCGACCACCGGATCGTGGTGTCGCCACTCATAGATGGCCGCGCACAGTAGAGAGACAACCGCGACGGAGAGAAACAAGACAATGAAATTGCTTTCCAGCCAGTCTTCGCGCTGGCCTTTGTCGAGCACGATCTCCAGGCAGCCAAAGCCGAGAGCAATCAGCCCAATGCCCCAATAGTCGACTGAGAGCTTTCCGCCGCGCCGGGCCGCTTTGATCTCTTCCACGAATTGCGGCGGATCAGAGACCAACTGGCTGGTCAGAAGGAGGCTGATGACGCCGATCGGTATATTGATGAAGAAAACCCAGCGCCAGGAGAAATGGTCTGTGATCCAGCCGCCCAGCGGTGGGCCGATGGCCGGCGCGGTGACAATGGCCATGCTGTAAAGCGCGAAGGCGCCAGCGCGTTTGGCCGGAGGAAACGTATCCACCAGGATCGCCTGCTCCACCGGGGCCAGCCCGCCTCCGCCGATGCCTTGAAGAACTCTGAAGAAAATCAGCAGGCCCAGGCTGGGCGCGATGCCGCAGAGGAATGAGCTGGCGGCAAACAGCGCGACGCATGTCATGTAATAGTTCTTGCGGCCGAAGACGCGGCTCAGCCAGGCGCTGAGCGGAAGCACCACGGCATTGGCCACCAGATAGCTGGTGAGGACCCAGGTGCTTTCGTCATAGCTTACGGCCAGCCCGCCGGCAATGTGAGGAAGCGCAACGTTGGCAATGCTGGTGTCCAGCAGCTCCATGAAAGTCGCCAGCGTAACCGTGATGGCGATCAGCCAGGGATTGATGGCCGTCGCCGGCGCCTCAAAAGCGGTGATTGCTCCCGGTTTGTCGATCACCTGCGTTGCCACGCCCATCTCCTCAGTGCTTACGCCGTAAACTGCATGCGTCTAAAGATGCGTACGCTGTACACAAGGGCGCAAAAAAAATTATTCGAACAATCGGGTCAGGGTGGCGATCATTTCCTGCTTCAGGCATTCCCGGTTCTGTACCGGATGGCACATGGTGTTCATCATTAACATCAGAGTCACTCCGTGCATTCCGGAGCGAAGAAGCTGCGTGGTCAGTTCCAGGTCCACGTTCACGCCTTTGGCGTCAGCGCACTCCTGGATGCCCGCGCGTAGGCGGTCAACCACAGGCCGGCCGATGGCCGCTTTGCGCTCAGCCATCGCGGCAGAGCGAAACTCGGTCAGAAAGGTGACCTTGTAATAATTGGGATGGCTCACGTGAAAGCCTATGATCGTTTGCAGGGTCTTTCGTAGCCGCTCCAACGGAGGCAGTCCCTCCTGCTTTGCGGAATCGATCAGCTTGGTCATTTCGTGGAAGGTTTCTTCGCAGATTGAAAGCAGCAGTTCGTCCTTGTTCTCAAAGTGGCGATACATGGCCATGGGCGAACAGCCGATCTCGTTGGCGATGCGGCGCATGGAAACGCTTTCATATCCTTCGCGGGCAAACAATTCGCGGGCCGTGCTGCGGATCACCTCACGCAGCGTGGCGCGGGCAGGGGTTTTATGCGTGCGAAGCCGTTTGCGTTTCCTGGTTGTCGCGGACAACATATGTTTACAGTGTAAGCATAACATAGCAGATCGGCCGGTCAAGAGAATCTTTTGGCAGGAGGGAAAGCCGGAAGGCGTGGGGTTTGCAGCAGTCAGTATTGCTGTCTAGAATGATCTGTTTATGAATAAAGTGGTTTCGAGCGCTGATGAGGCCGTTCGCGATGTGACTGACGGCTGCATGATTATGGTGGGAGGATTTGGGCTGTGCGGCATCCCGGCCGATCTGATTGACGCCCTGGTCCGCAAGGGGGTACAAAACCTGATCACCGTCTCCAACAATGCCGGGGTCGACGACTTTGGCCTGGGCAAACTTCTCTACACCGGCCAGATCAAAAAACACATCGGCTCTTATGTGGGTGAGAACAAACTCTTTGAACAAATGGTGCTCAGCGGCAAAGTGGTGCTCGAGCTGAACCCGCAAGGCACCTTGGCGGAGCGCATACGGGCAGGCGGCGCCGGCATTCCAGCCTTCTTCACACCCACCGGCGCGGGCACCGTAGTTTCTGAAGGCAAGGAGATGCGCGAGTTTGATGGCAAACAATACGTCATGGAGCGCGCCCTGAAAGCTGACTTTGCGCTGGTCAAGGCATGGAAGGCCGACCGCTGGGGCAATCTGGTCTTTCGCAAAACTTCGCGGAACTTCAATCCGGTGATGGCGACGGCGGCGCGCGTAACCATTGCCGAGGTGGAAGAGATCGTGGAGCCTGGGCAACTCGATCCTGACGGTGTGCATTTGCCCAGCGTGTACGTGAAGCGGATCGTGTTGAGCACGGGCCAGCAAAAGCGGATAGAGAAGCGGACCGTCAGGAAAAGAGCAAGCTAATTATGGCGACTACACCGGTCAGCAACAAAGCGGAGAAGCAAAAGGATGTGGAGAAGCGCGAGCGCATCGTGAAGCGCATTGCGCGCGAGATGCAGGACGGTTTTTACGTGAACCTGGGGATCGGTATGCCGACTCTGGTGGCGAACTACATTGCTCCGGGCGTCGAGGTAATCCTGCAAAGCGAGAATGGCATGCTCGGCGTAGGGCCGTTTCCCTTCGAAGGCGAGGAAGATCCGGATCTGATCAACGCCAGCAAGGAAACAGTGACTGAAGTTCCCGGCACGGCATATTTTTCCAGCGCCGACTCATTTGCCATGATCCGCGGTGGGCATATTGATCTGAGTGTGCTTGGCGCGATGGAAGTGGATGAAGAAGGCAACCTGGCCAACTGGATGATCCCGGGCAAGATGGTGAAAGGCATGGGCGGGGCCATGGACCTGGTGGCGGGGGCGCGGCGCGTCATTATCGCCATGGAACACGCTACCAAAGATGGTACGCCCAAGATCCTGAAAAAGTGCACTTTGCCGTTGACTGGAATGAAAGTGGTGAACACAATTGTGACCGAAATGGCGTATATCAACGTGACGCGAAAAGGTTTGGTGCTGGAGGAAGTGGCGCCTGGGCTGACCGCGGAAGACGTGCAAAAGGCCACCGGAGCCAGGCTGATCGTGAGCCAGAATTTGAAAATCATGGAGTCATAGAACAACGACACAACCAAAATCCTTTTCCAGCAATCGGAAAGAGAATAGATTGCGAGGGGGCAAGATGCGTGCAGATCGTGCTGAAGTATCGTGGGATGCCGGCAAATCAAAATGGCTGGTGAGAATTTCCGTTGGCGAAGAAGTTATTCGGCGTCATTGCAATTTACCCCAGAATGCGGACCAGCAAGACCTTCGCATGGCGGCGCAAAAAACATTGCACGACGAAGGCTTTGAACCCGAAGGCGTAGCGATCACGATTCAGGCGCCCCAGGCGGCCTGATCTGGTCAGCGCGGTCTGCTCGCGCTGGGTTTTTCTTCATCAGGCTGGGCGGCAAGGCAAAGAACAGTGCGAGCGCAATGTTGGCCACAACGCTGGCGCGCACGTTGAACCAGGCGATAACAAGGCAGGCCGCATACACCAGCGGGCCCACCGCATATTGGCTGGAGATATTCGCCGAAGCCACGACCGCATGTTCATGCAGCAGGTGGCGCGAGACAGCATATCTCCACAGGACATTGAACGCGACGGCAATCACCACGAAAGTGGCGTTATAGACCAGCGCCGCAGTGCGTTGATCAGGGCCGCCCAGATGTTCCGCCAAAACCGCAGTCGGGAAAGGAACGATGGTGACGCCCAGCAACAAAAGCAGGTTTAGGACCAGCAGAACATCGTTCGACCGCTTAATGTGGGTAAACATGCGGTGATGGTTGATCCACATGATGCCGATGTAGGCAAAGCTCAAGAAAAACGCGACGTAGGATGGCCACTGGCGTAAGAGCGCCGCAGCCAGATGGCCCTGGTCCTGCCTGGGAATCTTGATTTCAAGAATCAGAAGCGTGATGGCGATGGCAAACACGCCGTCGGAGAAAGCCTCAACGCGTGCGGTTTCAGTTTGCATGCAGGCTCGACACTCTTGTTTACACCAGGGCTGCTGACGCCGTCGCCAACTCCTTGAGCGAACCAGCGAACGGCGCCCGCGCAATCCCGCGCTCCGTCACGATCGCGGTCACGTATTTGTTTGGAGTGACGTCAAATGCCGGGTTCTCCACCAACACACCTTCAGGCGCGACCTGCTTTCCGGCATGGTGCGTCACTTCCTTGTGCGAACGCTGCTCAATGGGAATCTGTTCGCCGGTTGGCGTGTTCATGTCCACGCTGGACCAGGGCGCAGCGACGTAAAAGGGAATCGAGTGCTCTTTGGCTAGCACCGCTACCGTGTATGTGCCGATCTTGTTGGCTACGTCACCGTTGGCGGCAATTCGGTCCGCCCCCACAACCACAGCTTTGATCTTGCCCTGGCGCATCATGGCGCCGGCCATGTTGTCCGCGATGACGGTGGTTTGGATTCCGTCCTTCATCAGCTCCCACGCGGTCAGACGCGAGCCCTGCAGGAACGGGCGGGTCTCATCGGCAAAGACGTGCAGGTTCTTGCCGGAAGCGATAGCGGCGCGAATGACGCCAAGCGCGGTACCATAGCCGCAGGTGGCCAGCGCGCCGGCATTGCAGTGCGTCAGAACGCCGCCGGAGCTGGGCATGAGCGTGGCGCCGTGCCGGCCCATGGCCTGGTTGGCGGCGATATCTTCCACCAGCATCTGCTGCGCTTCTTCCACCAGACTTGTCTTGACCTGCTGCACGCCCTGGTGCGCCACCGACTCAAACTTCTGTTGCATACGACGAATCGCCCAGAACAGGTTCACGGCGGTGGGGCGGGTTTCGCCCATGGTCCGGCAGATCTGGCCGATCTCGGTGCGCAAGGCCGCCACATCCTGCGCGCTAGAATGCCTGACGCCAAGGGCGATGCCCATGGCCGCAGCCACGCCGATCGCCGGGGCGCCGCGGACCACCATGTCACGAATGGCCGTGGCCACTTCCTGGTGGGTGCTGCAGGTTACGTAGACCTCTTCCGTCGGGAGCCGCGTCTGGTCAATGAAGCGGACACCCTGGTTGGTCCATTCAAGGGTCTTGATCATCTCTTTAAGATTGTAATCGGAGAAGCTGACGCGATGCTATTCGCTGCCTGGGCAAACAGAAATGCCCAGGCACGCGACAACCGCCGGCCCGGAGCCGGCGAGGTACCACCTGCTCGTCAATAATCACAAACTGGGCGGGACACGTACTGGATCCACAGATCACTGGAACCAGGCCACGCATCTGCCGCCGCGTGATCAATCCCAGCGTCCCGCATTCGGGACAGGAAAGAACGGCCCAGTAAGGGTCTTCCTGGTCACCCACTTCGCCGGCGTTCTCTAGAACGAAAATGCTTCCCGGCTCCATCAGTTCGGGGAGCCATTCGGTCACAATGTTCAGCTCTGCCACCATGGTCACCTCCGCCAACTACTTCTCCCTGACTTCAACCAGGGCGCGCCACCCGAGTCCCAAACCTCAGGAGCTCCGGCGTTTGCCCGCGCCGCGCGCCGCCTGCTTCTGTGCAGGACGACGGTTGAATATCTCTGCCCGGACCTCCTTCACAGCGTCACTCAGGCACACTCCCAGCAGGGGCTGGCGCGAGTTCTTGAGTATGTCGATCACCTGGCGCTGCGAATTTTCCAGGTAAATGCGTTTTCCATCGGTCAACAGGTGATACTCCGAGCCATTACTCACCGCTTCGGCCAGACGCCGGCCGAATTCCTTCTGCAGGAACTTCATGATGCGGCGGACGCGCTGCAGCGGAAAGCCTTTGCGCCGGAGAGCGCAAATCACCGCGATCTCCGTGACGTCGTCAAAGGTGTACAGCCTGCGCCGGCCTTGCCGCTGCGGCTGCACGATGCCGCGCTCGTCCCACCACTGGAGCTGACGCGGCGTAATGCCGGTGAGTTTTACCACTTGCGCCGATGTAAACCGCTGGTCCATTATGTATAGGAAATGTTTAAAACATTTCCTCACCTAAATGTTTGATTCATTTTAGGAGCAGTATCTAGAAAGTCAACAGGAAATTCCAAAGACGAACAGGCAAACCTTCGAAACGCGGAGAAAAGGAGGCAGCGGAGAAATGGAAATCAAAAGCTCACCACGGATGAACACGGATCAAGGAATTGGGGCAACGGGTCAATTTCGTTTATATGCGCTCGTGCGCTATACGCGGGTTCATCGCTGGCGCGATGAACGTCTACCGCCGCCGACGAAGTGAACAATCTCCAGCTTGTCCCCTTCTTTAAGGGTGATCATTTCCCACTTGGCGCGAGGAACGATCTCCAGGTTCAACTCCACAGCGACGCGGTCCGGCTTCATGCCGAGTTGCGCAACCAGGGCAGCAACGGTCAGGCCGTCAGGGAAGTCGCGTTGTTCGCCATTGATGTGGAGGAGCATGAGAGGCTCTTGGCTCTTAGCCTTTGGCTTTTAGCTTGAGTATCGTAAATATAAACTTATTATCAAAGCTAGCACTCATGAGCCAAAAGCCAAAAGCCAAAAGCCAAGTCAATATCCTCGCTTCTTGTCCACCTCGTTCAGCAACGGTTCGCCGGACAGGAAGCGCTGCATATTGTCTACGATAAGCCGGTAGTGGCGCTCCCACAGGCGAGCGGTCACTGCGGCGGTGTGCGGCGTGATCAGCAGGTTGTCCAGCGACCAGAAAGGCGAATTTGCGGGCAAGGGCTCTTCGTTGAAGACATCCAGGGCCGCGCCGGCGATGCGACGGTGCTTCAGCGCATCGAGCAGCGCAGTTTCGTCGATCAGCGGCCCGCGAGCGACGTTGATCAAGTAAGCGTCGGGCTTCATTTTGCTCAGGCGTGAGGCGTTGATGATTCCGGTGGTAGCCGGGGTTACCGGCGTGCATAACAGAACGTAGTCGGCCTGGGGCAGGACCTGATCAATCTGCGCGGAGGCAAAGACGGCATCGGCGCCCTCAAGGCCCTTGCCGGGATTTTCCCGGACGGCCAGGACTTTCATGCCCAGGGCTTTCGCGCGCGCAACGAACTCGCGTCCGATGCCGCCCATGCCGATCACGGCGACGGTTGCGTCCGCTACTTCGCGGGGCCGGGGCTGGCCATGCCAGAGCTGATCTTGCGACCATTCGCGTTTGGCCTGGTACTGCATGGCCTGGGGCAGACGCTTGGCCAGGGCCAGCAGCACGGCAATGGCGTGCTCGGCGACGACCGGACCGTGAATTCCGGTGGAGTTGGTGACTACGACCTTGCTCTGGATCAGCTCGGGAAACATGAGTTGGTGCACGGCCGCCGCGGGAGAGTGAATCCAGCGCAGCTTTTTTGCGGCGACAAATTGCTCAGGACGCAACGACCAGCCGATGAAGACGTCGGTGTCGGCAATTTCTGCTGGTACGCGGTCATAGGTTTGGAACTGGACGAACGTGTGTTCGGGGAAGTCATCTTGCAGGCGTTCGCGTATCCACGCCGGCGCGTGCCAGAGTTCGAAGCTGTGGTAGTGGACGATCAGGATCTTCATTTTTGTCGCTGCGCTCCAAACCGCCACGGAGTTTGGCACACCCGCTCAGCCTTCCGCGCTCGTGGCGAGCGGCTCGGCGCGCAAGTCGGCTTCTCACCCGCCCCGCGAACCCCGCGCGCGTCGGGGACCCAGGCCTCGCCGCTTAGAAACTTTTAAGAACCCTTGATTACCCGCAAATCTTTTCCGGTCATTTCCTTTGGCTGCTCGAAACCCAGCATGCCCAGTACAGTCGGAGAGATGTCCTGCAGCGAACCCTCCGGGCGCAGAGTAAACTTCTGTGCGTTTTCGCTGACCACGATGAACGGGACGGGATTCGTTGTGTGTGCCGTATGCGGGCCGCCGGTGGCCGGGTCGATCATCATCTCGGCATTGCCGTGGTCGGCTGTAATGAGCATAGCGCCGCCGCGCGCGCGGACAGCTTTGTAAATCTCGCCCAGGCAGGCGTCCACAGTCTCCACTGCCTGCACCGTGGGCGGAATCTTGCCTGAGTGCCCGACCATGTCAGCATTGGCGAAATTGACGATGACGACGTCGAAAGCAGAATCATTTGTTGCCTTGATCACCGCGTCGGCGATGCCCGCGGCCGACATTTCAGGCTTCAAGTCATAGGTAGCGACCTTCTGGGAAGGAACCAGCACACGGTCTTCGCCGGGAAACGGCTTCTCGATTCCGCCATTGAAAAAGTAAGTGACGTGGGCGTACTTCTCGGTCTCCGCCACGCGCAGGTTGCGCAGGTTGTGTTCGGCCATCACGTTGGCCAGAATGTTTTTGAGCGAATCCGGCTGCACGACAAAGGGCAGAGTGAACTGCTTGTCATACTGGGTCATGCAGACGTACTTCAGATTTTTGGGGACGCGACTGCGCGGAATCACCGCATCAAGCACCTCGGCGTCAGGCAGATCACGGCCGCCCTGGGCCGTAAGGCCGCTTTCACGTGCCAGGCAACGGGTGATCTGGCGCGCACGGTCGGCGCGGAAATTGAAGTTGATGACCGAGTCGTCATCACGAATCGTCGCCACGGGCGCGCCGCGATTGTCGACGCAGGTGAACGGAACAATGAATTCATCGGTCACGCCGCGGTTGTAAGAGTCCTTCACGCCCTGCACCGGATCGACGAACTCGCCGCCTTCCGCCTTGCCCGCAACCATGGCGTCAAAGGCTTTGAGTTCGCGGTCCCACCTCTTGTCGCGGTCCATGGCATAGTAGCGGCCGCTCACGCTGGCGATCTTGCCGCCAACTTCGCGCATCTTCTGCTGCAACTGCTGCAGGTAAACGGCGCCGTTGGTGGGCAGCGTGTCGCGTCCGTCCATAAAGCAGTGAACGTAAGCGCGGTCCACGCCACTCTGTTTAGCCATGCGCAACAGCGCATAGAGATGGTTCTGGTGCGAGTGCACACCGCCATCAGAGAGCAGGCCGCAAAGATGGAGCTGCCGCCCGCCGCTGCGCGCGTTCTTCATGGCTTCCAGCAGGACCGGGTTGCTGAAGATGTTGCCCTTTTCGATCATGAGATCGATTTTGGTGATGTCCATGTAAACGATGCGGCCGGCGCCGATGTTTAGGTGCCCGACCTCGCTGTTGCCCATCTGCCCCTGCGGTAGCCCGACAAAGCGTCCGCTGGTATGAATGAGCGTGTTGGGATATTCGGTGAGCAGGCGGTCATAGTTAGGCTTTCGGGCCAGCGAGATGGCGTTGGCTTTAGACGGAGGCGCGTAACCCCAGCCATCGAGAATGATGAGGACGAGAGGACGGTGCATAGATGAAGGAGAATTCTAAATGAGATTGGCGAACCGGAAAGAACCTTACCGCTGATAAACGCTGATGACACTGATCAGGGAGATTGCACAATCGCCGAGATTGCCAAAATTGACAATTGGAAAACACTAGAGGCCTACCGCGGATCGACGCGGATAGGCGCGGATCGGAGAAGGCAAGAGCTAGCGTGGTTGGGAAGATCGGTGATCTGGTCCTTCGGTGAGCGGATTGGACCCGCCACAGTGATAGCATAGGCGCGCCGCACCGTGCATGAGCACCTCGTGACCGCGGGCTAGTTCTCAGTAAATATGAACCTGTTCAATTATTTGCTTGACAACCATGTATATCTGTTCGGATAATTGAACGCGTTCAAATAGGAGAAATGTTCATGATCGGGGGCGACACCGCGACTGGCGAATTCAAACGGCGTAACTTGCTCATTTTAGGCGCGATATTGGGCTTCATGTATGGCTTCGGGCTGCGGTTGCTGGCCAACTCCCAAGCAGCCCCCCTGGCTGTGATGACGATCGGGTTCACCTGCTTGATGCCTTTTGCCATGGGTTGCGTTACGGTCTACTTTGCCGAAATCGGCGAGCCACGGCGCATCCGCACATGGATTTGGCTGCCGTGGTTGCCGCTGATGGCGGCGCTGGCGGCGACCATGCTGACTCTCCTGGAGGGACTGATATGCGTGATGATGTTTGTCCCGCTGGCAATGGTCCTGGCCAGCCTTGGCGGCGTGCTTGGTGGCCTGGCAGCGCGGCTTATCCGCTCGCATCGAGCCAAGAACCTCACCATGGCCTGCGTGATTGTGCTTCCCCTGGTTACCGCGCCGTGGGAGAAACAAGTTTTCTATCATTACGAAGAACGGGAAGTTGTAAACGTGATTGACATACAAGCTCCTCCTGAGGTGATCTGGCGCAACATTGAGCGGGTCCGGGCGATCCGGCCAGATGAGTTGCCGATTTCGTGGAGCCATCGCATCGGTTTCCCTGATCCGATTGAGGCAACGCTTTCGCACGAAGGTGTTGGCGGCGTACGGAATGCGACCTTCGCCGGCGGCCTGTTCTTTCTGGAAACCGTGGACGTGTGGGAGCCTGGGCGAAGGCTGGGGTTCTCGATCGTCGCCCAAACCGATTCGATCCCGGCCACCACCCTGGACGAGCACGTGCGCGTGGGAGGGCCATATTTTGATGTGCTGCGCGGCGAATATCGGATTGAGCCAATGGGCAACGGGACAACGCGCCTGCATCTTTCCAGCCGGCATCGGGTCTCCACCGACTTCAACTGGTACGCGCACCTTTGGACTGACGCCGTGATGTCCGACTTGCAGAAGCGGATCCTGCACGTGATACAACGCCGTTGCGAGGATCGCGCGGACGTGCCTACTTCAAGAGCACGAAGTTCCCTCCGTTAGTCAGGATGATGACGAGGCTCATTGCGACCAGCATCAGGTCGTAGTGCCAGCCGTCAGTCCCGTGCTTGCCCCAGAAGCCGGTTTTCCAGACGAAAATCTTTCTCTGGATGGCGCCCAGCATCAGCAGAATGAGTCCTGCGGCAGCGAGTTGGGTGAGAACGCCGAAGACCACGCCTAGAGCACCCGCGAGTTCGGCTGCGCCAAGCAAGACAGTGAAGCCCTTGCTCATGCCGATGCTCTTGCTGCGGGCCTCAGGATCTTTGAGATGGCTCCAGCCGCTGCCGGCGAAGACCATTCCCACCATCAGGCGCAGGAGCAGTCCGTAATCAGTGAATTGCGAGAGCTGCGGAAACATGGGCGGTCTCATCCGGCAAATGCAAAAGACGCAATCGCTTGGGAACCCAGGTTGTGCTACACGCTACTTCAGCTTGACCAGTCCGACCACGTCGCCGCCGTTGCCGTCTACGGCGTGTACCCACACGTTGTTGAACGCGTCCTTGAGCTCAGGATATTGCGTCACCATGGCATTGGCCAGGTTGCGCGCATCGGTCTGCGTGGCGTTGAAATCAGAAGTGCTGGGCACAGAGTATTTGACCGAGAGGTCAAAGTTCTTGTCGGTCTTGAACGTGGTCATATCAGTGATGGTGTAGCTCTTGCCATTGGCTGAATAAGCCACTGGCTTGCCCTCTACGGGAATGTCACGGGGCAGGATGCCGTTGGACTCCTCAAGAATATGGCCCAGCAACGTGGTGTTCATGGCCGGGATTGGGGCCAACAGCTCCCATGAAGTGAGGTAGTAAAACCAGGCATTGTGCGTCTGGCCTTTGCTCTTGTAGTCGCGCGCCTGCTTCAAAAACCAGAGGCCATCGTGCCCCATGGCCGATTCAGGACGGACCTGCAGTCCGGCGAGCTTCCATCCGCCCACGTCCTGAAAGATTGTGGTCAGGGCAAAAGGCCCCTTGTTGCCGACGAAATCCTGGATCACGACCGCGTACTTACCGGTTGCGCCAGGGAAAGCAAATTGAGCGCCGCCGGCACTGGCGCCTTTCGCGCCGTAGACGCCACAATAAAAAGTGCCATCGGCGTTCGGCGTAGGGCCGCTATCGAGCAGAAAAGAAGTGCGGAGTTGAGGCTTGGTTCCGGAAAAGACGTCCTTGTTGTCATTCACGGCGGCGGCAATTCCATTGAAGTTGGATTGCAGCGAGGGTACGGAGTTTGACTTGAGCGTGTTCACGTCGCCGCGCGACGATTGATCAAAAGCCTGCTGGGCTGCGGTCTCGACTGCGGTGCGCGTCTGCTCCGGCATCTCCTCCCGTCCGAGGCAGGTTTGTGCCAAAGCGGGAAAGCTAGCGGCTACAACCAGCAATGCTGCAAAAAGTCTCAAGGTTCGCTGTTTCATAAGGATGCGGTACTCCGGTTTATCGTTTATGTAGGATGCTTTCCGGTTCCATGCAGATGCTTAATCAAAACCGCAGTTGTAATCGTAACTCATAGGTAAATATACGCTTCGCGATCGGCCGATAGAAGGCGCTAAAGCGTGCGTGATTAAGCGCCGGTTCGGCGGCGGAAAATCGCGCAACTCTCATATGTTCGAGGGCCAAGCGATCTGAAAAATAAAGCGGCAAGAGGCGCAGCACGAAGCGTTCTATGTTCATAAAGGAGTAAAATCATAACAAGCATCAAATGTTACGCGGGGTGGGTCCGAAATCATCTTATGGCACGTTTTTCATCAATCATTTATAGCGTGATCTTCGTTGTGGTTTCGCTGAGCGCAGCGGAGTCACAGGAGACACGTCCTGTGTTTCCGTCCAAGCGTCAACAGCCGACTGCACAGCCAACGGCCGCTCCGGTGAATCAGCCACAAGCGACGCCGCAAGTGACGGCTCCGCAAGCAACGCCCCCGGCGAATGCTGTCCAGCAGAGAAACCAGCAACAGCCGCCAGCGACGCGTGCCCCAGATCCTCCGCCAACGACTCCGGCAGTGCCGCCGGTGGTGTCCTATCGTGATGGATTATTGTCTGTGCAGGCGGTCAATTCCAACCTGAGCAGCGTCTTGACCGCGATCCGAAACAAGACGGGAATCGAATTTGAAGGCTCGGAAAACGTCGCTGATCGAGTGGCCCTTTCTCTGGGCCCCGCGCCTGCCGGAGAAGTGCTGGCGGCGATTTTCGCAGGTTCAAGATACGACTTCGTTGCCATCGGAAGGCCTGACAGCCCAGGCATTGTGCAGCGGGTGATTCTCACGTCGAAGACCCAGCCTGGAGCAGTTGCCACAGCGCAGCAGCAGCAACCCAAGGCAGGTAATGGCGAAGGGGATGAAGAAGAGACTCCTGACGAGCAGGTGAACGGCGGTGGCGATCCACAGGATATTGCCGTGCAGCCTCCGCAAGTGCCTCAGCAGGGGCCGCAGGAGGCGCAGCCCCAGCCGCAGAACCAACAGCCAAAGACGCCGGAGCAATTACTCCAGGAACTGCAGGAGATGCGCCGCCAAAAGGGATCGCCGCCAGGGGACCCGAATGCCCCACCCGTGCCGCAGAAGCAACCTCCGCGATAGTTGTATGTGAGAACGGAGTTCCGTGATCCAGTTCGTAAATGCTTGAATAAAGTTACGTGCGGTACGACTCAGGCAGGAATAGCCAAAAACAGAAGTTGATTCGTGTGTTCTTTCGCGAAGATTCGCGGCCTAGTGGCTGGAAGCCGTGGTGGCAATCACCGCGGTCGCTGAAGCCTTTTCCAGCTGCGGTCTATGCGCGAAAGCGCGCAGGATCATGCTGATAACAGCGTAGCCGCAAGCAATACCAAAGGCGAGTGAAAACAGAATGGTAAAGAGCACGGTGGAGGAAGCTAGGAGTGTTCTCATCGTCCAATCTCTTTGATGTCCTTGTCATGGTTCCCGGTTTCTCCGGCTGAATGCATTGTCGGCAATTTTGGCGCAAATTACATCATTACCTGCGGTGCTGCACCCTCGATACCTTGACCCGTTCTTTGGGCATAACCGTTCGCAAACTATTGATCCTGCAGCTCTGATTGATCCTCAGACATTGGAATTGACCATCCTATCCAATGCCGTTTAACATACGGAGTAGAGCTGCGCGCTGACCTCTCCGGACCTCACTGGGAGGGCTATCTCACCGGAGAAGTCGGCGATCCAGCATTTGCTCCAGGTTAATAAGTCCATGGCTATCAGCAACATCACGGTGCGCGGCGCCCGCCAGCACAACCTGAAGAACATCTCGGTTGAGATCCCGCGCAACACCCTGACTGTGATTACCGGACTCAGCGGCTCGGGCAAGTCCTCGCTTGCCTTTGACACGATCTATGCCGAAGGCCAGCGCCGCTACGTGGAAACGCTTTCCGCCTACGCGCGACAATTTCTGGACCAGATGGAGCGTCCGGACGTTGACTCAATCGACGGCCTCAGCCCAGCCATCTCCATCGAACAGAAGACTACTTCGCGCAGTCCCCGGTCGACAGTAGGAACAATTACTGAGATCTACGACTATTTACGCCTGCTCTATGCCTCTGTAGGTGTGCCGCATTGTCCGCGTTGCGGCAAGCCCATTAGCCGCCAGTCGGCTGACCAGATTGTGCAGCGCGTGATGCAGCTCAAGGCAGAAGACCGCGTGATGATCCTTGCGCCGCTGGTGCGCGGACGCAAAGGCGAATTCAAGGTCGAGCTGGCCAAGCTGGCCCAGCATGGATTTGTAAAAGCGCGCATTGACGGTGAGCTTCGCCACCTGGACGAAGAGCTCGACAATATCCAGCTTGACAAGCGCAAGAACCACACCATTGAAGTAGTGATTGACCGGCTGCTGGTGAAGCCCGGCATTGAGAAGCGGCTGGAGCAGTCCGTAGCCACAGCCATGAAGCTGGGCAATGGGCTGGTCCAGGTTGCGGTCGTGGGCGGCGAAGAGCATCTTTATTCCGCGCGTATGGCTTGTCCCGACTGCGGCATTAATATCCCCGCTCTGGAGCCGCGTTCGTTTTCTTTTAACAGCGTCTATGGCGCCTGCCCTGAGTGCAACGGTTTGGGCAGCAAATATGATTTCGATCCCGCGAAGATCATTGTGGACTGGTCGAAGCCCCTGCTCGATGGCGCGCTCGGTCCTGGCTCCGGCTCAACCTACCTGCAGCGCATGGTGGATATTGTGGCGGCGGCTTTCAAGCTCGATCTCTCCACTCCGTTTGAAAAGTTTCCGCCGAAAATCCAGAACCTGCTGCTGTACGGGCCGGAAGAGAAAGAAGCGCCGCGCCTCGGCTTTCGCGGCGTGCTTGGCTTCCTCAAGCAGAACCTTGAAGAATCGACTTCAGAGAGTTATCGCGAGTGGATGCTCGGCTATATGTCCGCCACCACGTGTCCGGTGTGCCGGGGCAAGCGGCTTCGCCCGGAAAGCGTGGGCGTGAAAGTCAATGGGCAGTCCATCTCAGACTTTACCGCGCTGCCGGTATCACGCGCCGTTGAGGTGGCGGCGAAGATCCAGCTCAATGACCGCGAAAAGCTCATCGCGGGCCGAGTGCTGCATGAGATCAGCGAGCGTTTGCAGTTCCTGAATGCGGTAGGGCTTGGCTATATCTCGCTCGACCGCTCGGCCGCCACGCTTTCCGGCGGCGAAGGCCAGCGCATCCGCCTGGCCACACAGATTGGCTCCAAACTGCGTGGCGTTCTCTACGTTTTGGATGAACCCTCGATCGGCTTGCACCATCGTGACAACAACCGGCTGCTGCAGGCGCTGGAAGCGTTGCGTAATCTTGGCAATACTGTGCTGGTCGTGGAGCATGATGAAGAAACCATCCGTCGCGCCGACTATGTAATTGACCTCGGTCCTGGCGCTGGCCTGCATGGAGGCGGAGTGGTTGCTTACGGTACGCCGCAGCAAATCATTCTGCAGCCGGAATCGCTGACCGGACAATACATCTCCGGCGCAAAAAGCATTGCCGCGCGCTTTGAGCCGCGTTCTACCAACGGCAAAGCCGTGACCGTGATGGGGGCCCGCGCCAACAATCTGCGCGGCGTCGACGTAACTTTTCCTCTCGGCGTAATCACGGTCGTGACTGGCGTTTCCGGCTCAGGCAAGTCCACGCTGGTGAATGACATTCTGTACAGGGCCCTGGCCAAGCAGCTCTATCGCTCGCGCGAAGAGCCCGGCGCGCACAAAGCAATTTCCGGAGCCGAGCATATTGATAAGGTCATTCGCATTGATCAATCGCCCATCGGCCGGACGCCGCGCTCCAATCCGGCCACATACACGGGCGTGTTCACCAACATCCGCGATCTCTATGCCATGCTGCCGGAATCCCGCGAGCGTGGTTACAAAGCTGGACGATTCTCCTTCAACGTCTCCGGCGGACGCTGCGAACACTGCCAGGGCGAGGGCGAGCGCCGCATCGAGATGAACTTCATGCCCGACGTTTACGTGCTGTGCGAGGTTTGCGGCGGCAAGCGCTACAACCACGAAACACTGGCAGTCAAGTTCAAGGAAAAATCCATCGCGGACCTTCTGGAAACGTCGGTCTCAGATGCGCTGCCCATCCTGGAAGACATTCCGCAGATCCGGCAAAAGTTGCAGACGCTGGAAGACGTGGGCCTGGGATATATCAAGCTCGGCCAGTCCGCGGTAACGCTCTCCGGCGGCGAAGCGCAGCGCATGAAGCTGGCCAAGGAACTCTCCAAGCGCCAAACCGGGCGCACGCTTTACTTACTCGATGAGCCGACCACCGGCTTGCACTTTGAAGATGTAAATAAATTGCTGGAGGTAATCCATCGGTTAACCGATTTGGGGAATTCTGTCGTGATCATTGAGCACAATCTCGATGTCATCCGCAACGCTGATTGGATTATTGATTTGGGACCCGAAGGCGGAGAGGAAGGCGGACGCATTGTTGCCCAGGGTACGCCGGAGCAGGTTTCGAAAATTAAGAAATCCTACACCGGGCAGGCCTTATCCGATTATCTGAACAAAGCCCGTAAGTAAATGAAAATAAGGCCGTTATATAACTCTGTTCCAGATTCGTAACAAGCCGTAATTTTTGTTTGACAACTTACATTGTAAAGTACATTGCTTCCAACCTTCTCCTTATACCTGGGCACAATTGAGGGGTAGCGGCTTTGGCTTCCAATGCTTCAACGCTACCCCTTTAGTCTTTTCTCCAGAAAACTCTCCCTAGTGTAAATTGATTCCAGGCCCAACTTCCAAGTGCATTACCTGGATCCCATTTCGCAATCTGAACCTCCGCCGCTTCCTCCTCTGGCCGCAGCTCCGCAATCGATCGATGACGGCACAAATGCGGTGGTTGATCTCGTGGACGTGCTGCTGATCATCGTCGTCGCGTTTGGGGCCTATGTTTTTTGTGGTCTCGCAGGGGCAACAATTTATCTGATCGCTCATCACACCCGGGCTCCGCAGAATCTGGAAAAAACGCTGGCGCACAATGCCTTCTTCCTGTTGCCGATCCAGCTGGCTGTTTACCTCATCGTGGTAGGGTTCATGGCCTTCCTGGCGTGGGTGCGGCACAGAACCTCTCTGGGGCACGCCATTCGCTGGAACCTTCCCGGACGCCGGCAGGCGTTGTATGCATTGGCCGGAGGAGCGGGACTCGCGGTGTTTTCTGATCTTGCTGAAGTCGTCTTCCAGCGCTGGATCCCCAAATCGCTTCCCATCACAGAGTTTTTTCAGGACCGCGCATCAGCCCTGCTGTTGGCCGGGTTTGGCGTCCTGATCGCTCCGCTGGTGGAAGAAATGTTGTTTCGCGGCTTCCTTTATCCCGCGCTCTCGCGCTGGACCGGCGTTGTGCCCGCCGTTGTTGTCACGTCGGCCGGCTTTGCCCTGCTGCACGGCTCTCAACTGGCTTATTCGCTGGTGCCCTTGCTGCTGATTTTCACCGTAGGCGTGGTCTTGACGATCACTCGCGCCGTTACCAAGTCAGTGGCAACTTCTGTGCTGGTGCACATGGCCTACAATTGCACCATCTTTACCCAGGTCTATATCGGCACGCAGGGCTTCCGCCACATGCAGGGCTGATTTTGCGATTCGCCAAAACCTGTTAACGTAGTTCACGGCCTATGACTTCTTCCGCGCGCGAACAGCTCCTCAATTTGCTGGCAACCATCTCTTTCCGCCTCGGCGACTTCACGCTTTCTTCCGGCGCCAGGAGTGACTACTACATTGACTGCCGCACCACCACGCTGCATGCGCAGGGCGCCGCGCTTACCGGCCACGTCTTTTTCGATCTTGTGCGGCAACAGGGCTGGCAGGCCGATGCCGTCGGTGGTCTTACCATGGGCGCCGATCCCATCGTCGTCGCCACCTCGGTCATCAGCTCGCAAGCCGGCGCTCCGATTCACGGTTTTCTCGTGCGCAAATCGGAAAAAGCTCATGGCATGGGCCGCCGTGTGGAAGGGTTTCAGGAAAAAGGCGCGCGCGTGGTGATTGTGGATGACGTCTGCACCACCGGCAGCTCCACTATCCAGGCCATTGAGGCTGCACGGGAATTCGGCTTCAACATTGTGGGCGTTGCATGCCTGGTAGAGCGACTGGAAGCGGGTGGCCGGCCAGCCGTGGAAAACGCTGCGGCGCCGGCAAAATTCATTTCTGTTTTTACTTCGGACGATGTGAAGGCCGCGCACTTGAAGCTGCGTTAGTCATGCGGCAGAGCCGCCCTCGGCTGTGCGCGATAGTTGGGCCGTCTGGCGCCGCCGCTACTTCGCCACTGACTTCGTCGTTGGCACCGGCACCTGCTCCACAATGCTGATGCCGAAACCCTCGAGCGCCGCCACGCGTTTAGGATGGTTGGTCAGCAGGCGGATGGAGCGGATATTCAGGTCGGAAAGGATCTGCGCGCCCACGCCGATCTCACGTTGCGTCTTGCGTTGATGGGCAGGCGCTGACTCTCGCGCCTCGCGATGAAACGCCAGCCGCTTCTCGTCATCCACATTGAACCCCTTGGAAGTCTGGTGCAGGTAGATCAGCGCGCCGGTACCTTCGCGCGCAATCATTTCCAGCGACCGATCCAGAACTTCCTGGCAATCGCAAAGCGATCCGCCAAAAACGTCGCCGGCAAGGCAGTGCGCGTGCATGCGCACCAGCACGGGCCCCGTGGCGCGCTCTACGTCACCTTTCACCAGGGCAACGTGGGATTCACCGTCTAGCTGGCTCTCAAACGCGATCATGCGGAACTCGCCGTGGCGCGTTGGCAGCATGGCCTCGCCCACCCTTACAACGTAGCTCTCATTCTGCATGCGATAGCGGATCAGCTCCGCCACCGTCAGCATCTTCAAGCCATGTGTCTTGCAGAATTCCATCAGGTCCGGCACGCGCGCCATGGTGCCATCTTCATTCATGATTTCGCAGATTACGCCCGCGGGAATCATGCCCGCTAGGCGCGCCAGGTCCACTGAGGCTTCGGTCTGGCCGGCACGCACCAGCACGCCGCCTTTGCGCGCGCAGAGAGGGAAGACGTGGCCAGGACGCACCAGGTCGGCCGCCCGGCTCGTGGGATCAATCGCAACCTGGATCGTGCGTGCGCGATCGTGCGCGGAGATACCAGTGGTGACGCCCTCACGCGCCTCCACACTTTCATAAAAAGCCGTCCCGTAAGGAGAGGTATTTTCTCGCGTCATCGGCCCGATTCGGAGATAGTCCAGCCGCTCGGGCGTCATGGCCAGGCAGATCAGTCCGCGGCC
>WNFM01098651.1_pt1 | contig 22745 bp, 22 predicted proteins | sample 5400271 | NCBI WGS metagenome assembly WNFM01 (sample SAMN13153352, study PRJNA577476) | soil metagenome | isolation source: 60 cm saprolite on Douglas fir-dominated hillslope | place: USA:California | collected 2013-09-17
GGTCCCGGTCGCCTATCTCGGCGCCGGCCTGAAGGACGTCCCGCTCGATGACGGCGGACATGGTAGCATGGTGATGACGCTCGACCGAGACGGACCGGCAGCGCGCGCCGGGCTGCATCAGGGAGACATCGTCCTGTCCTGGGCTGGTCGTCGGATGCCGCATGTTGGCGCACTCCTGCAGACACTGCGCGCGACGCCTGTCGGTTCCGAGGTTACTCTCCTCATTCGGCGGGCGGGGGCATCGTTGGAGGTGAACGTGGCGATTGGGGATCGGCCGGAACGGTGAGCATTCGCGATTCTGCGACAGGTCTGCGCGTCGCCATTCGTGTCGATGAGCCCGCGCTTGCCGCCCGGATCGCCGAAATTCTAAGTCAGGTCCCAGAACTAAGGATTATCGGCACCGACGAGGCGCCGGATCTGATCCTCAACGCGTCCGACGCAGGCGAATTTGAGTTCGAGCTGACGCCGCGCGAGCGCGACGTGATCGCCCTGCTTGCTGAAGGTTTGTCCAACAAGGCGATCGGACAACGGCTCGGTATTTCACCCGATACCGTCAAATTCCATGTAGGTCGGCTGATCGACAAGCTCGACGCCACTGGGCGGACGGATGCGGTAGTCCACGCGGCGCGTCGGGGAATCATCCATCTCTAGAACGACGCCGGCGCTCCTGTAGTTGGCACGGCGGGGCTCTCAGTGGCTAAGCGCTCGGGACTTTGCTGGCGTGAAGCAGCTGAGTTTGCCACGCGATGGCGATCCCGGTTGCGCCCGAGTGATCAGCGAACATTTTGCCGAGTTCTTCGAGATATTGTGTTCGGGCCCAGTCACGTTGGAGTTCGCCGCCCATGCCGAGCCAGGTGATCGGTTGAGCGCCTGCCGCCACAAGGCGACGGATGGCCATGTCGTGCGCTTCGACCGAGACTCCGCCCGAGGCGTCCGTCACGACGTAGACGTCGTATCCCTCGCCCATCGCCTGGATTGCCGGCATCGCCAGGCACATCTCTGTCCAAAGGGCGGCAAACACGACCTTCTTCCGACCCGTCTTCTTCACGGCTTCGACGACTCGCTGGTCCTCCCACGCATTGATGAAGGTGCGGTCGATCGGAGTCTGATCAGGAAAGACGTCCTGGAGACTTTTGAAGATCTTGCCGCCGCCCGCTTCCCGGACAGTCGTCAGGATCGTGGGGATACCGAACACCTTAGCCGTCTTGGCGAGGCCAGTGACGTTGTTGATGACCATCGTCGGTTCGTGGCTGTTGACGTTCGCGAGCTGGAACGGCTGGTGATCAATAAGCACGAGCACGCAGTTGTCAGGCGTAAGCAGGGCTTCGAGCCCGACCTTGGGAGGCGCATCCATGTTGTGGTCCTTTCTTAGAAAGTGTCGTTGAACCGGTGCAGAGCATCAGCTGTCCGGTCACCGGAATGGTGCGAGGCTCTGGCGCAGCTCGGCGACGAATAGGTCGGGCTGCTCGAATGCGGCGAAGTGCCCGCCTCGGGCGGCCACGTTCCAGTAGACCAGCTTCGAATAGGTCCGCTCGCCCCAGACTTTCGGCGGCTGGAACGTCTCACCGGGGAACACACTCACCGCGACAGGCACGTCGAGCTGTTGCCGCGAGAAGTCCGTCGCGAAGCTTTCGAAATAGAGCCGCGCTGACGAGGCCCCCGTGTTTGTGAGCCAATAGAGCATGATGTTGTCGAGCATCTGGTCGTTTGACAGGCCCGGCGCGTCCTTGGGGTCGGCCCACTGGGTCAGCTTCTCGTAGATCCAGGCTGCCTGGCCGACAGGCGTGTCGGCGAGGCTGTAGCCGAGCGTTTGCGGACGCGTACCCTGGATCTTGGCGTAGCCCGAGCCGCTGTCGCCATACGCCACCAGCCCGGCCAAGGCTGCCTTCTCCTCGGCGCTCGGTTGGCCGACGATGGGCGGTGGGAAGAGGATCGGAAGGTTCAGGTGAATGGCCTTCAGGCCCTCCACATGCTGTTTCGCCATCCAGGTGGTTACGCCGGCGCCCCAGTCGCCCCCTTGGGCCACATAGCTTCCGTAGCCCAGGCGCTTCATGAGCGTCGCCCAAGCCTTGGCGATATGTGGAATGCCCCATCCGCGTGCTGTCGGCTTGTCGGAGAAGCCGTAGCCGGGGAGTGACGGCGTGACGACGTGGAAAGCATCCTCGGCCTTGCCTCCGTGCGCCGCGGGATCGGTGAGCGGGCCCACGACCTTGAGGAACTCGACCACCGACCCCGGCCAGCCGTGGGTCATGATGATCGGCAGGGCGTTCGGGTGCTTCGACTTCACGTGCAGGAAGTGGATGCCGAGCCCGTCGATCCGCGTCCGGAACTGCGGAAATGCGTTCAGGCGCTGCTCGAGACGATGCATGTCGTAGGTGGTTCGCCAATAGTCAGCGAGCGCCCTCATCTTCTCGAGTGGAACGCCTTGCGACCAGTCGCCGACGGCCTCCCTGTTCGGCCAGCGGGTCATCGCGAGCCGCGCCTTCAGGTCATCGAGCGCGCCGGCTGGAACGGAAAGCTTGAAGTTCGACACCGCATCCGTCGCTGGAGGCAGCACGATCTCCGTGGCTTTGGAGGCGGCGCCCTTCCGTTCCGAACACGCCGATGCCGCCAAACCGACCGCGCCGAGCCCGGCGGCGGCGATCAGCACGTCGCGACGCGAAGTTGCTTGCGTCATTGTGTCCTCCGTTGATTGCTAGCCGGACGCGTCGGCTTTCGCCCGGGCGGCGTGGTCGAGGTCGGGTTGGCCTGGCGTCGACCTTTGATCATTGGAGCTTGAAGACGAGGATGGTCCCGCCCTGGGGCACGATCGTCTTGGTCTTGTTGATCGCATCGACGCCGTTCTGGACGCCGCGCGCATCGAGGTCCCAGCCCGTCGTGACGGCGATGTACTGCTGGCCGTCGACCTCGAATGAGGTGGGGACGCCGATGGCGCCGGACGGTAGCGGGAAGCTCCACAGCTGGTCGCCAGTCCGGGCGTCAAACGCTCGGAACTGCCGATCCTGGGTTCCGCCTGCGAATAGGACGTCCCCACCGGTGACCAGCAGCGGCGCCCAGAGGTGCGTCTTGAAATTGTGCTGCCACACCTTTTTGCCAGTGTTCAGGTCCCACGCCTGCAGTTCGCCGATGTGATCGGCTGCACCGGGTGCGGTACGCACTGACCCGAAAATATCGTCGGCCTGGTACCCGACGTAAAACCCGCCTTTCTGGTCCTCGTCCGGGACCTGGCCCTTCGGCAGGTACGCGCAGAGATTATCGTTCGCCGGTATGTAGAGGAGCTTGGTCTGCGGGCTCCACGCTTCGGGCGGCCAATCTTTGCCGCCGCCAATGCTCGGGCAGAACTCGGCGCCCTGGTGCGCCCCCGGCCGCTTGGACTCGTCGACCGTCGGCCGGCCGGTCTTCGGGTCGATCGACGTGAAGACGTTGTTGTTGGAAAACGGGTAGGCGTGCAGGAACTTGAGGCGAGCGCGATCCAGGATCCAAAGGTAGCCGTTCCGGCCGGCGTGCGTGGCCGTCTTAGTGAACTTCCCGTCGACCTCCGTGTCGATCAACAGCGGCGCCGAGACCTCATCCCAGTCGAAGCTGTCGTGCGGGGTGTACTGGTGATAACTCTTGATCTTGCCGGTGTCGGCGTCGAGCGCCAGCGTCGAGTCCGTGTAGAGATTGTCACCGGGCCGATCATCGGCGACCCACGGTCCCGGATTGCCGGTTCCCCAGTAGGTGGTGTTCGTGGCGGGGTCGTAGACCCCGGTGATCCAGGTCGATCCGCCGCCGCGCTTGTAGCTGTCGCCCTTCCAGCTATTCCCGCCTGGCTCGTTGGGCGCTGGCACGGTGTAGGTCTTCCAGAGGCGTTTTCCGGTGGCCGCGTCGAAGGCGTTGACCGACCCGCGGACGCCGAGTTCGCCGCCCGAGTAGCCGAGGATGATCTTCCCGCGAACCGCCAGCGGCGCCAGGGTCGAGTAGCAGCCCGTCTTGTAGTCATCGAGCGCGACGCTCCAGACCTCCTTGCCGGTCGCGGCGTCGAGCGCCACGAGTGCGCAGTCGGTTGTGGCCATGTAGACATAGTCGCCGTAGAGCGCGACGCCGCGGTTGGTCGGATGCAGCTGGAAGAGGCCGTCCGGGTACTTCTTGGCGTAACGCCAAAGCTGGGTTCCGGTCTTGGCGTCGAGCGCAATCACATTGTTCTGCGGCGTTGTGACAAACATCCGCCCGTGATTGACGATCGGCGTCGTCTCGTGCGCGCCCAACAGATCGGTGCTCATCGACCAGGCCAACGTGAGGTGGCTGACGTTACTCGAGGTGATCTGCTTTAGCGGACTGAAGCCCGAGCCGTCGTAGGTCCGCCGGTACATCAGCCAGTCGCCGGCGTCCGGGTGCTCGAGCCTGGCGTCGGTGACGGTCGGATAGGCCCTGGTCTGGGCGGGGGCGGGCTGGGAGGAGAGCAGCGCCGCGGACAGCGCCCCAAAGGCTCGCAAGTATGACGTACGTTCAAGCTTCATTGGGACTGTCCTTTGTTCAAGGGGACGGCGTAGATTCGGAACGGCAGGGCGGGTGATTGACCCTTGCGGGCGGGGTCGAAGAAGAGCGGCATCTGGCCTTCGCTGATCCAGGCGACCGCACCCACGCGAGCGACCGAGGTTGGCGTGCGGAACCCGGCGCGCAGGGGTGCAGCTCGGAACCTGCCGCCGTCGATCTCGACGCGGTCCAAGGTCCCGGCGCCCTCGACCAGCAGGAAGCTATTGCGACCCAGCGGGCGAAGCCCGTCCGGAAGGCCGAGGGCCCGCCCCTGTAACTTCATCACGCGGCCCGCCCGCCCCTTTTTGACCGCGATGCGAAAGAAGCCGCCCGCGGCGTAGGTGGTCACGTAGAGGGCGCCGTCGCCGCCGAAAGCGATCCCGTCGAGCCCGGCGCTCTTCGGCTGTGGCGGCGCGAACCGCGGGTTCGTGGCGAAGACCTCGAACTTGGAGGCCCCCGCGCGGAGCCGCAGAACAGTCGGGTTGGCGCTGTCGGTCACATAGACTGCGCCGCCCGCATCGACGGCGATGTCATTGCAGAAGGGGTGCCGCCCAGGCAGCGGTACGCTGCGCTTGGCGGCGCCGGTTCGCAGATCGAAGGCCTTCAGGGCAGCGCCCCGATCGTGCCCCCCTGAGGGACCGCCAAGGGCGCTCAGATTGTTGGAGCAGGCCCAGAGAGTCTCCGAGCTCTCGTCGGCGAAAACGCCGGTGATCGACCGCGAGCCGGCCGCACCCGGCGCGACAAACAACACGGCCGCCCCGGTCCGTGGATCGGCGCGGACAATGCCGCCTTCACCGAGCCGACCGACGAACAGAGTCCCGTCGCGCGCCGAGGTTATGCTCTCTGGAAAAGCTCGCTTTCCCGGAAGCGCAATGGACAATGGTCCAGCCTCCGCCGCAGTCATCCAAAGGACGGATGAGAACAGCGCGCCGGACAACGCGGCTACTGTGAGGCGATATGTGGATGAGGGGCAGGGCATCGCTGACGACCGCCAGATTTCTAACTTCGCCGTGACCTGAAGGCCTTCCGCAGCTCCTCGGTGAAGATCTTCGGCTGCTCGAACGCGGCGAAGTGTCCGCCCTTGTCGACCTCATTCCAATAGAACAGGTTGGGCCACAGAGCCTCAGCCCAGGCCTTGGGCGGGTTGAAGATCTCGTGCGGAAAGACCGACGCTGCCATCGGCAGTTCGATCCGGCCGCCGGACAGTCCCGCTTTGCCTGAGCGGGTGTTCTCCCAGTAGATGCGGGCCGACGACGCGGCGGTGTCGGTGAACCAATAGAGGCTGATATCGTCGAGCATCGCGTCGACGGAGAGCGCATCCTCGGGGTTGCCGCGGTTGTCGGTCCACGACTGGAACTTCTCGTAGATCCACAAAGCCTGGCCCGCGGCCGAGTCAGCCAGGGGATAGCCAATGGTCTGCGGACGCGTTCCCTGTTCGCGGAAATAGCCGCTCTGGTCGTTGGCGAACAACGCCGCGCGGTCGATGGCTTTTTGCTCGGCCGGCGTGGGTTTCTCTGGCAGCTTTTCGGGAAAGACGAACTGCCAGTTCACATGGGCCGCAATCAGGCCCGGGGGCCGCTGATGCGCCAGGGCGTGCGTTACGCCCGCCCCCCAATCACCCCCCTGCGCCACCCAGCGCTCGTAACCAAGGCGTGGCATTAGCGTCGCCCAGGCGCGGGCGATCCTGTTTACGTCCCAGCCCGTCTCGGCCGGCTTGTCGGAGAAGGCAAAGCCTGGGAGCGACGGCACGACGATATGAAAGGCGTCCTCCGCCCTTCCCCCGTAGCGGGTGGGATCGCTGAGCGGGCCGATGACTTCCATGAACTCCACCACCGATCCAGGCCATCCGTGCGTGAGAATGATCGGCAGCGCGTTCCGCTGGGGGGAACGCACGTGGATGAAATGAATGCCAAGCCCATCGATCTGGGTCCGGTATTGCGGGAAGGCGTTGATGCGAGCCTCAAAGCGGCGCCAGTCATACTTGTCGCGCCAGTAGCCAACGAGCGCCTGAGCCTTCTGGAGGGGCACGCCCTGCGACCAGTCGCCGACGGTCTCCCGTTCCGGCCACCGCGTGGACGCCAGTCGACGCTTGAGATCGTCGATCGCGATTTGTGGTACCGACACCTTGAACGGTTCGACGCCTTCGGTCGCTTTCGGAAGTTCGAATGCGGACGTCTGAGCCAATGCTTTAAACGAGCCGATCGCTGGGCTGAGCAGCCCGCCCGCCACCAGAGCAAGCAGCCCGCGGCGAGACGGCGCGATCGAATTGGCGAGTGTAGGATCCTCTTGCATTTCAGTGTCCTCTAGATTCACGTTGGGCAACGGCGCTGGCGGGAACACCCGGGGCGGTTTGGCTCGCACCGCGCCCCAGTGGCGGCGACCACCGACCTGCCAAGCCGCTGGCCGGTCAGATCTGTGCCTGGCCGCCATCGACGAAGAGCTCGGCTCCGGCGATGAAACTCGCGTCGCTGGACGCGAGGAAGACGGCCGCGCCCGCGACCTCATCGGGATCCCCGACCCGCCCGAGCGGCACCGTCGACGCCATATAGTCGAGCATCCCCTGCTGCTGCGCGGCGTCGGGACCCGCCAGGTCTACAAGGCCGGGCGTCTTGATTGGACCGGGACTGATGACGTTCACGCGAATTCCGCGGGCTTTGAGGTCGAGCGTCCAACTCCGGGCGAAGTTGCGCACTGCCGCCTTCGACGCGCTGTAGACACTGAACGAAGGCGTGCCCTTGATGCTTACGTTGGATGAGGTGAGGATCACTGATGCGCCGTCAACCAACAGGGGCAGCGCCTTTTGCACGGTGAAGAGCACACCCTTCACATTGCGGCCGAACGTGTCCTCGTATTGCTCTTCGGTAATCGAGCCCAGCGGCAGCATTGTGCCTCCGCCGGCATTGACGAAGAGCACGTCAATGCGGCCGGCCTCGGCTTTCACCTGCTCATAAAGCCGATTGAGATCGCCAAGACTGGCTGAGTCCGCCTGGACCCCGGTCGCTTTCGGTCCGATCGTGGAGATCGCGGCGTCAAGCTCAGCTCGGCGACGTCCGGTCACAAAGACCCGCGCGCCCTCCGCGGCAAACCGTTTGGCCGTTGCCAGGCCGATACCACTGGTGCCGCCCGTTACGACGGCGATTTTTCCTTCGAGTTTTCGTGCCATGATCTGTCTTCTTGGTAGTGAGACAGATCTGGGCCGCCGGGCTACTTTGCGAAATAGAAAGGACTGAAAATCATCGTTGCAAAAATGTTGGCATGCGGGAAGTTGCTGACTCCGCCGCCTACGTCTGTTTTTTCCGTATCTGCGGCGGCTTCCAGCCCATCACGACCTCCGCCCTCCACGGTGCGTCCGCCAGTTCGGCGACAAAGAAGTCGGCGACGGCGGATACTTTCGCTGGCCGTGCGCGCGCGGTCGGAGTCACAAAGTAGAGTCCTCCCTCCGGCATGCGCCAATCGGTGAGAATTGGTTCAAGCTTCCCCTCCGAAAAATATTGAGTCGCGATGAACTCAGGTAGTTCCGCGATCGCGAGTCCGTCGAGCACCGTTGGCAATAGAGCCTCGGCGCTCGTTCCTCGCATCGGCCCGGTTGGCGTGATCACAGTCTCCTCTCCGGTTGTCCGATGCGTAAATCGCCAGACGTCTAGCTTTGACCTGGTGAGGTAGCTCACGCACTGATGGGCAACGAGGTCGTGCGGTTGCTGCGGGCGGCCATACCTCGCAATGTAGGTCGGTGATGCCACGACGAAGCGGCGAACTGGTGCGATCAGTCTCGCGACGAGGGATGAATCCTCCATGATGGCGATGCGGAGCGCAGCGTCGAAGCCGTCACCGATCAGGTCAGTATGAACATCGGTAAGGTGAAGATCGACCGAGATGTCGGGATAGCGCCGAAAGAATTCCGGCAGCATGGGTGCGACCCATCGCACGCCGAAGGACTGCGGGGCCGTAAGTCTTATCAGGCCTCGCGGGCGGCTTGACGCCTCGCGGGCGAAGTCCTCGGCCTCCTCTGCATCCATGAAGATTTTGGAGGCCCGCTCAGCGAGCCCGTGACCATAGTCAGTCAACGCAAGTCGCCGCGACGTCCTGTTGAACAGGCGCCCCCCAAGCCGTTCTTCGAGACGCGTGACGGCTCGCGAGACGGTGGCTACCGACACGCCCATGGCACGGGCCGCCGCAGCGAACGAGCGCTCCTCTGCGACCTTGGCGAACATGGCCAGCCCCTCGAAGTCGGGCAGTTTTGACATCGACAATCCTGCAACGATGGATTGTCATTCTTTCTATTTAAAAGGCACTCCCTCTTCAACACTATCCGGGGAGCATAGAAGCGTGGGACGCGTCAGGCTTTGCCAGAGCAGCATAGTCCCGCCTCTAATCGCGCAAGTCGTATCCAACACGAATTGAGCAAATCATGACGAACAGTGCATCGACCTTGTTGCTTCGCAATCTTAAAGAGGTGTTCGCTGAAATCGACCCCGTGCGTCGGCGCAAGGCGATCGATGAGGTCTGGCACGAAGACGGTGTGTTCTACGATCCGAACAGCGGCCCTCACCACGGCCGTGACGAAATTGACCGCATCGCCGGCAAGGTCAAGGCTACTCATCCCGACTTTCAATATCAGCCGATCTCAGCGCCTGAGGAGATCGGCGACGGAGCGCGGGTCCGTTGGGTCTCCGGCACGCCAGGTAAGCCGCCCGAGTACGCCGGAACCGATTTCATTGTCGCTCGGGACGGGAAAATCGCCGCCCTCTATATGTTTCTTGATGAGCTCCCTTCCCGCTAGCGGCTGATGTAGACTTGTGTCTTTGTTTCGCTGGCCGAGGGCGTCGATAAATCCAAAGCCCGCTACCCAGGCTTGCGCTTTGGGCTAGAAGGGGTCGGGGTTGATCTGTGGCGAAGACTCAAGGTGAGAAGACCGTCCACCGACGCGCCAAACGTGAAATTCGAATAGCCATTGGCGACGGGCGGGCGCGAACTCCGGTCACGTGGGAACTCGGAGACCCTTATTATTGGCTGATGGAAATTCGCTGGCCGACATTCGTCGGCTCCGTCGTGCTCGCCTTCTTTCTCATCAACCTGGGATTCGGCATTTTCTACGCGCTGGTTCCCGGCACGATCGCCAACGCGGCGCCGGGTTCGCTTTCGGACGGTTTCTTCTTTTCGGTCGATACGCTCGCGACGGTCGGTTACGGGAATATGTATCCCGTCTCGCGCCTCGGACACGCCGTGGCCGCCGCCGAGATCCTGCTCGGCCTGTTCTTTATGGCAACCGTGACCGGCCTGATCTTTGCCCGGTTCGCCAGGCCGAAGAAGGGCCTCGTCTTTAGCCGGCATGCGGTAATCGGCCGTCACGAAGGGCAACGCGCGCTGATTGTTCGGGCGGTCTGGACGAGGCCTTATCCCCTGCTTGACGCCACCGCTCAGCTATCCTGGCTCGAATTGGTGGTGCGGTCCGACGGCCAGTCGAGCCGGCGGTTCCGCGAGCTCGAGCTCGTCAGGAATCGCAACCCTCTGCTGGGTCTTTCGTGGACGCTCATCCATGTCTTGCCGGACGACAGCGACATTGTCGTAGCCATCGAGTCCGGCGAACCTTTGCTGCTGACCGCTAGGGTTACGGGTACCGACATGCTGCTGTCGAGCGCATCGCAATCGCTACGACAGTACTTGCGAGGCGATATATGCCCCGATCATGAATTCGCCGAGATGATTTTCGAGGAAGAGGGCGCCTTGCGCCTGGATTTCAACCGGCTGGACTTGATTCACCCCATCGCCGACGTGAGCTGACTGGCTTAAGCGCCGCCGCGGTCAGTGCTCCTCTGACTCGAGGCGCCAATCCTCCTGATCGGGAGGCATATTTCAACCGGTCGATCATCCAGCGTCCGGCAGGTCCCGGCGGGTCGTCGTCGCGGTAGATCGCGTACATTGTGAGCGGCAGTCCGCCAGGCGGCCCTCGGCAATATCCTTCTCGACAGTGTGAAGCGGCATTCCGCCCCAGCCCAGACCGGCGATAAGGAAGGCATGCTTGGCGAACAGGTCCGCAAGCCGCCACGTCGAGGAAGAGTAGACCCCGAACTCGCGGCCTTCGGACAGATCGGAGCGGTCAGTCAGCACCAATTGGACATATTTTGATAATTCGTCGCGCGGGATCTTGCCGCGCCAGGAAGCGAGCGGGTGGTCTGCCGCGGCAACCATGGTGAGGATGATGTCGGTGACTCGCTCATGGGCGAGGGACGGCGGAAGCACCGGAAGAGAACCAACGATGCCGAGGCCGACCCGACCGTCAATGACCGGCTGGACAGCGCTGCCCAACGCCTCGACGTAGAGCCTGAGCGGCGTGACTGGAAACTGAAGACGGAACTCGCGCGCGACCTCAGCCACCGATGCGATTGGGAGGAAGACATCGATGACCACGGTAAGCTCGGGTTCGAGCCCGCCGGAGATGCCCTTGGCCCGCGCCTTCATTGCGTCGACGCCGCCAATGACGGCGCGAGCATCGGAAAGAAGCACGGCGCCTTCGGTTGTGAGCTTCGGGTAACGACCCGAACGGTCGAACAGGACCACTCCAAGCTGGGCCTCGAGATTCAGGATCGCCTCGCTGACCGCCGATTGGGTGCGCTGCACGTGCCGAGCCGCAGCTGAAAAGCTGCCCTCGTCGGCGGCCGCCAAGAACATCCTTAGCTGATCGAATGATACACTCTGAAGCATCGGCCACTCCTATCGATCCAGCCGATGGATATCATCGATTCATGCTGGCTACTACCGATGTGGCGGCGGCCATATCTCGGGGGGAAAGCCAAATAAGCAGGAAAAGCCGATGACACTTCGCACGCACTTGTTCGCCCCGGTCCAGGTTGGCCGTTACGTGTTGCAGAACCGCATGGTCATGGCGCCGATGACCCGCGGCCGCGCTCAGTATGACGGCACACCCGGAGTCCGGGCCGCCGAATATTATTCCCAGCGCGCGAGCGTCGGCCTGATCGTCGCGGAAGGCACTCAACCCTCGGATGATGGACAGGGTTATACGACCACGCCAGGGATCTATACGCCGGCGCACGTCGCCGGGTGGCGGAAAGTGACCGAGGCGGTGCACGCTAAGGGCGGCCGGATCTTCATCCAGCTCATGCACGTGGGCCGGATATCGCACCCCGACAATACGCCGCATCATCGTCAAGCCGTCGCGCCCTCGGAGATCGCGCCGGGCACGCAAATGTTCACGACGACGGGAATGCAGGTCATTCCAAAGCCGCGCGCGCTCACCACCGAGGAAGTTCGCGAGACAATCGCCGACTTCCGTCACGCGGCGCGCAGTGCGATCGAGGCGGGCGCCGATGGAATCGAAATCCATGGCGCGAACAGTTATCTGCCCCACCAATTCCTCGCGCCAAGCGCGAACGTCCGCACCGATCTTTATGGTGGTTCGATCGAGAACCGCGCCCGCTTTGCCATCGAAGTTGCAAGTGCGATCGCGGACGAGATCGGCGCTGACAGGACGGCTATCCGGCTATCGCCAGGATCGACCTTGAACGGAATCGACGAAGGGGTTGAGGGTCCGCTGCTCTATCGCCATCTGGTCGCCGAGCTCGATAAGCTTGGGCTCGCCTACCTGCACATCATGCACAACGGCAATGAAGAGCTGCTCCAGGACATCCGTTCGCTGTGGAACCGCACGTTGATCCTGAACCGGCCTGGCCGCGCGCTCGAGGAGGCGGGCGCCGATGTCGCTTCAGGTCTCGCGGAGCTCGAAGCATATGGCCAAATGGTTCTCGCGAACCCCGATTTCGTTTCCCGCCTGATCACCGGCGCCCCAATGAACGAAGCAAATCCCGCGACCTACTTCGGCGGCGATGCGCAGGGTTATACCGATTATCCCGATCTTGAGGCGCTCCTGGCCGCCTGACGACTCAGTGTGCGCACACGCCGACAGGAGAAGATGATGATTTCGCTGAAAGGCCGGGTGGCAATCGTCACCGGCGCCGGCCGTGGCATGGGCCGCGCAATCGCAATCAAACTCGCCAGGAGCGGAGCGGACGTGGCCCTCGTCGACCTCGAAGCGCCGCTCGAATCCGCCGAATTGGCTGGTCCCTCCGCGGTCGCGTTGGCCGCCGACGTTTCGAGCGAAACGGCGTGGAAAAGCCTTGGTGAGGCGATCGATCGGCAATTCGGCCGCGCCGACATCCTCGTCAACAATGCGGCGATCTTCCCGCGCGGGGCCATCGAGGACATGGATTTCGCGACATGGCGTCGTGGCTTTGAGGTCAATCTCGATTCGCACTTCCATAGCGCAAAGTATTTCGTGCCGCGGATGCGGAGGAACGGTTACGGCCGGTTCATCGCGATCTCGTCCAACTCGATCGGTACCGCTGAGCAGGGCCTCACCGCCTATATGGCGACGAAGATGGGCGCGATCGGGTTCATCCGCGGCCTCGCCAACGAGGTCGCCGCCGACGGCATCACGGCGAATGCGGTCCTCCCGTCGCTGACCAGGACGCCAGCGACGGCCGACGTTCCCGATGAAGCAAAGCAGCTTGTTTGGCAGCAGCAGGCGATCAAGCGCCTAGCCGAGCCGGAAGACATCGTCGGCCCGATTGCCTTCCTCGCCAGCGAAGAGGCCGCGTTCATCACCGGCCAAGCTTTGGTCGTCGACGGCGGTCTTTACAAAATCAGCTAAGCCAAGATGTATCGATGAAAGAGATGGATTATATAAAATCATACTGGCTACTGCCGATGATACGTAACTCCTAACTCGATTCCTGTGAGCGGCCACCGAGCCGTCCGACACAGGAGAGACATCATGAATGCCAGCCGTTATTTCCCCTTCGCCGGCCGACTCTTGATCGGCCTTCCTTTTGCGATGAGCGGCTTCGGCAAGCTCACCGCTGCCGCACCGACCAGGCAGATGATCGCAGCCGCGGGTCTCCCATCACCGCTTCTGGCGCTCGCCGTTGCGATCGTCGTCGAATTGGGCGGCGGCCTTTCGCTTATCGCCGGATTCCGTACGCGTTTCGTGGCTGCCGCCCTTGCCATCTTCTCGATTGCGGCGGCGCTGTCGTTCCACACCAATTTCGCCGACCAAAACCAGATGATCCACTTCCTTAAGGACGTCATGATCGCCGGCGGACTGCTTCAGATCGTGGCGTTCGGCGCCGGGGCGTTCAGCGTCGACAACCTTCAGCCTCGTCGCGCCACTCGGAGAGTCAGGCAGCCCGGCTGAGTAGCGCAGCGCCAGCCTCGCGCAGGAGAACCTCGATGACTGCTCTCGCTGAAAACGTTCAGGCGATTCGTCCCATCGTCGACCGCACTTCTGGTCAGGACCAAGGACCGATCAGGCGGCTCGTCAGCCCGCACCACGGCGGTGAGCTGATCAAGCCATTCGTGTTCCTCGATCTGTTCGAATCCGAGCACGGCGATTTCAAAGGGTTTGGGCTTCATCCACATTCGGGAATCGCAACCCTCACCTACGTCGCCCAAGGCAGCGTCAACTATGAGGATACCAATGGCGCACGCGGATCGATCGGCGCTGGCGGCGTCGAATGGATGCGCGCCGGACGCGGGGTCTGGCATGGCGGTGGCGGCGGCGAGCTTGGCCTGACCCGCGGGTTCCAGCTGTGGCTCGCCCTGTCGCCGCAATTCGAGCTCGGCCCGTCGGTCAGTCTGTATCAGAGCGCCGACGACGTGCCGGTCGTCGGGCCGGTGCGCGTTCTGCTGGGCTCCTATGGCGGCGCAACCAGCGCGATCGAGGCGCCGTCAGACATCAATTACCTGGCTGTCCGTCTCGGCCCCGGCGAGCGTTGGAGATATGAACCGCCCGCGGGTCACGGAGTGCTGTGGATCGCCGTCGGCAAGGGCAAGGTTCGCATGCCCGAACGGATTCGTAGCGGCGCCTTAGCCGTCTTTGCTCCTGGCCAGGAGCCCGTCGAATTCGTGGCTGAGGCTGAGACCGAATTCGTGCTCGGGTCCGCGGTGCCGCATCCCCATGATTTGGTCACTGGCCGCTATTCAGTCCACACCAGCGAAGACGCGCTCGCCCAAGGTGAGCGGCGCATTCGCGAACTCCACAGTGAGCTCGTTCGAACCGGGCGTCTGTAAATCCCGAAACCCTCACCAATATCCCAAGGAGTTACCCCATGAGCATTGGAATAATCGGAGCGGGCGCCATCGGTTCGAACGTCGCGCGCTTGTTGGCCAAGAGCCGGATCGAAGCGACGATTGCCAACAGCCGCGGTCCAGCCAGCTTGGCGGCGCTCGTCGCGGAGCTCGGACCTTTCATCCGGGCCGGCACCGCCGATGAGGCGGCAAGCGCCGATATCGTCTTCGTGGCGGTGCGCTGGGTCGATGTCGAGAAAGCGCTGGCGGGCTTGCCCGCGTGGACTGGCCGCATCGTCATCGACGCCACCAACGCCGTTGAATTCCTTGAGCCGGGTTCGCCCGAAACAAAAGACCTGAGCAATCCGCTCGCCGCCTACGGGATCAGGGCGTTGGATCTCGGCGACACCTATTCGAGCGCAACGGTTCGTGAGCTGGTCCCCGGCGCGCGGCTCGTCAAAGCCTTCAACAACCTCGAAGCGGACCTGTTGGCGAAGCCGCCGTCGAACGGACAGCGGGCAATTTTCTATTCCGGCGACGATGTCGGTGCCAAAGCCGAGGTTCGCAAGCTCATCGAACAGACAGGATATTTTCCCGTCGACCTGGGTTCCCTCAATGTCGGAAACAGCCTGACGGCGCCACCATTTGGTTCGCTTTCCGGCGTTGACCTCATCAAGCTCTAGCGTTCGCAACTGCGCGAGAGGAGAAATTCGGAAATGACGGAAATCGGCAAGGCCGGGACCTACCGGCTCGGCGATCGCGAGGTGAACCGTACGGGCTATGGTGCGATGCGCCTTTCAGGCCCGGGCATCTATGGTCCGCCAGCCGACCGAAGCCAGGCTCTCGCCGTGCTTCGCGAGGCGGTCGCAAGCGGCGTCAATCACATCGACACGAGCGATTATTACGGGCCGCACGTGACGAATGAGATCATCCGCGAAGCTCTGTCTCCTTACCCGGATGATCTCGTCATCGCGACCAAGCTCGGCGCCCGGCGAACTGCGGACAGGGCGTGGCTGCCGGCGATGGCGCCCGACGAATTGCGGGCGGGCCTCGAGGATAATCTCCGCAATCTTGGCCTCGAGCGGATTGAAGTCGTCAACCTGCGCTTTATGGGTTCGGAGCACGGTTCCGTAGAGGGCTCGATCGCGCGCGAATTCGAGGTGCTCGCCGGCCTCCAGCAGGAAGGGCTCATCCGCCATCTGGGTCTCAGCAACGTGACCATGCGTCAGCTTGATGCGGCGCAGCGGATTGCGCCGGTTGCCTGCGTCCAGAACCACTACAATCTGGTACATCGCGTCGACGATGAAATGATCGTCACGCTGAGTGAAATGAGAATCCCCTACGTACCCTTCTTTCCACTGGGCGGCTTTACACCGCTCCAGTCGGACGAGCTGTCGGCCATTGCCGCCGAGATTGACGCTACGCCGATGCAGGTCGCATTGGCGTGGCTACTGCAGCGTTCGCCGAACATCCTCCTGATCCCGGGCACCTCGTCGCTAACGCATCTGTGCGAGAACCTCGAGGCGGCCGAGCTGGAGCTTTCACAAGAGGTGCTCGAGAGCCTCGACGCACTTGGACGTGCAGTGACCGCTTAGTTCGCGCCGAATGGGCGACCGTGACAACCCATCCGATGTGCAGCGAATTCCGCTTCCGATGCCATGTCCGCTTTGGGTCGAAAGCAGACTAGGCGATTAGCTGAACGAAGTTCCGCTTTGACGTTCCTCGCCTGAGAACCAGACGGTCGGCTTACGGCCACATCCAGCATCTCGCCGCGCTCGATTGGCGATCGCGAACCGTAGCGCACGGAGCAGGGCCGTCCCTATTGCCGTCCTCGCTCCTTATGCCTTGTCACACTCGAATACATAGCTCCGCCAGAGGTGCCCGCGGCCGAGGGCGTCCGGCCGCTCGGCAAAGGTCGACAGCACAAGGCGAGCGCTGCGGGCGGCACTGCGGACAGTTTTGTCGTCATGAGCGGTGAGGATGCCTGTCGTATCGCCCTCGCTCGGATCCCGGAGCGTCACGGCGAGCTTTCCTGAAGGAGCCAGCAAGCGCGCCATCGACGCGAAGGCTGGCACGAGTTCGCGGGCTTTCAGGCTCATCAGGACTGCCGAGCAAAGGATGAAAGCGAAGCGATTCCCTTGACGGGTGAGCAACGGGAGACGGGGCAACTTGTCCAACAGCCAGCGCGCCTCGCTCACTTGAAGCTCGCCCAAGCGACGCAATGCAACCGCAGGCTCTGCAGCAGTGACTTCATAGCCCAGCGCTACAAGCGCGGCCGCGTCGCGGCCGGAGCCGGCGCCTATGTCAAGCACTGCCGCCGGCGGCGGCGGCAGAAACGGCAGCGCAAGCGCGTGGACCTTGTCGAACGAGACCGAGTCATAGCGCGGCGCAAGGGCCGCCGCATGGCGATGGTAGAAGGCCACCGGCAGCGAGTTAGCCACGACGTTGGTCCTTGCCGGTTGGCTTGGCGGGGCGTGCTCCCTCGAGTTGGCGGGCGCATGGGTCGGGCTGCACTGCGGCGCTGCCGCTCGCCTGCTTCGGCTCGGATTTCGCAAACCAGGTCGACGGGTCGGCGCTTGCGTAGAACGAGCCTAAGGCGGCGACCAAGAGCAGGACGCCCATCAGGCTCACGGTGAAGTAATTCCAGGTCGGACTCGGCCGGCGATCATAGTCCACGATTTTGAGCCGCATCTTCTCCATGACGAAGCGCAGCCTGCCCAGCGCAGCGATCATGATGAGGTCGGCAACGCCAGCGAACAGCAGCAGTGCCGAGCGCCCGCGATCCGTCAAATCAAAACTTGCGACGGCAAACCAAAGTCCGCCGGTCAGCGTCGTGAAAATAACCGGCATCTGCCAGAGAATGGCGTTGAGCGCGCGAAAGTCGGTGCAGAGCTGCTCGTAGGCCGACTCGTCGCTAACCTTGGCGCCTTCCGGCGGAGGGTTCGAGTTGCGCGGCGGTGCCATCCCCTGCATGGTGAACAACATGCATGCGGCGCCCGCAAGTCCCAAGCTCCAGAGCGTGCCCGCGCCCGTCTATCTCGATGGCTTTTCGACCACCCCTTTGGCGCCGGAAGCGCGCGAGGCCATGCTCGCCGCGTTCGATTCTCCGGGCAATGCCTCATCCCAGCACTCGGCGGGTCAGCGCGCGGCTCGCTTGGTCGAAGAGGCGAGGGGCCGCATCGCCGGTCTCATCGGGGCTGCGCCAGCCGAGATTATCTTCACTTCAGGAGCGACCGAGGCCAACAACCTCGCGATCGCCGGCGTCGCCCGCGCAGCTCGTCGAGCAGGGTCGCCGCGCTCGAGGATCATTGTGTCCGCCGTTGAGCACAAGGCCGTGCTCGAGCCTGCAAGCGCGCTTCGGGCGGAAGGCTTCGCGGTTGAGCTTGCGCCCGTCGATGAGTTCGGCCGCATCGATCTTCGCGCTCTCGCGGCGCTTGTCGACGACCGAACGCTCGTGGTGTCAGTAATGGCGGCGAACAATGAGACAGGGGTCGTCCAGCCGGTCGCCGCAGCCGCCGAGATCGCGCATCGCTCCGACGCCTTGTTCCACAGCGACGCCGCCCAGGCCGCGGGGAAGATCGGGCTCGACGTCGGCTCGATCGGCGCCGACTATCTCAGCCTCTCGGCGCACAAAATGTATGGTCCGATGGGCGTTGGAGGGTTGTACGTTGCCGCTCATGCGCTGCGGCCCCTGCCGCTTGCTTATGGTGGCGGCCAGGAGCGAAGCATCCGGCCGGGGACCGAACCGATCGCGCTGATCGCGGGGTTTGGCGCAGCAGCGGCGCTCGCTGCCGAGCGGCTCGAGGAAGTAGCCGACGTTCTTCGTGCTCGCGCTGACACTCTGCTCGACGGCCTTGCAAAGCGGCAGCTGCGGTTCACCCGCATCACCGGTTCGCACGACGTAATTCCGGGCACCGCCGCAATTCTGATCGAGGGCGCTGACGGCGAAGATCTTTGCCTCCGCCTCGCTCGGGAGGTCCTGATTTCTACCGGATCCGCCTGCTCCTCAGGGCAGCTTCGCCGCTCTCATGTGCTTGAAGCAATGGGACTTTCTGAAGCGGATGCAGGTGCGGTCGTGCGGCTTTTCTGCGGTCGGTTCACGAGCGACGCGGACGTCGAGCGCGCTGCCGAGCGAATAGTTCACGCGAGCCGCTAGGGCTTGCCAACTGGCGGGGTCGTCCAGTAGCCTCCGTCCATGACGGTCGGGAAGAATCGCGACACGCCGCAATTCGCCGGCCACGAGACCTTCCCGCTGCGCCTGCTGTGGCTGAAGAAGGTCTACGACCACGTTGGCGAGCGGCTCTCTCTTAGAACATTTCAAGAACAACAAGCAATCGGCACCTTCGGCGTCGGCCGCAACATGGCTGTCTCTATGCGCTTTTGGGCGCTCGCCTCGGCCTTCTTCAGGGAAGACGGCACGGACATCGTGCCGACCGCGCTTGGCAAGCTGATCCTCGCCGATGACGGCCTCGATCCCTACCTCGAGCGGCCGTCGACGATCTGGCTCGTCCATTGGCACGTCGCCTCGACGCGAGGGAAGACGACGACTGCGTGGTACGCCTTCAACCAGCTCGCATCGATCGAGTTCGACGCCCATCATCTGTGCGACGAGGTTTTGGCTTACGCGCAGAAAGAAGCGTGCCGCGCGACCCGCGGAACGCTCAAGCGCGACATCGAAGTTTTCTTGCGTAGCTATGTGCGTCGCGACGGAGCGCAGGGCGAAGATGCCGCAGAACCGCTGCTCGCCGAGCTCGGGCTCATTCGTGAAGCGCGTCTTGGCGGTTGGCACGAGTTCGTTCGGGGCCCCAAGCCGACCCTGTCCGACGGCGTGTTCAACTATGCCTTGGCCGAATTCTGGAAACGCGAAGGTGATTCGACGGCGCTCACCGCCGAACAGATCTGCTATGCTGCGGGCTCGCCGGGGCGCGTCTTCAAGCTCGACGAGGACAGCGTCATTTCGCGGCTAATGGTCGTCGCCGAGCTGACTGGCGGCGCCTGGGAATGGCGCGACACAGCGGGGCTGAGGCAGGTCCACCAGCTTGCCGCGTTCGATCCGGTGCCTCTCCTCCAGCAAAGCTATGCGGCGCCGCGCCGGCTCGCGAGGGCGGCATGAAGACGCTTTTCGAGCAGGTTCAGATCAACCGGCGGTTTGCCCGTTCCGCAAGGCTCGATGCCGATCTTGAAGGAACGCCGCCGCTCGTCGGCTATGTTCTCCAGGCGAGCATCGCGAAGGCGCTTTCCTCCATGGCCGCGAGCCAGGCGGAAAGCCGCCAGGGAGCCTTCACCTGGACGGGTCCGTACGGCGGAGGAAAATCGAGCTCGGCGCTCCTGATCGCTAACCTAATCGCCGGATCGAAGGTCAATCGCGAAATAGCGGCAAGCATCGCTGGGGTCGCGCTGACCGAGCAATTCACGACGGCGTTCCCGGAGGAGCGCGGGCCGTGGACTGTCGTCGCCGTGACCGGCAGCCGCACTCGGTTGAGAGATACGATCGTCCAAGCGGCTTGCGGTCCTATGGCGTGGTCCAAGCACGATCGGGACCGTCTCGCTGAGTCGGACGAGCTGCTCGTGGAGCGGCTGCTCGCCGATTCAGCGCGGAAGCGGAGCGGCGTTCTGATCATCCTCGACGAACTTGGGAAGATGCTCGAGCAGGAAGCGTCGGACGGCGGCGATATCCACCTTCTTCAGGATCTTGCTGAGCGCGCATCGCGAAGCGAAGGCCGGCTGGTCATCGTCGGCATTCTGCACCAGTCATTCGATCAATATGCGGCGCGGGCCGCGCGAGGCGCGCGCAAGGAGTGGGCGAAGGTCCAGGGCCGCTTCCAAGACATCGCCTTCCTCAGCGGCGCCGATGAGACCGTCGCGCTTCTCGGGCAGGCGATCAGCTGGCCCAAACGGCCGGCGGCGACGCGCACCCCAGCCCGCAACGTTGCGAAAGCGGTGGCGAAGCGGCGTCCGGCCGATGTCGAATTGCTGAGCCGAGCCCTTGCGGCAACGTCGCCGCTCAATCCCGTCACAGCGCTTCTGCTCGGGCCGGTGTCGCGTCAGCGGTTCGCGCAAAACGAGCGCTCGTTATTCGGATTCCTGAGTTCCGCCGAACCCCACGGGTTCCAGGAGTTCCTTGCTGGGGCAAGCCCCGCAGAGAGCTACGATCCAGCGCGACTATGGGATTATCTTGCTGCAAATTTTGGCATGGCTCTCGCAAGCGGCCCGGACGGGCATCGCTTCAGCCTGGCCTTTGAAGCCATCGAACGTGCGGGCGCCAAGGGTAGTGCGCTCCACGTCGAGCTCACCAAGGCCGCCGCCGTCATCGAGCTGTTCCGCAATGGCAGCGGCGTCACGGTGGCGGACGATTTCCTGGCCGCGTCGCTGCCAGGCGAAAAGGAGAGCCAGGTCGTCGGGGCGATCGGCGACTTGCTCGAGTGGGCCATCCTGATCCGGCAGCCGCGCCTTGGCGGCTATGCGCTGTTCGCCGGCAGCGATTTCGACCTTGAAGAGGCGATTGGCCGCGCCTCTGGCGCGGCTGATCGCCAGACGCTCGCCGACATCCCGGAACGGATCGGCCTCGGTTCGGCGGCCGCCAAGCGCCACTATTTTGATCGCGGAGCGCTTCGCACGTTCGACATTCGGCTCGAGCTCGTCGGGGAGGCGGATGAGGATGCAGCCGTCTCGGCCCAAATTGCCGCTAAGCGGGCCAAAGGCAGTGGCTTCCTCGTTCTGCTGGTGTCAGATGGCACGCTCGGCCCTCAGGCTCTCGAAAGTTGGGCAAAACTTCTCGCCCGCAGCCTTTACAACCACGGCGCAATCGCAGCCGTCGCCGCGGCAGGCACAGGCGACGAGCTTCGCCTGGCGGCCGCCGAACTCGTCGCCGTCGAGCGGGTGTTTCGCGATCATCCGCAGCTCGAAGGTGATCGTATCGCAAAACGAGAGATCGCGGCGCGCCAGGGACGCGCCATCGACGAGCTCAACCGGCTGTTCGACAAGAGCCTCGACAATGCACGCTGGTGGGTTGCCGCCGACGAACCCCAAACGGTTGCAGGGCCGCTGTCGGTCGTCGCGAGCTCTCTCGCAGACTCGGCCTTCCCGCAGGCGCCAATCCTCGGCAGCGAGCTGCTCCAGCGCGATCGGCCCTCATCAAGCGCGATGGCTGCGCTGCGGGACCTTTGCCATGCGATGGTCGTGAATCCGGGAGAGGAGGATCTCGGCATTGAGGGCTACCCAGCGCACAAGGGCCTCTACCTCACCGTGCTGAAGCCCTTCGGTCTGCACCGCGACGCGGGTGGGGTGATCGACTTCTGCTCGCCAGACGACAGCCGTGCCGGCCAATCGCTGCGCGCCGCATGGGCGGTGCTCGAGCAAGCGAGCGACATCGTTTTGTCCGACCTGTTCGACCGGTGGGCGATGCCGCCGTTCGGGATAAAACGCGGCGTGATGCCGGTCCTCGCGCTCGCCTACATTATGGCCAATCGCGAGCGCCTCGCGGTCTACGTCGACGATCTCTTCCAGACGTCGTTCGGCCCTCTCTTTGTGGACAAGTTGCTGCAGAAGGGCACCGTCGTCCGCCTGCGCCATATTGATCGGTCGGTCCGTGAGACCGCGTTCCTCAGCGGCCTCGCGCAGCGTCTCGGCGTGGAGCATCACGGAACTGCTCTTCCGGTTGCCCGTGCGCTCTACCAGCGCTTCGAGGCGCTGCCTCCCTTTGCGCGGCGCACAGCGCTGGTCAGCGAGACCGCACAGCAGGTCCGATCGGTCGTGCTGAAATCGAAAGATCCCGAAGCGCTTCTCTTCGACCATCTTCCTGATGCTCTCGGGGAAGCGCTGACCTGCGAGCTCGTAGAAAGTTCGCTTTGCGAATGCGAAGCGGCCTACCCGCGGCTGTGGGACGAGATCACCAACGGGCTGGCCCGTGCGCTTGGCACCGATTGTGAGCATTTCACCGGCGTCGCTGAGCGGGCGCAGGCGGTGAAGGGGCTTACCAACGATCTCAGCCTCGACGCGTTTGCCATGCGCGCGGCGGGATTCGAGGCTGGTCATCGGGATGTGGAAGGGCTTGCCAGTCTGCTCGTCCATAAGCCGCCGGCAAACTGGAGCGACCGCGATCGGGAGCAGGCGTTCACGCAGCTGGCGACCTTCGGCCGCCGTTTCCGCGA
>WNFM01286468.1_pt1 | contig 22740 bp, 31 predicted proteins | sample 5400271 | NCBI WGS metagenome assembly WNFM01 (sample SAMN13153352, study PRJNA577476) | soil metagenome | isolation source: 60 cm saprolite on Douglas fir-dominated hillslope | place: USA:California | collected 2013-09-17
TTGAGCGGCACGACCGCGCTGATGGCCAGCCTGCACTCGCCGGACGCCTTCTCATTGAAGTTGCCTTGTGGCGCCGCTACTCGCACTGGATGTTGCTCCGGCAGGTCTACCAAGCGTGGGCCCACCCGCGGATCGTAGCTAACTAAAATCGACGCTGCGCGCGCCCTTTGAAGACGTTCCTCCAGTTCGCCAGCCGGGGTTCCATCACGTGGGGACCGCAGGCGGAGAAGCCAGAAATCGTTGTTGTCCCGCGGCGCACCCCACGTCGGCGTCGCTAATTACCGAACAGACGTCGGTGTCGCGCATCTAGATAAGCCCAGCAACTACATTCTCTGGTCGCGATGGCTGTCAAGGACACGCTCGACCATGGTGTGCTCGGATCCTTCAGTTCGCGGATCGCACCGCCGAGATCAGGGAGGGCTGCGGAAAATATTGCATACGGCTACGACCGTTTCGAAAAGACCCTCGCTCAATGGATTTGCCTCGGCGGGACATCGCAGGAATCTCCTGCTTCACAACGCATCTCGCGTCGGTGTCGCCAGTGCAAGGAGCGCTACCTCGCATCGCACTTATTGGGCGATGGAGATCGCGGGCGAATACGAGCCGTCGACAGTAGCCGCAGGCAAAAGAGCGCAGCCGGCGACCAAAAGAAAAACGTCTTTTCAAACTTGCCGAGCCAGACTCCTCGGTATCTGCCTTTGATCCGATACGACGCGGAACCGAACCCTTCCACAGACTGTTCGACGGCGCTGCAAGATTTTGCAACGATTCATACTGGTTAACGTGCTTTGTGGGCCGCGATGCGCTGATCTGACACCTCGATCAGAGGGTCCCCGCCGGAAGCGACTTGCTGCTGGCCGCCTGAAGATCAATTAAACCAGAGGAGAGATTTGATGTTTGACATGAAGAAGCTCAATAGCCTGAAGAAATTGGACGAGAACGCGCCCGACAGCATGAAGGCCTTTTGGGCCTTCGATAAGGCGGCGTTTGCCGGAGGGGCACTGACGGTGCAGCAAAAGCAACTGATCGCCGTCGCGGTCGCGCTGACCACGCAATGTCCTTATTGCATCGAGCTGCACAACAAGGCGGCCCGTGACGCGGGTGCCACCGACGCCCAATTGGCGGAGGCCGCCCTGGTCGCCGCCGCGATCCGCGCGGGTGGGGCGATTACCCATTCCACTCACCTTTTTGGCGCTTAGCGGCACGAGTTTGGGATCGGTCAGTGCAGCCAGATCGATGAAGACGTCGAGCGCGTGACGGGCGCAACAAAACAATAACCGCGACCAGCGACATTTGATATGTAGCGGGCGCCGTCTATTCCGTCGCCGAGCGCTTTGCGAAGGGCGGCGATGTGAACGCGGAGATTGGCGTCCTGCACGGTTAAATCCGGCCACACGCTTGAGATTAGCTCCTTGTGACTGACGACTTCCCCAGCCCGCTGCGTCAGCGCAATCAGGATGTCGAGCGCACGGCCGCCCAGTGGTATCGGCTCATCAGCCTTCTTGAGCAGCCTCTCGGCTGCAAACAGACTGAACGGGCCGAAGGAAAACACGTCCTTGCGCGTGGTAGCACCGGTCGCGGATTCAAGAGCAAGAACGGAAGGGCGGGACATGGCGGCACTCCTTGGCTTGGGTTGAGCAACGATTGCGGAGTGCACGTATGAACCCGACTTAAGACTTTTAATGTCATAAAATATCATATACATGCTTCATCATCTCAAACTTCGGCCGTTGTTGCTCGCTTCGGATTGGCTCAGCCGACGTTTTGTGATGACGCCGGTGCGGCAAAAAAACGAGACCGATTCTGGAGCTCTAGCTGCGGCCGGAAGCCGCGTCAGGCCTGAAATCGTGTTTGGCGCTGGCGCGCGCACCGCACAGCCGTCAGTACTTTGCCAGCGGACAGCAGGACAAATGGCGCGCAACCCAGCCGCGGGCGGACTGCGGGAAGTATCAATATCTGACCTCTTTTTACAGGAGTCCTAGCCGGGCCGCAGCCTCGTCAGGCCTGCAACCGTGTTTGGCGCTAGCCCGCGGCGCGTAATGACGTGGTGGCGCGACCGTCAGTCGTCATATTCCAAGGAGATGTCCTTGCCGGTGTAGTCGGGCATCATCGCCGCCGCCGCCAGGCTCACCACTGCGCACGCCGCGATATAGATCGAGATCGCGTAGCCCGAGTGATAGCTCGCGAACAATGCGGTTGCGATGAGCGGCGCCGGGCCACCGGCGATGATGGATGCTAGCTGATATCCGAGCGAAGCGCCGCTGTAGCGCAGGCGCGGCGTAAAGGCTTCGGCGATTAGCGCCGCCTGCGGGCATGTCATGCGGGATGAGCGCTAAAACTATCGCGGCGAATACCGCCCAAGGAGCGGCGGTGTCCACCATGCCGAAATAGATGAAGCCGAACGCGCCCATGATCGAACAAATGCTCGTTCATCTCACGGGTGGCCGCGTGTCGGTGGAAACCGTCCACAGCAAGCTCATTCGAACACCTCGTCGGCGAGAGCTAGCACTGTGGGAGGCACGACGAAATCGATGCTTTCGCTGTTTTGAGATTTACGGCAAACTCAAATTTCGTCGGTCGTTGCACAGGAAGGTCTTGCGGCCTCTCACCACGGAGTATCCGGTCAACGTAACCCGCCGCCTGCCTGCACACTTCGGGGAAGTCGATGCCATAGGAAATCAACCCTCCGTCGGCGACAAAGTTACGATAGCCGTAGATTGCCTGGCATGCGATATCGGGCCGCAGACTCAATCACCGTTTGCGATTAGCCGCGACAGCAGGATCAGGTGGAAGAATGAAACCGGCGTTAGGCTGCTTTCCGAGCATCGCGAATGCGGCTTCAATCTCTGCCGCCTCGCGGGCTTGAACCGCAACGACTTTCACTCCGAACTTGGCCGCAGCATCTGCACACGAGCGGAACACAAGGACGGACCCCGAATTTTCAGAATTGAAAAAGACAGCGCTGCGCGTAAGCCGGGGTGCCACCTCCTTGAGCAGGCCGAGCCACTTCGGTCCGAGGCTGGGCTCCTGGACCGTGAAGCCGGTCATGTTGCCGTTGGGGTGTGCAAGGCTCTGAACGAAACCTTCAGCAATCTGGTCACTCGTACCAATAAAGACCACCGGTATCGTTTGCGAATCCGACTTCGCTACCTGGGCCACCTGATCACTGACCGCGAGGATCACCTCCGGCGCGAGTTGCATCGTGTCTGTCACTGTAGACCCTATCCAGTTGATGTCCCCGACACCCCAGCGAAGATCGATCAAAAGATCGGTTCCAATCGACCAACCAGCACGTTGCAAGCCTTCCTGAAAAGCCTGTATCCGAAGCTGTCCTTCACGATCGTCTTCCCTGTACAACATGACAACGCCGATGCGACGGGCCGGTCCAGATTGTTGCGCGCGGGCCGCAAGAGGCAGCGCGACTGCGCCGCCAACAAGTGTGATGAACTCGCGCCGCCTCATCGAGACCTCCACCGGCTCTTGGCTTTCAGTGCAAGCACCGGGAACAATAAGCACCTGCTACGCGCCAACAGGGACACCACGTCATGCCGATTTACATCCATATTAGGGCGGCGAACCCTCACGAAGCCGCAGGCCGCGGCGACAAGGATGCGAGAAGCAGCGCAAGGCACGCGGCAAGCAGGGCGACGTCCTTTAATAGAAATTGCTCCAGCAGCGTCGAGATGATCGGGAAGCCCGACGGGCTTATCTGCGTGATTCCGGGCGTGCTGAGAACGAACGACGTCGTCAGGAGGAAGGTTGCGCAAGCCATCGCCGCTCCCAAGGCAGACGCTACCGGGTTCACCGATCCGACAATCAAGGCTGCCGCGGTCGTCAGTTCGATCGTCCCGACAATCTTGGCTTCGCCTCCTACCCCAAACACGCCCAGCCAACTCATAAACGGGCTGTGTGCGATCAAGGGCGCGATGGCCTCGGCCGCATAAGGTGTGAATTTTTGTATTCCGAACCAGATAAAGATCGCCACCATAGACCATCGTAACAACGCTAGGTGCCGGTAGGAGCCACCGCTCCTCTCTGCCACTTGGAAATGAACTGTCATGGCCTTTTATCCTCTTTAGATATTGCGAAGCTGGGTCTCTCCATGAGAGCGGCTATTCGGCCGCCATGCGCAGAACGTCCGGATTGTGCACCACGATGCCTGAGAGCGAATCGAACTTCCCCTCCCAGGGCGAACGCTCGAGCACAGCTTTGGTATGCGCGTAGCCTGCATTCCAGCGCGCCATGATTCCGTGCGGGCTGAAATCGATATCCTTGGTGTGAGTCTCTTGATCGAGCTGCGGCACCAGTAACTGCACGACGTGCATACGAGTCTGGCAGCCGTAACCTATCAATTCGCGGACAGCCTCGCTGTTGCGCTCGCTCTCGGGCAGCCGCGCCGCAAGCTGATTGATGACATGGCGAAGCTGATGCGCCTGCTGCTGGCCGACGATTTGGTTCGCCATCCGGCTAGAATATTGCACATCCTTATACCGGTTCAGCACCTCTGCCATTGTGGTCGGCTCGGCGCCAACCGGATTCCACAAATGCACCGCGAAGATAAGCGAGTCCTGGCGCGGGTTGTCATCGAACACGGCTTCCGTCGGCGTATTGGATAGAATGCCGCCGTCCCAATAGAGCTCACCGTCGATGCGTACCGCCGGAAAGGCCGGCGGCAGCGCGCCGGACGCCATGATGTGGTTCACCGAAAGCTCATGGTCGCGGCTGTCGAAATAGCACATCTGGCTGGTTCTGGCGTGGGCGGCGCCCACCGTGAGGCGCGGCGTGCAGCGTTTGATGAGATCGAAATCGACGAGTTCGGTGAGCGTTTTCTGAAGCGGCGCGGTCGAATAGTAAGCTGCATTTTCCGCACCAAGCGGAAAGGTAAGACCGGCATGGGCCAGCGGGTTGGGCCGGAAGAAGCCGGCAATGCCATTAAAAATGGCCGACCACTGGGAAAGCTGTTCGTTGAAGCCCGCATATGGATCGCGAAGACCCCCAAGCAGATTTTGCTCCATCCGTTTCCAGAATTCCTTAAGCTTCGACAAACGGTGCTCCGGCTCATTGCCGGCGATGATGCCGGCATTGATTGCGCCGATCGACGTGCCGATGATCCAGTCCGGCTCAATTCCCGCTTCATGCAGCGCCTGATACACGCCGGCTTGATAGGAGCCGAGGGCGCCGCCGCCCTGCAGCACAAGCACGACCTGGCCTGGCAGGTTTGTCGGCGGAGATCTGATGTCCCGCGGAGAATGATTGTCTTGCCTGTCGTTCATGATCCGCTCCCATAGCACTGTGCGTGTGATGCCGCCGGCAAAGCTCGCGCTTGCCGGCGGCTGTCGGTCCTGCGACGGCGGTTCGTCACATTACCGCTTGGAGATGCGAACCAAATCCTGCTTCAGCAGATAGAGCGACGCGGCAAGCAGAACAACATCCTTCATCAAGAATGGAACGTTGCCCGTCATCGCCGGAAATCCGCCGGCCGAGGCGTCCCAGCCGTCCGGCATGAAGGGAATGATCGTGACCGTCGTGAAGAACGTCACGGCCGAACCGGCTGCGCCGAGAATGCCGAGGCGCTTGTCCCAGAACCCTGCAAACAGCAGTGTGCCGAACGTCCACTCAGAAACGCCCAGGAACCAACTGGCACCGCGTTGGCCGAAGACGGGGTACATCCACGAGATCAGTGGACCGTTGCTGATGAACGGAATCAGTCTCTCCGCTTCGTACTCGAACCACTTCTGGTAACCGAAGAACAGGAAGATGATCACCATCGAGGCGCGAATGACGTGGTAATCGAGATCGCTCGCGAGGAGGCCGGATCTGCGCAAGATGCCGACGAACGGATTCAATGTGGCGCTTACAAGTGTGTTCATTGTCGTAATCCTTTCTTTGGTTCTTGATAGGCAGTCGCTTACGCGGCTTTGAGGAAGTCGGAGTCGATGTCAGTGTCGTTGATGCGGTTGAAGACGTTGGTGAAGACGGTGGTTGCGAAGGCTAGACTGATATCCACGAGCTGCGCGTCGCTGTACCCTGCAGCCTTGATCGCCGCGAAATCGTCATCGCTGACGGTGCCGCTTGTCTCGGCCAACGAGCGGACGAAGCGGATCAGCGCATCGCGCTTGGCGTCGCCGGTGGGCTCGCCATCGCGGATATGTCTGAGCACCTCAGGCTTGAGCCCTGCGAACTTGCCGAGCATCGAGTGCGCGGCGACGCAGTAGTCGCAGGCGGCGACACTGCTGACGACAAGTTTGATCGTTTCCTGATCGCGTTTAGGCAGCGTGCCCGCTGCGAGTACGCCATCGGCGGCAAGCACCGCCCTGAGCGCTGCGGGCCCATGCGCGCCGATTGCCGCGAAGGTGTTCGGCACATTCCCGACCGCCTTCTTGATGTGATCATAGATTTCGGCGGTAGCGCCGGTCGCGGATCCGGGATTAGGAACAGAAAAGCGAGACATTGTGATACTCCCTGGTTTGGGTTGAACAACGATTGCGGAGTCATTGTATGAACCCGACATGAGACCTTGAATGCCAACAAATAATCGTATACATGCTCACTCGTCTCAACTTCGGGCCCGCATATGGACTGGCTCAGCCAACTCTTCGAAATGATGCCGGTGCGCGGCCGGCTTGATCTGCGCTGCTCCTATGGCGCGCCTTGGCGCATCGATCAGGGGCCCGGCGAGGCAGGCGAAATCCCGTATCATGCGGTCCTCGGCGGGTCGGCCGTGCTCGAAAATCCGGGTGGCGGTCGGCCACGGCAACTGAAGGTCGGCGATATTCTGGTGCTTCCCGGAAATCCGCGGCATGTGCTCCATGATGGAAGCGGCGCGCCGCCAGTGCCGGCGCAAAATCGCCCACGCCTCAACCTCACCATCAGCGAGAACGCCGGCACAGGCGAACGGCTCGATCTGCTATGCGGCCACTTCGTCATCGCTCCTCCTCACGATCGTTTGTTGCGTAACTATTTGCCGCCGTTGCTCGTGGTGAACGCCGGCGGTCACCACGACGGGACGGAATGCTCCGGAACGGCCGCACAACTTGCCGGCTTGGTCTCGTTGATGCGCAGCGAGTCGGCGGCCGATCATCTCGGCGGCCGTGCGATGCTGAATGCGCTGTCCGCGGCGATGTTCGCGCTGGTGCTGCGGCTTGCCAGCGAAGCGGATGATGCCCCGGTGGGACTTCTCGCGCTCGCTGGCCATCCCCGCCTGGCGCCCGCGCTGGCGGCGCTGTTTAACGAGCCGGCGCGGGCATGGTCGCTGCCGGAGCTTGCGCAACTTTGCAACATGTCGCGCGCGACCTTGGCGCGGCAGTTCCAGGAGAAACTTGGACGATCGGCCAGTGATCTCTTGACCGACATCCGCATGGCTCTTGCGGCCAATGAGTTGAAGAAGCCATCGATGTCCACCGGTGCGGTGGCGGATGCGGTGGGCTATCAATCCGAGGCAGCGTTCCAGCGGGCATTCAAGAGCCACATGGGGGTAACACCGGCCCGGTGGCGGAAAACGCAGGACGTATCCAGCCCCGATCTCTTTGCGATGGGCCGGTCGTCGCCGACGGAAAATCGGCGAAGATCGGCCTGACCGGCGCCTGCTGGCGTTCAGATAGCATCTCGAACTGGCTGTTCGGACCATGGTGAAGCCGACGGTCAGACTACGGGCGCCAGTTCGGCGGTGGGATAGTCGGTGTAGCCGCGCGCATTGCCTCCATAGAAGGTTGATCGATCGTAAGTGTTGAGCGGCAATCCTCGCCTCAATCGCTCGGGCAAATCCGGGTTGGAGATGAAGTAGCGGCCGAATGCGACGAGGTCGGCGTCACCCGCCGCAACAATTGCCGCGGCCGCATCGGCTTTGAACCCGCCGGCGGCGATCAGCGTGCGACTGAACTTCCGTCGCAGGTGCTGGGCCGCAATCGGAGCTTGGCCGTTGGCTATCTCCTCGATGCCCTTGATGCGAGGCTCGATCACATGGAGATAGGCGATACCCAGGCGATCGAGCTGCTTGGTGACATAACCGAAAGTTGCACTTGGATTACCGTCCGACATCGATCCGTAGGTGCCGCTGGGCGCGATGCGGACACCGACACGATCGGCGCCCCAGACAGAGATAGCGGCCTGCGTCACCTCCAGCAGGAATCGCGCGCGATTTTCGATCGGGCCGCCATATGCATCCGTGCGCTTGTTGGAGCCGTCTTGCAGGAATTGGTCGGGCAGGTAGCCGTTCGCGCCGTGAATCTCGACGCCGTCGAAACCGGCTCGCCGCGCCCGCTCGGCACCCGCCCGAAACTCCTCGATGATGAGCGGGATTTCCTCCAGCTCGAGTGCACGGGCATCGAAAAGGGGACTTCGCCTCGCGCCGAATATGCATAACCTTCCGCCGGAATTGCGGAGGGGGCAATCGGCGCATCCCCGTCAGGCTGCAGATCGGTATGCGACTGACGGCCGACATGCCACAACTGAAGAAAAATCCGACCGCCTTTGGCATGAACCGCATCCGTCACGCGACGCCATCCCGATATCTGACGATCCGAATAGATGCCCGGCGCCCCGGCATAACCATTGCCGCGAGTCGAGACCGGCGTCGCTTCACTGATGACCAGGCCGCCCTTCGACGCGCGCTGGGTATAATACTCGACCATGAGGTCGCTCGGAATGTCGCCCGGATCCGACCGCATGCGCGTCAGCGGCGCCATCACGACACGATGGGACAATTGATACGGGCCAATTTCGATCGGCGAGAAGAGCGTGCTCATCGGTTTTCCTTTGGTAGCGTACTTGGGGAGGACGGCGGCCGATGATCGCGACAGGGTGGCGCCCCATCGGCCGCCTCCAGAAGCGCCGTCACACTTTGACGGCGGCGGCCCTCTGAAGCACGGGGATCATGTCTTCAGGCTCGGGCCGATGGGTGTAATCGGGGTTCACTTCGGTGTAGAGAATCGTGCCGTCCTGTCCGATCACGAACCGGGCCGGCATCGGCAGCGTCCGGCTCGGATCATCGTTGAACGTCGGCAGATCGTTCTTCAGCCGCTTGTATAGCTCGATCAAATAATCCGGCAGGTTGAAGCACAGCCCGAATGCCGCACCCTTTACGTCGGAGAGGATCGGAAAGCTGAGCTTGTTCTGGCGCACCGAAGCGATCAGTTCGGCCGTGGCGCGATGCATCGTTTCGGTGACGGAACGAGGAACATTATAGGGTGGCCTCCCGGCTTCGAAATCGGCCTTGAAAGCGTCGAGCTTGTCTTGAAGAGACATCGAAGGTCCTCCACTCGGTTGGCGCGATCCGTGCGCTAAAACTCTCAGCGCAACGAGCATGCCCGATGGCCGACGCATTTGCGCGTTGTGTTCTGTTAAAAGGTGAAAATCAGCGTTTAGGAATGCCTTGATCGCCAACGTGGTGATTGGTAAGACAGCGGCCGACGCTAACGACAGTGTCGTGCCCCATCGGCCGCCTCCGGAAACGCTGTCACACTTTGACAGCAGCGGCCCTCTGAAGCACCGGGATCATGTCTTCGGGCTCGGGTCGACGGGTGTAATCGGGGTTCACTTCGGAGTAGAGAATCGTGCCGTCCTGCCCGATCACGAAGCGGGCCGGCATCGGTAGCGTCCAGCTCGGATCATCGTTGAACGTCGGCAGATCGTTCTTCAGTCCCTTGTACAGCTCGATCAGATAGTCCTGCAGGTTGAAGCGCAGCCCGAATGCCGCGCCAACCTTGCCCTTCACGTCGGAGAGGATCGGAAAGCTGAGCTTGTTCTGGCGCACCGACTTGCGGCTGTTCGGTGCGGTCTGCGGCGAGATCGCGACAAGCGACGCGCCGTACTTGTCGAACTCCGACTTGACGGCTTCGAGAGCCTGCAGCTCCATGTTACAGTAAGGGCACCACACGCCGCGATAGAAGCTGACGACCAATGGGCCCCGTTTCAAAAGCTGGTCCGAATTGACGCCGTTCCCCGCAGGATCTTGCAGCGAGAAGGAAGGTGCAATCTCTCCGGCCTTCTTGGCGCGCCTGGCAGCGCCCGACGCGATGAGTTCGGCCGTGGCGCGATGCATCGTCTCAATGACGGAGCGAGAAACATTATAGGGCGGCTTTCCGGCTTCGAAATCGGCTTTGAAAGCGTCGAGCTTGGCTTGAAGAGACATAGCGGTTCTCCTTCGGTTTGCCGTGGACTGCGGCGCTGCGCCGGGTCCTACGCCTGATTGAAATCACCCGAAGAACCTAACGCAGGAGGTTGCGGTGGCTAGCGATGTCGGCCGACTAGGCATTATTCCCATCAGGAATGCCGTTCGCTGTGGTGCCGTGCCGTGTTGACGAACAAGTAAAAATGGCAACGCCGATTCCGCCGCTGCCATTCGATCTGCAAGTTGCATCGAGACGCTTAGCCCGCGGCCACAAGGGACCCTCGGGCGATGTCGCGAAGTGCCGCAGCTTCCTGATCCTTTTCAGCGAGGCGGGAATTGAGAATGTCGCCGATGCTGATGACGCCAACGAGCTGGTGTTCCGATATCACGGGCACGTGGCGCGCACGCTGGTTCGTCATCTGCTGCATCACGTCCGCCACGGGATCGTCCGGGCCGGCCATCAAGCCGATCTCAGCCATGGCGGCGCTGACGCCTGAAGCCAGCGCGTCATTGTCTCGCGCCGCAATGAAGCGGACAATGTCACGCCAGCAGCCCGATCAGCACTCTACGAGCATCGACGACAAGAAGCATTCCGACCTGCTCATCCGCAATCATTGCTGCCGCTTGACGAACGGAAACATTTGGTGAAACCACGACGAGCTTCGCGTTCTTAGTGCGAAGAATATCCTGAACGCGCATTTGTGGTCTCCTTTTCAGTCGACGAGTGCTTTTCCAATTGGACACTCGTGCTTTTGCGAAAGAACGATTTGGTGCGGCGGAGCCGATCGACGTAGTATGTTAGAGGGGATAAGGCTTATGCCGCCGCTGAATGAGCCTTTCTTCTCAGCAGCCTCGGCAGATAACCAACTTGCGGTCCAGCTCTTCGTTTAGCCGCTGTTGTTGGCTCTCCCACGACGACGCCGCTTCATTTTGGGGGACGTCACTCCTTCGTGGTTGCCGATGACCGACGGGAGCAAGCCAGGGCAGATGCGACGTCAGCGCAATTGCGCCGTTTAGATCGTGCCTTCCAACCGCAGCATGGCTGCTATCATCGGTTGCGGTCGCGCGTGCCGACGGATCTGTCACGGTGCTTATCCTCTCTTGCTGAGCGGTCGCCTTTGCCGGCGAAGCGAAGCCAAGCAAGACAACTCCGGCTACCACTGCAGCATATCTGATCGAACGCTTGGTTGTTACATTCTGACGATCGATTGCGCTCTCGCGGGCAGCATCGACTTCAGCCATTGCGCTGGCAGCGGTTTCAACGGCGGGAACAAAGGTAAACATGGCGACACTCCTTTCTGGGGAGGCTCGGATGAGCAACTCCGCTTTGATGTCACTCTACCCCGGGAGCTAAAGCGGTTAATGCTACCGCGGATCGAACATATGCTCGTTCATCTCACCGACTGCTACAGCGCCTCTTCAATAGCGAAGCCAGGGAGCGGCCGGACGCATGACCGCGACGGCTTTCACTCTGCCGTGCTCCTCTCGCGTTCCCTGCGGGGAGCCGGCCGCGCCAACGCGTCCACAGAGGCGAGTGAGGCTTCCTCAGCTCGCCGCTCATAGTCCTCAGCAAGGGCCTCAAGTCGGTTCACGATAGTTTGGTCGATCATGTTTCGGGCAACGCGGCGCAAGGTCTGCGCTGTGTCCAAATATTCTTTGCTCAGCATATCGCCTATGCGATCGACACGACGGCAGACAATGGGTACCGCTATCGGTCCGGTCATTTCGACCGAAGCCAACTAACAAGTTCTTACAACGTTGAACTCGCCTGCTCGAAACGATTGCGCGAAGCTGCGCTCCGCACCCACCGGAGAGCGCGCCTTATGTACGAGACAAAAGACCCCGTCGAAACGACAAGAAGCAGTGCCCTCACAAAGAGCCACGGTTTTACATCTTTGCAACGAGAGCGCGAAGTAGCTACGTAATCGCGCCGGCAGCGATGCTGATCATGGTTATTCCGACCCTGCCCAGATATCGCGCCCTACCCCACGCGATAGCGTCGGACAGCAGGCGGGACCGGTCTTCTCTCTCCCGGTCCCGCCTGTACTTTCCTGGGATGAGTTGCTTAAGAGCCGCTCTCAGCCGCGCATTACGATCTAGTGCAACTGAGGCCCGAGCCTATTGCAGGAACCATCCGCGGCTCACGACGAATGTCTGCTCGGTGAGCGCGTGCGAAGCGAATCCGGCGCACAGCAAAGCGACCTCTGCGACGTCCGCAACGGTGGTGAATTCGCCGTCCACGGTCGCCTCCAGCATCACATGCCGGACCACCGTCTCCTCGCTGATGCCGAGATCACGTGCCCGTTCAGCCAGCGCCCAGAGTATCTGCTGCACGCGCTTGAACTGGTCCGTGTTGGCCTGGGTGCGGCTCGAATATTGGAACTCCTGGCTTAGAAGCACCCGCCAAATCGCTTTCACAAGCATTTCAGACGTCACCTGCGACTCCTTTGGTAGCGTGCAACGATTTGAATACAGTTCAGTTGGACGTGACGGCGCCGCTTCAACTGGAAGTGATGGCACCCACGGCTGATCGATCGCGCTGAAGAGCGTCGCGTAATCTCCCCACCTGAGCGAGTTTAATCTTGTAAGGCGATGTTAATCGTCGCGGCTGAGAGCTCGCGTTTGGGCTTAGGGGTCACACATCACTCGGGTCGAAATTCACAATAGTTCGTCGTCCCCATCACCGAGTTACTGAAGTCCCCGATATTCCGACATTTCAGATTGAGCCATGCACACAGGCGCACTTCTAATCGCTCTAGCCGCCGTCGGCATCATGGGGTTCGCCAACCAGCGCGGAGGTACTTGTACCGTGGCCGCGTTGGAAGAAGTCGTTCTCAAAAGGCGATTCAAGCGGCTGATCGCGCTGTTCGAGGCATCGCTGTGGGTCGGCGCTGGCTTTGTTCTTCTGAATGCCGCAGGCTTACTCACTGCAATTCCCGTGAATTATGCGGCTGGCGCTGGGACCATCTTAGGTGGCGTCCTGTTCGGTATCGGTGCTTTCGTGAACAGGGCTTGCATTTTCGGTACCATCGCACGCCTCGGCACAGGAGAATTATCTTATCTTGCCACGCCATTTGGATTTTATCTCGGCAGTCTTGCGACCGCACATCTTCCTGGTCCGACCCAACTGGACGACAGATCCCCGCTCATCTCCGCATCAACATGGCTCGCCCTCCTGATCATCCCGCTTATCTTCGTGCGCATCTACATGCACCTCCGATACATGCGGCGGACAGGCCGCGGCCTATGGGTTCACATCTGGTCACCACATGTCGCAACAACAATCATCGGCATTGCTTTCTTGGTCACGATGGTGGCGCAGCAGAACTGGACCTATTCCGAAGTCCTGACCGACTTAGCTCGTGGCATGACGTTTGGTCTGCGGCCGAAAGTTTTTCTGGGCGTCGCCCTCTTCGCGGGAGCCATGCTTGGTGGGGTGACCGCCGGACGTTTCAAGATCGTCGCACCGGACCTTGCAGGTATCGTTCGTCACCTGGCGGGTGGCATGCTTATGGGGGTCGGAGCGCTGCTGATGCCAGGCGGGAACACTAGATTGGCGCTGGTCGGCCTGCCGCTTCTTTGGCCTTACGCGTGGCTCGCTTTCATCGCCATTTGTATCACGATCTATAGTGGGCTTCGTCTGTCGGTTCTTGGCAGAACAACTCGTGCGCACTGGCTGCGCAAAGCCAGATGAAGGGGCAAGCGACCGACCCTCGCCATTGAGCTGATTAATGCCGCTGGGCGATAATCGCGAGGGCTTTTGTTGCAGACGATCGCCCTTCGTCGCTGGTAATTGTACGTGTTTGATCGTGCCCGGTGGTGTGAACCGCATCAAGAATCAGCGCGAGATAGTCGCCGGCCGACATGCGATAGACCCGCACTGCACCATGGTTGAGTGCATTGAGGCGACGAAACTCGGTCCATCCAAGGCCAAGAAATGGCTTCAAGTAGCCGCGGGCGGACACAAGCTTCGCCAATTCAACATGGACCAACACATGCATCAACTCGTGCAGTAACCGTACGGCTGGGTCATTTGAATAGACCGGCACTATCACCAGGGTCGATTGCCCTACAAATTTTGTAAAGCGAGAGATGACGTCTCTAACCGCACCGCGAGCTTCATTGCCGCCGAGCGCAGCCCAGACTGTATCAAAGATCTGATCACGGCCTTGGGCGACGAGCTTTCGAAGCTCGGACAACCCCGGGTGATTTGGCAGAGTGCCCCTGCGAAACAAAAACAGCAATGAAAGACCAACCTCGACTGCGAACGCCACCGCCAGGGGACCAAGGTCTTCTCCGCTAAGCTCTTCCGCTGTTGTGACGCCCACGCGCGATTGCTGGGGCCATCCGAACCACTCCCGCACGAGATCCAACATGAGGGATCGACCGCCAAACACCGAATTTAGAAGCCGCTGCCACGCAAGAGCCGCACCGATGCGCACATCAGTCGCATTCTTGAATTCCGCTTCCGGGACCGGTTTCAATCCATCGATTGCATTGATCACCGTGGCCAGATGATGTTCGAGTACAGCGTCAGGACACGTAAAGGAATCGGTCTTGCCGCGCCGTTGCGAGGGCACTTGAATAGCACCCCTTCCCTTCTGAACGCGGTCTACCGCCGATTGGCGTAATTCCTCTAAAAGAGGGTCTGTCTCGAACAATTTGGCTTGGTTGACAATATGGCGAAACTCTACTTGACGCCCTACCGCGGCATCCACCGAACCGGCCCTGACCCCTTCAGCCTGCTCGGCGAGAGCCTCGAGTTGCTTCACCTTGTCTGCGATGTCGTGACTGAAAGCCGAGAACGTGTCCCGGTCGGCCATCCGAAGCTCAAAGCGTGGTCCGCGACCTGTGCCAACGGTCAGGCCGCAGGAGTTGCCCGGCCCTTCAGCCTCGTTCTTAGCCTGAAGGATGGAATGCTCCGCAAGGCGGGCACTGGCGGCAGCCATCGCCTGATAAGATTGTACAAATTCCTGGATGCCGCGAACTATCGCTGTCTGCTCTCTTGCAAAATCTCCAACTGTATAATTATTCCCGCGCATATGCGTCCAATGCGCACCAAAGCTCCCGAAGACAGCGATCAGCTGAAGCGGCACCGCCAACACCACGTACTTCCAGCTGCGAAGGGATGCGGCTCGCTCCAGGGAATACTAGATCATCACATGCAGCGTACCTGCGAAGGCAGGCGGGATCACATATCGTAACGAGCTAACCAGGGCATTGCCGGAATCACCGCCGAAGCTGTCGTACAGAAGGGTCATGCCGATAAAGGTTGTCAGGCCCGAGACAAACACCATGACGGCGCGCCATAGCTCAAGGCTCTTGAGAACGGGGAGCGCGCGAACAACCCTGCCAAATGGCCCGTTAGACTGGTCGGCAGCGGCGGATACAATTTTGCTGGTGCTCGTCATCGATATCACCCGTGATTAGCGTGATCGGTGGGCTACCGTCGAAGAACCCGATTGCCCAGAAGAGCTTTGCTTGAGTCAGGGCCGCAGGCGAGCTAAAAGTTCTAAAATGGTGTTAATCCTGAGTGGTGCGGCGCGCGTGTCTTGGCCAACAGCAAGGACGCGTAAGTCAGACGACATCGGGACGCGTCCCCTGTTTTCGATGTCGTAGTCTGCTGGGCGCCTTCGAGACTACGGATCTTCCCGGTTACCTATGATGCGCGCGATCAGAGCCTATTAAGAGAACGGCGAAACGGCGCTGGAAATCCCTGATCTGCTCAAAGGCAGCCGTCCGCTCCGGGCCCGGAGAAAGCAGTTGGGCGGCGTCCAGCAACTTAGCCAGCAGGACAACTAGCTCTTGCACGTCCGTGCCGCCCGGCACTTCCATCGCGCGATCGCTCATCTTCGGCTTTCCCTAACCCTGCTCGGCTCAGCGCGGACCCGGGATATGGTGCGCCCATGCACACTCGTTACAGAATTCGACGCTGCGCCTATGATTGCGCCGCTTGCTGCGGAAGATCCGGCATGCGACCGATATCGGCGATATCCAATGCCTAACTCCGCATTGGGATGGTAGAACGCATATGCACCGGGCTCCTGAATTGCTGCCTGCGCGTGTGCTTGGCTTGTGATGGTCGCTGCTAAAATTGCGATCACCGCAAGACAAGCGACCCTTGAGGTAAACATGGCGAAGCTCTTTCCGGGAGGCTCGGGATGAGCAACTCCGCTTTGGCGCCACCTTACAGCGTGAGCTAAAGCAATGAATGCCAGCGGGGCTCGAACATATGCTCGTTCATCTCACCGACCGCAACTGACCAGCCCACTGTTTGACGTTGCTCCAAAGCATGGGTCAGGGGTTGAAAACCCGTTCGAAGAAATCCACGAAGGTCCGCGCCTTGGCGGTCGCCGCGCGCCCCGTTGGGAAAACCCCCCACAAATCGAGCGGTGGAAGGCTCCACTCCGACAGAACAGCGCGGACGGCTCCCGATCGCAGTTCAGGGCTGAACATCCATTCCGACGCGATGGTAAGGCCGATATTGGCAAGCACCGCAGCTCTTACGCCTTCCGCCGCGGTCACCCTACGGCTTCGGAGCTATCACGCCGAAACGACCAAACGCTGCCTTCTCCCTGAAGATAGACGACAGCCTGGTGCTGGATCAGTTCGCTGGGTGCCATTGGAGTACCGGCACGATCGAAGTAGGCCGGCGTACCCAGTACAAGTCGCTTGCAGCGTCCAATGCGGCGGGCAGTCAGCGTCGAATCCATCAACTTTCCCATCCGGAGAGCCACGTCGATGCCCTCTTGCACGAGATCGATTTGGCGGTCATCGAGCACAACCTCCAGATCAAGCTCCGGATGCTCTGCGATGAACCGCGGCAACAACGGAATGAGGTGAATACGAGCAAAGGTCACGGCTGCGCAGATTCGCAATCTTCCCTTCAGCCCGGTACCGGCGCCACGTGCTGCCATCTCCGCCTCGTCGGCCTCCTCAATCGACCGCTTCGCGCGTTCGAAGTAACCGAGCCCCGCTTCGGTTGGCGCAAGTCCGCGGGTCGAGCGAGTGAACAACTTGACGCCCAGATAACCTTCCAGTTGGGCGATTGTCTTGGAGACGGCAGGTTGGCCGACGCGAAGCTGCCGCGCCGCTCCCGAGAACGATCCGGTCTCGACTACTCGAATGAATGTTTCCATCGATGCCAGGCGATCCATCTTATTCTCCCTGGGAATGAGGGTTATCTCCCCTTCCTATCTGCCACGGCAGGGAAAAATTGGCCATGTCTCTGAGCGAGCCCGAGCGGGGTGAGCAGACGGAGACGATCGATGACCCTTTACCAGCAACTCATTGCCGGGAATGCCAGGCCGCGATGGCCGGTTACAGCAAAAGCGCAGGTTAGCTGTGCGGGCCCCCTCGCCGGCGCCGTCCGGTCTCTTAGCGCCACAGCTGCCAATGCATTGTACACTTACGCGGTGACAGGTAGCGCTTTCGCAACGATCGTTGTGCTCGCCGGGCCGCATCTCGACTTCTTGATGAGGTGTGTTGCCCACGGAAAAGGTTAGGTGCCGAACATGCCAGCGTATCAACAACGTGGCTCGAGGCGAGAGCTGCGTCATCCCATCAAAAGGTTCGATCAACCCTGCCGGGACAGAAACGGGAGCTGATTACAGCCAGCCCGTTGCGTCTAGGTCCTCGACCCTCCATTCGCCCCCAATACCCGCGATCATCCACCTGATCAACGCCCACAGATCGATATCCAATTCTGTATCGCTCAAGGGCTCCAAGGCGTCGACGATCGCGTAGATTTCAAGTCCGTCGGGAAACGGCTCTCCGCTCCTACCGACAAATACAAGCGAATAGGTCATTCCGGACGGAGCGCGGACGTAGCCAGACCGCGATAGACCGTTGGCATCTAGCGCAAAGCGCCGCACGAAGAACTCTCGAAATTCCGGGTAATGCCCGACACGATCCTCGGTGAGCACGAGCGCCTTTCTCTTGCCAACCCGACCATGTCGGGAACAATGACGCGCCGACCCGCGGCCGTCAGCGGTTTCACAAATTTCCGGTACAGGAATCCCCACGCAGGATTACCGTGCAAGAGAACAACGGGATTGCCGGCTCCTTCATCGATGTAATGCATGCGCGAGCCGTTGACCCGCTTGAATTTCGGTTGATACGGCCACTCCTCGTGCACGAAACGTCCTGGCGACGCATTCGTCGTGCCCGGTCACAATGCGAACGTCATGGCTATGCTCCAGATGTCGTTTCTCGGGACTTCCCAGCTTGAGCCGTTACGCCTCTCCTTCCTCGGCGCGCCTTGCAAAGATGGAAAACCGTGACCCTTTCGCGGGGGCAGAAGTGATCTTGAGGCGGTGGCCCAGGATGTCGACGGCCTGACGCACAATGAAGAGTCCTATCCCAATGCTGTCGCGTCGTTCGGTATCGAGACAAGTGAAGGCCTCGAAAATCCCCGGCATCTGGTCTCGGCCGATGCCGATTCCGGTGTCATATACGTCGACGCGCACGTTATCGCCAACGTGACGGCACCCGAGGAGAATGCGGCCTCCGGGCTCAGTGTATTTGACGGCGTTGCCTACCAAGTTGCGCAGGATGGCACCGAGAAGCAGGGCATCGCTCTGAACCGAGGCGTTGGTCGGGACCATACGAAGCCTGATTCCCTTCCTCAAGGCGGCAAGCTCGTTCTCGCAGCAAGCTTGCTGGAACAAGGGGCCGACACGCACTGGTGTCAGCTTCACCCCGTTGGGTTCGCGGAGCCGAAGGGCGGCAAGCAACTGATCTAGCTGATTCCTCAACCGGTCGATGGCGCTCTGACCGGACCGCAGCCAGCGGAGCTCGGATTTCGTTCGAACGCCGAGCCCAAGAAGCTCATGCGTGCTTTGGATCACCTGAAGTGGCTGCCGGAGATCGTGTCCTGCAATCGCAAGTAACACAGATTCCCCGGACGCACGCTCCCAACACCGCAGAGGTAGACAGCCGATTAATGACTTGGAGCATGACGGCCGGGTCGGGCGCGCACTTGCCTTCCGACTATGCCAAACGTGCCACCAGTTGTTGCCGTTTCGACGGGCCCTTGTGTCTCGCGCATGGTGTGCCTCAAATGGGAATTCATTGAACCAATCCGATTGCCTGGAGAGGATCGCGTAACCGCGCCACGGAAGCGAGTTCAACGTTGTAAGATGGTGTTAACTATCACTGGACGACGCCTCCGAAGGAGTTCCAGCCATTTGGCGGCGGTTGATCAGCTCGGTCGAATGACCATAGCGACGGCTGGATCCGATTTCTCAGACGTCGTATCGGTTGCGAAGAATGATCAGCTGAACGATCAGATCGCCATGGGCGGCGAAATAGAAAGCGAGCACTAGCGGATCAGGTAGGCCACGCTTGTCATAATTGCCGTCGACGTCCGCCGTCACAATGAAGTTGGTGTAATGGTTGACCACCTTGGTCACCTTCATCGTCAGTTTCTCGCCGATGATATCGCGCTTCGCCCACTCTTTGATTGCGGGCTTCCCCCAGTAGTCGCGTAACTGATCGTTGACGAGCGCGTCCTCGGCGAACATGGCCATCAGCCGTTCAAGATCGAAACTGTTGGTTGCCTCAACGTAAGCTGCCACGAGTGGCGGCAGGCCGACCGGAGCGTTTGGCGGAAGGGTGGATTTCGTCATGGTTTCGGCGCCGTAAGGTGTTGGACAATTGCAGTCAACGACCATGCCCGACGGCCGGCGCCTTGGCGCGTTGAATTCTGTAAAAAAGTGAAAATCAGGTCCAGGCCGGCCAACATTGGGAACGTTGATCGAAATGCGCGCTGACCGCCCGCGGTACCGAACGCCGTACCGATTGGTACCGTGTACGCCAGCTCATTTCGTCGCGCCGGCAAACGACGATATCAAGCCGATCCGAGTGACCACGGCCGTGAGATCAACGAGCATATGTTCGATCCGTTCAGGCATTAACCGCTTTCGCTCAGATTGTAGGGTGAAGAAACAGGAGTTGCTCGCGCGATTTGGCCAGGAGATGTTGCTTGCCTGAGAAGCGGCCCTATGTCCGCGAGCGGGAATTAGGACACAGTCAAGAAACAACCGGAGTACAGCCATGCGATTTGTATTGGTAAACGACGGAGTACCTCACCCGCGATCGACCTGCGCACAGTGTGGGGCGCCTCTAGTGGCAGGCTATATTCGAGATCTATCCTCTCGCCTGCGCTACTGCGATCACAGATGCTACCCTGTTGCCACGTCGTTGCTATCTTGCATAAGCGCGGGCATCCACGGCCTTCCGATCCACGGGTTGCTGAGTTATCACAAGCAGACGTGATCAGTCACCTCACTAGATCTGCAGACGTGAGTTTGTTTGGGCGCGAAAACGGTCCGACTTCCTACTCGCGCGGTGGGCCGTGCTGCGATGGGAGTGATACGAAGCGCGTCGACGATGCCGATTGGGAAGCCAAGGACGGTCACTATCGCGTGCGGATTGATGGCGAGTGGGTTGACGTCCCGAACGAAGCTGTAGTGGATGGACCGAACCGCGCTGGCCGGACGATGGTTTGGCCCTACTACATTGATGGTCATCCAAAGGCGCGCTGCTTCATGCCCGGGAGTATGGGCTGAGTCCCGATACCCGGGGTGCTCTGACGGCGCGCATCACCTGGTAGCCGGGTCACATAGAGCTGCGATCGCGCTGTAGGCTTACCGTTTGCTTATGATCTCTCCCGTTTGCCGCTGGGGATGGAATCGGAAGCCCCTTTATGCACGCTTGGGGCGAACATCTCGCTCAACCGAGAATTATGTCTGCAAAAGGATCATAATCATGGATTTCGAGAGGGCACGCGAGACGGGGCGGTAAATTATGTCTGCAAAAGGATCATAATCATGGATTTCGAGAGGGCACGCGAGACGGGGCGGTACATGCGCGCGTGCTCGTTCCTCACACCGATCAATATGCCTCGTGGACTGCATGAACGAGGCATCGGTAGCAACAGCAGTTGCGATAGCTAACGCAATAGCCAGAACGCTGCCCGGAGTTTGCCCAAACTCATTTCACTCTCCCGGAGTGTGGTTGCGGCAATTTAGAGATTGGTTACTTTGCCGCCGCGCGGCCGCGGCAAGCAGTCTGACACCCATCTTCATTTCGTCATCGCCGCTTCACTCACTTGGCAACTGCGCCGCACCTACAGCGGACCAGGGCCGCCTAGCGTCCGCTCCTTGAACTGATGGGATCGCGTCCAACGCCGACCGTTGGCCCATGCGGTCCTGGTCGCATCGGCCGCAACTCCGGATTTACGCTGGGCCCACGAGTATTATTGTCCGCGCTCTTGACGTAGCTCGCCATTTCCAGGCAGGTCAATAGCTCAACGTAGCTTGAGAAACCGCCGAGCGTCGCCTCGAACGTGCAGGCCTTCCTGTCCGCACCGGCATATTGCGCCCACGCCTCCTGGAGCTGCCGAAGTGCGGCAGCTTCGTCGCGAGAGCAGCGGGCCACATCGACGCTCGGTCCACCTTCAAAACTGCACTCCCTCACGGTGTCGAACTTCGGCACCGTGTCAGAGACGGCAATAGGCGAAAGGGTCGCCAAGATTGCGATCGGCAGATGAAGCCACATGTTGACCTCCTTGCGAGCTGTTTCTGGAAGGGCCTCTCGGCTCGGCATCTGTCTGGAACACCAACTGTCGGTCTAGGTGGTCGGACCGGAGCCCAGCAGGCGCGGCTGTACCTTGCTGCCATCGACGAGCGTGACTGGCGGATTGAGGATCACTCGCTCGCCGGCCTTCAGTCCAGCGTCCACTTCCACCCACGTGCCCAAGTCGCGCGTGACTTCTACATTGCGGATCTCGGCTTTACCGTCTTTGACCACTGCCGCCTGCAGGCCGTTGCGGTTGAAGAGCAGAGCCTCCGCCGGAATGAGGAAGGACGGTGTCTTGCGCGGTATCCTAAGCTCGACCGAGCAGTAAATGCCGGGCGGTAGCGCACCATCCGGATTAGGGATATCGATCTCGGTCAAGAGTGTGCGGGTGCCGCTCTGCAACGCGTCGGCGATCCGGGTCACCTTGCCTGGAAACTGGCGATTCGGGAGTTCGGGCACGCGCACGATCGCATCGACGCCCGGGGCAACACCGAATGCCGCGTCCTGCGGCACATAGACCCACACCCGGATCACATCCTTCTGCATAATCTCGAACATGAACGTGCCGGTATTGGCGTTGCCCTGCACCAGCGAGCCGACGTCGACATTGCGCTGGGTGATGATGCCGTCGAATGGCGCAACGACCGAGGCATAAGCCCGGTTCTGACGCAGCACCCTGAGCAAACGCTCCTGTGCTGAAACATTCGCTTGCGCGACGCTGACTCACCCATCCATCCCTGAGCAACGGTTTGTCGCGGCCCCAGGTTGCCTGCGCGAGCGTCGCGTTGGCTTGCGCCTGTTGCACCGCGGCCTTGAGCTGCTCCAGCGTGGCCTCGTTCTGGGAAATCTGCTCGTCGAGCTCGGGGACCGCAAGCTCCGCCAGCAGCTCGCCCTGTTTGACATGGTCCCCGATATCGACATTGCGCTGATCGATGTAACCGGTGGCTCGGGCGTAGATGTTGGCTGCGGCGAAGGCGGCCGTGGTGCCAGGCAAGGTGACCGGGGAGACAAGAGGGCTCGCCACAACTGGAGCCACAGCAACCGTCGGC
>WNFM01081127.1_pt1 | contig 22738 bp, 20 predicted proteins | sample 5400271 | NCBI WGS metagenome assembly WNFM01 (sample SAMN13153352, study PRJNA577476) | soil metagenome | isolation source: 60 cm saprolite on Douglas fir-dominated hillslope | place: USA:California | collected 2013-09-17
TAGCGCGCCTTTTCCCGCATCGCCTCGGCGCTGGTCTCGCCGTATCGAACGGTGCGCTCGCTGTAGCTTGCACCTCCCTCCCTCGCCTCGGCGCTGCCTGCGATCACGAAGCTCGGAGCGGCGTGCGTCGTACGGACGGTGAAGGAGAAAGCGTGGAACGACGGCTCCGGCGGCGCATCGATCTGCGGACATACATTGCTGCGCGCGACCGGATTGACCTTGCCGTCGAACAAGCCCCATTTCTGCAGCGTGACGACGTAGACCTCGTTGAAGGCGCGAAACCCCTGCTCAGTGAACGGAGCCGGCGAGCGCAGCTCGCAGGCGCAGAACGACGTCAGCGGCCGGCCCGCCTCGGTGATCAGTCGCTCGATGCGCTCGAAGCCCTGCTTCAGCGGTACTGGGCTTCGGAATTGCACGCGCTCGATGGCGTGACCCGACAGCGCCGTAACCCCGCCCGAAAACTGAAAGACGCTCGGCAGAAAGCGGTAACCCCCACCAGGAAAATCGATTGCACCGGCCATGCTACTCCTCCCAAGCCTGCGCGCCAGCATCGCTTCATCGTCATCGTATGCTGGCCGGCTGCGGCAAGTTTGCCTGGAGCTGCGGCCGCCGATCAAGGATCGGAACGGACGAAAGCGAAAAAAGACCGCTCGCTCTGAGGTTTACCGCTTCGGGGCGGAGTCGGAGCTGTGCCGTCGGACAAACCAGCCGTCCAGACCAATGCCCTCCGCTTGACGATGTCCAGGCAGCGACGGGCGGATATGCTCTCCTCTGCTCGATTGCTCGAAACGGTCGGGGTGCGGCATGTCGGATCTGGGTCAGGCTCTCGTCATTGCGCTGCGGCTTATCGGGACGCTCGATCCTGAGCTCGTCGGCATTGTCACGCTGTCGCTTCGGGTCAGTCTCACGGCAACCGCTATCGCATTTCTCATCGGCGCCCCGGCCGGCGCGTTTCTGGCGACAACCCGTTTGCCTGGCCGAACTGCCGCCATCGTGCTCGCCAATGCGCTGCTCGGTCTGCCGCCGGTCGTGATGGGTCTGATCGTCTATCTGCTCCTATCCCGATCGGGACCGCTCGGGTGGTTTGGCCTGTTGTTCACGCCGACCGCGATGATCATCGCGCAGGCGTGTCTTGCGATTCCAATCGTCGTTGCCCTCGTGCACCGCACAAGCGACTCGCTGTGGTCGCGCTACGGCGATGTGCTGGCGGTCGACGGTGCTTCGCCCCTGCGCACGATCCGCGAGCTGCTGTTGATGGGGCGGTCCGGATTGTTGACCGCGTCGCTGGCCGCCTTCGGCCGCGCGATCGCGGAGGTCGGGGCGATCCTTATTGTCGGCGGGAATATCCGCGGAAGCACCCGGACCATGACGACAGCCATTGCGCTGGAGACGAGCAAAGGCGACCTACCGCTCGCGCTCGGCCTCGGTCTCGTCTTGATTTCGCTCAGCGTGCTGGTCGCTACGGCCGCGTTTTCGCTGGTGCGATGGACCGCACGAGCGCCGCAGGCTTAGGAGCCTGCCCCGGCAATGGCCTTTTGGCCTACCCGATCGCCTGCGCGATGGCGGTGACAGCAGGCTCGATCTCGTCGGCGGCGTGATAGCAGCCGAAGCCGAAGCGAATACGCTCCCCGCGCGCGTCGGTGACGATGTTTGCGCGCATGAGCCGATCGTGGAGCGCTTGCGCTGCCGCCAATTCGAAGGTGAGGAAATGGCCGCGCGCGGTCCCGGCCGCAATCGGCGTGACCAATCGGGCATCGCAGAGCGGCTTGACCTTGCCGCGCGCGAGCTCGGCAAGAAACAGCGCTTGCAGGGCACGTACATGCTCGTGGATGGCATCGACGGTCAGGCCGATTCCGTCCATCCAATCGAAGACTCCAGCCAAACGGTAGAGCCCGCTTGGATCGAACGTCGCGCCCATGAACCGGCTCCCGTCCGTGCCATACGCGACCTTTGCGCCACCACCCCCGCGAAGCGCCCCGAAGGTGGCGAACCAGCCGGTGTCGCGGGGCCGCGTGGCAAGGCCGGGTGGGCAATGCATGAAGCAGACGCCTTCGCCCGCCATCGCATATTTGTAACCGCCGGCCAAATAGAACGCGCGGCCAGCGCTTTCGGCAAACGTCGTCGGTAGCGCCATGAAGCCGTGATAGCCGTCAAACACCACCACTGTTTGCGCGTCTTCGACCGCGCTGGTGATGGCGTCGAGCGATCCGGCGGCGGCGGCGGAATTGAAAAAGACTTGGCTGACGAAGACGAGATCGTAGCCGCCGCGGCGCGCCGCGGATGCAAATCGTTCGCCGAAGCTCGCAAACGGCTCGGCGGGTATGCGCTCGACGGCAACAAGGCCTTCTTCCTCGAGACGGGCGATTTGGCGCGTGAAGGAGTGGAACTCGCTGTCGCTCGTGAGAATGCGCGGCGTCGTTCCCGCCAGCAGGGCCGAGAGCAGGCGTCTGACGAAATCGTGGGTATTGGGCGCGAACGCAATGGTTGCGGGATCGGGTAGCACGAGCCTGGCGGCGATGCCGCGCTGCACGCGCGGGATCAAATCATCGAATATCATCTCCCATTTGTTGTCGGCGAGCCGCGCGGCATCGGCGAGTGCCCGGCGATGCGCCGCGCAGGCTGCGTCCGGCCAGAAATGATGGCTGTGCGCCGCCAGATGAATCCGCCCGGGCTGCGCGCCACGAAACTCGCTGAAATGGTCGCGCAGATCGAGCGTCATCGGCCGCTCGGCCCTACCGCGTACCGGTAGCCCATAGCGTCTTCGAGCTCGCGCGGCAGCTTGGGCAGCCGCGAGCGCGGAATGAGGTAGGTCGAGAGCCGGAACAGGTCGGAGAAGATCCGATGCTTGGCTGCGGTATCGCGCAGATAATCGTGACCGGCGGAGCCGCCTGTGCCGATCTTCACCCCGATCATTCGCTGCACCATCAGCGCATGCCGGTAGCGCCAGAGCGTCAGCAATTCGTCGACGTTCATCAACGCCGCCAGCAGCCGGAACGGCAGCTGCAACACCGGCCGATCGCGATAGACGATGATGAACAGCGCGGCCTGAACCGCTGCACGCGACATCTGCCACGGCGAGGGCTCGGATTCCGGCGCGAAGATCGCCTGGAACTCCTCGAGCGACGCCTCGATCCGTTTGGCTTCGATCTCTCTCTGCGCGGGCTCCATCGCTTGGTTCGCACGCACGCGTGCCGCATCGTCTTCGAGCATCTGCCGCACTGCTTTGCGATATTCGCGCGAGAAATCGTAATCGGGCCGGTGCACGAATGGCGTGCGCGAAAGCCAGCGGTCGAGCTGGTCGATCAGCTTCGGCCCGCGCTCAGCGGCGGCGACCCGCGCACGGTCGGATTTGATCAGCATGTCATCGAAGGGTTTGCCAGCGTAATCCGAGCGGGCCGCGCGCGAGAGGCCGAGCCGGATTTCGATCAATCGGAACTGCGCCGACTGGAACCCCGAGGCGGGAAACAGGAAATCGCGGAAATCAAGAAAATCGAGGGGCGTCATCGTCTCCAGCACTTCGAGCTGCTGGATCAGAAGCTTCAGGATCTCGTTGATGCGCTCGAGGCCGTGTACGATGCGCCCGAGATACTCGTCCTCGACGACATCGCCGCCGAAATCGACCTGGATGCGGTCGAGCTCGTGCAGAATTTGCTTGAACCATAGTTCATAGGTCTGGTGCACGATGATGAACAGCATCTCATCGTGTGCGGGCTTCCCATGTCGTACGCTCTCCGGCTGTTGGGCCGCCAGCAGCGCGGGAAGCTTTAGGTAATCGGCGTAATAAAAGTCAGCGTCGGGTGAGGACATCGAGGACCCTTTCGCAGCCGAAGGTGTCCGAGCTGAAGACCAATGGCGTAGTGTACTTCTGCGAAAATCTGCCCGGAAGGACTGGGCGCTGGGCATGAGTTGGAGTCATCTGCAAGCGCAGCGGGATGTGCGGGAGGCTCGCCTATGCCTTCGAGCAGGCAACGAAGCGGCGCGTGCCGCCGCCCGCCGCGCCGTAAACAGCGCCCCGCTGTCTCAGTTTTCTAGCCCCGTCGGCACGTTCTTGTTCTCGCTTTCAAGCTGCATGCCGGAGGCGAGCGCCATCGTCTCCATCAGCGCCGCAAAGTCCTTTTGCAGGTAGTCCTCCGGGTCGGCTTTTAGCGTTGCCGCGCCGAAATGGCCCTGCAGCACCTCGCGTGCCGCCGCCGTAACCGGCATCGGCACGTCCCATTCGCGGCCGAGCGCCAGGCCGAGATCGAGGTCCTTGCGCAACAGTTCCGGCGTGAACGTCGTGGTCCAATCGAGATTGACCAGCGCCGGCGATTTATAGCGGGTGAACATCGAGCCCATCACGCTGTTGTTCATGAAAGCGAGGAATGCGTGGCGGGGAATTCCCATCTTGTTGGCAAGGAGCGTGATCTCGATCAGGTTCTCGATTACCACGCCGAGCATGACGTTGTGGGCGATCTTGCAGATGCGCGCGAGCTCGCCCTCGCCCACGTAAGATACGCCGCGTGGGGCGATCGCCTCGAGCATCGGCGCCACGGTCTTGCATGCCGCCTCGCTGCCGGAGATGACCGCGGAGAGTTTGCCCGCCTTGATGACCTTGGCATTGCCGCTCACCGGCGCGGCGACATAGCCGCTGCCGAGCTGTTTGAGCCGGTCGCGGATCGCGGCCGACTCCTCGACCGAAATGGTCGAGCAATCGACGAAGATTTTCGGCAGCTTGCCGCCGTGGCCGGTGACGCTGTTCTTGCCGAAATACACTTGATCCAAATCTTTTCCCGTCGAGACGATCGAGAACAGCACGTCCACGTCCTTGAGGTCGAAAAGATTGTCGACCACCTTGCCGCCCAGCTTCGCCAGCGGCTCGGCCTTGGCGCGGGTGCGGTTCCAGACTGCGAGATCGTAGCCGGCCTTGAGCAGGCGCTCGGCCATGGGCAATCCCATGCGGCCCACCCCTATCCAGCCGATCTTCTGTTTGTTTGCCGCCATTTTAACTCTCCTTCATCCGCAACTCGATTGCGGCGCTCTCCCTAGCATACGAGGACTGCGCCTGTCGTTGGCTGCAGCTGCACGTTAGGAATCAGCCGATTTCCCGAACGCCCAGTCGGCGAGCCGCTGGAACAGAACCAGCGCGGTGCGGCACCAGATCAGCACGATGATGATGCGCATGAGCTGAAAGCCGGCGATCAGCGTGGCGTCGAGTCCCAGCACTTTCCCGGTGAGCACCATCTCCGCGATCCCGGCGGGCGCCATGGCCAGCACCATGGTCGGCACCGGATATCCGGCGAGCCACGCCACCGCGGCGGCGAAGGCCGCCATTGCTCCGGCCGCGAACAGCACAGCCAGGCATGAGGCCCAGAGTAAGCTGAACAGCCGGGTGAGAAACTCGGGCCGGAACTGGGCGCCGAGCGCGCTGCCGATGACGACCTGCGCTGCGATCAGCAGCAGATCGGGCATGCGGCCCTCGATCAAGCCGAGGTGGCTCGCGGCGGCCGCGATGAAGAGTGGCGCCATCAACCAGGCATTGGGCGAGCGCGCGCGCGAGAGCAAGGTCGCAACGGCGCCGGATATCATGAGGAGGCCGACGAGCGGCAGCCAAGGCACGACCGCAACGCCGAGCAGCGGATTTGTGCCACCACCGCCGACGAATGAAATCACGAGGAACGGCGCAAAGACCACGATCAGCGCGACCCGCATCGTCTGCGCGACCATGATGGGCTCGAGCTGGCCGCCATAGTGCGGGGCAATGGTCATCGTTTCCACCACGCCGCCGGGCACGGTGGCGAAGAACGCCGTGACGCGGTCGATGCCGGTGAGCCGCATGTAGATCAATCCGCCGATGGCGCCGACGATGGTGGAGAAAAGCGCGGCGCCGATGATCAACGGCGAGAGCGTAATGAGCTTGGCGACCACGGCGGCGGTGAACTGCAGGCCGGTCGAGGCGCCGGCCACCACCGTTCCCGCCGGCCGTCCCCAGGGAATGAGCCGCACCGGTGCGCCGGTGAGCGACAGCCCCATCGTGGCAAACAGCGGCCCGAGCAGCCACGGCAAGGGCAGGTGGACGTAGCGTGCGAGGAAGCCGCCGAGGACGCCGCCGGCGAGCGTTAAGGCGATTGCGAGCGCCGCGCCGAGAGGCTTCGGCATGCGCTCAAGGATGGTCATTCCGTGCATAGACGATGGCCGTGGTATCAGCCGCGCGCGCGCAAATCCATCATCGGGCGCGCGCGGCACGCATGCGCGAGCGTTCGACCGCGTGGGCAACGGCAAAGTTGCCCAACCTGCCCCGGCTGATATGCTCGCTGCGGCCGTTCGGATGGGACGTCAGCGATGTCCTTGATCTCCCTGCAGCGCCTGGGCTCGATCGTCGCGGGCATGTTCTTGTGCGCGACGCTCGTCTATGCGGCCTTGCCGACGGCTGCGGACAAGCCGGACCGCGGCTCGCTCACGGGTCAACTCTTGATTGCTTCGCCCAGCATGGGCGATCCGCGTTTTCTCCAGACCGTGATCTTGATGGTGCGGCACGACGGCAACGGCGCGCTCGGTATTGTCATCAATCGGCCGCTGGGAGATCGGCCACTGGCGAGCCTGCTCGCGGCGCTCGGCGAGAAGGACCCGACGGCAGCGGGGACGGTGCGCGTCTTCGCGGGCGGCCCGGTTGAGCCCGGTATCGGCTTTGTGGTCCACAGCACCGATTATCACCGTCCCGACACCCTCGACATCGATGGCAGCCTCGCCTTGACCTCGAGCCGCGAGATCCTGCGCGACATCGGCAACCAGCGCGGCCCGACCAAGAGCCTGATCGCGTTCGGCTATGCCGGCTGGGCACCGGGCCAGCTCGAAGGCGAGCTCGCCCAAGGCTTCTGGTTCACGACGCCGCAGGACGGAAACCTCGTCTTCGATGACGACCGCGACGCGGTCTGGGATCATGCCATGAAGCGCCGCACGCAGGACCTATGAGCGCAAGCGACCGACCCTTAGGTTGAATTTGCTCTGGGAATGGCCTCTCAACACCGCTGCTTGCAAACAAGCTGCTGCGTCGTGCAGCTGAGATTACAAGCGCCGGCAGTCGATGGCGCCGCAGTTGTTGTTGTCGTCGTGGTCGCGGCCGCGCTCGAAACGCAGGTATTGAGGCACAGCATTGCCTGCGTGTCACAAGTGGTCTGACACGTGGGAGTCGTCAGATTGAGGGTCGGCGGCGTGAGAGGGACGGGATTGATGGTCTGACCGGCCTGCGCAGCGACTTCGGTTGCAAACGCCGCAGAACTCAGCAGCGCGAGGGCCGCTAGCGCAATGCGTGTCATTGGAATTCTCCTCTATCTTGCCGGCCTGCGGACCGCCAACGCATATGGTGGCATAGATTCGACCTAAGGACCACAAGCCGCGACGACGCGATCGACCTCCGCGAGAAGTGCCGCCTTCTCCGATTTGAGCATCAGCGATGCCGCGATGCCGTTGCGGGCGATGGCCGCGACCTCGTCGGGGGAGAGCCGCAGCGCCTGCGCGGCGGCGCGATAGTTCTCCCCCACGTAACCGCCGAAATAAGCAGGGTCGTCGGAATTGACCGTGGCCACGAGGCCTTTATCCAGCATCCGCCGCAGCGGATGATGCGCAAGATCCTCGACCACGCGCAGCCTCACATTGGACAGCGGACAGACCGTGAGGGGGACGCGCTCGCGCGCGAGGCGCTCGACCAACGGCTCGTCCTCCATCGCGCGCACGCCGTGATCGATGCGGGCGACGCCGAGCACGTCGAGCGCTTCCCAGACATAGCTCGGCGGCCCTTCCTCGCCCGCGTGCGCGGTGAGAAAGAAGCCCGCCTCGCGCGCGCGTTCGAACACGCGCTTGAACTTTCCCGGCGGGTTGCCCTTCTCCGATGAATCGAGTCCGACGCCGGCGATCCGGTCCTTAAAGGCAAGCGCGCAATCGAGCGTGCGCTCGGCGTCCGCCTCATCGAGATGGCGCAGGAAACACATGATCAGGCTCGCTTTGACCCCGAGCTTTTGCTCGGCGTCGCCGATGGCGCGGGTCAGCCCGGCCAGTACGGTCGCGAACGGGACGCCGCGCGACGTGTGGCCCTGCGGATCAAAAAACATCTCGACGTGGCGAACGTTGTCGGCATGCGCGCGCTCGAGATAGGCGAAGGCCAGCTCGTAAAAATCCTGCTCCGTGATCAACACGGACATGCCCTGATAATAGATATCGAGAAAGTTCTGCAGATTGCGGAAGTGGTAGGCCTGCCGCACCGCTTCCACCGACGCGTAGGGCAGGCGGATGCCGTTGCGGCGCGCGAGGGCAAACATCAGCTCCGGCTCGAGGCTTCCTTCGATGTGGATGTGCAGCTCGCATTTGGGGAGCTGCGCGATCAGCCTCTCCGTATCGTGCATTGAATCTCAGGGGGCCAAGGCGCGCGTGGTGTCGTCGAACAGCGCATCGACGGCTATTTCTCGTGGGAGGAGTTTTTGCCGTACGCAATAATCGATGATGACCTCCAGCGTCGGCCGGCACGCCTCGACCCCGAAGTGCAGCGGATCGAGCGCCGTGCCGTCGCTCGGCGATTTCAGCGCGCGCTTGCTCGCGAGCAGGAGCCGAATGATTTCCTTCGCCACATCCGGCCGCGAGCGAGCGATGTCTTCGCGCAGTACGACCATATGGTTGATGGGCACGCCGCCGTGGGCAAGGGCCCAGTCGCGCGCGGCGGCCTCGGCGTCGGGAATGAGATGGCGCAGCCGCGGGTCCGGAAGTTTGTCGCCGACCACCGCCGCATCGAGTTCGCCGTCGAGCAGCATCCGGAGGAGTTCCTTGCCGGGCGGTGCACGCTTGACCCAATCGGGATCGCGATATTCGGCAACGTGCGGATCTTCGAAAGTGATCCACTCGACCTTGTCGAGGTCGACGCCGTAGTCCTGTTCCAATATGCCGCGAACCCACGTGCCGGTGGTGACGGTATAGGCGCGCACGCCAACCCGCTTGCCCGCAAGCTCGGACGGTTTTAGCGCTCCCCGCTCGGCATTGTACGCGATCGTGTGGTGCTGGCCGCGGCCGACGACGACTACCGGCAGCAGCACATAAGGCTTGCCGTAGGTCTTTGCCTGCAGATACGTGACGATCGCGAGCTCCGCGACATCGTAGGCCGCTTCGCGCACCACCTTCTTGAACAGATTGTTCGCGACCTTGACCTCCACGAAATCGAAATCGAGGAGATCGGATCGCAACTCTCCGCTCTTGAGCGCCTTCGTGTTGGGATAATTTCCCAACATCGTGTGCAGCTTGAGCTTTGTTGCAGTGGCCATGAGGGTGTTCCTTCGTCACTTGGCCAGAGTGGGATAGAGCATGAGCGCGGTCTTGCCGAAAATCCAATCCTGATCCGACGGCTTGGCAAAGGAGAACGCCTTGCGCGCGGCGTCGAGGAGTTCCGACAGCGTGCCGACCGAATTCGGAAAATTCGAACCCCAAGCGATCCGGGAAGCGCCGAACGTATCGATGATCTTGCCGAAGAACGTCTCCGGCGTGCCTTTGCCCCAGCGCTTGGGCGTTACATTGACGGGAGTGATCTTGAGATGGACCTGCTTGTATTTGGCCAGTTCGAGAAATTCGGCCGCCGCCTTATAGGGGGGGCCGTCTTCAAACGGCGTGCGCGCCAAGTGATCGAGGATCATCGTGACTTTGGGGAAGCGATCCATGATCTGACGCAGCAACGGCAAACCTTCCTGCTTCATCTGCATGCAGACCGGAATGTTCTTGGCCGCCGCATGCTCCCAGAACGGATAGGTCTTCGGGTCGACAAACCATGTCGCCTGATCCGGCAAGGTGCTGCCGGTGGTGAATAAGCGCATGCCGGTGCAGCCGCGGCCCAGCCAGTAATCGAATGTCTTCACGGCATCGGGCGCCATGACGTCGATGGAGCATACCGCCGTGAAGCGCGACGGCACGGCCGCAACTGCATCCGCTACATAGCTGTTGTCGTACCCATAGGCGGTCGATGAATGCACGATCGCCGCCTTATCGATGCCGGCGTCATCCATGGCCCGGAGCAAGGTCTCGTAGGTAGTGGGCCGTTCGCTCGACCAGGTGGATTGGGTGCCGCCAAGGGGGGACAACGGATAACGTTTCGTATCAGGCGAGACGATGTGCGGATGTATGTCGATGACGGGCATGTGCGTCACTCGCGTTCAGGTTTACAGGAGGGCTTTCAAGGATCGATCTCGACAAATACCTGATCGAGTTGCGGACGGGACGGTATGAGCTTCTGCTGCAGGCTATAGGTGACCAGGGCCTCGATGCTGGGACGGTTCGCCGCCATGCCATAGCGCAGCGGATCGCTCATCAGCGACAAGAAATTGCGATAGCGCTTGTCCTCCGGGCTATTGCCGGGGTCGCGCTTGAGCTTCTCGAGATAAGGCTTTTTCGCTGCCACGAAGGCGTTCATCAACGAACGCGCCAGCCATGGGTAGCGTTTGATGTGCTCGTCCTTCACTACAATCAGGCCATGGATCGGGTAAATGCCGCTGCGCCGGAACCAATCGACCTCGACCTGTTCGACATTGGCGATCAATTCTGGATAGACATCCGCCGCGGCAGCGGCCTCGCTGGCCCTATCCCAGCCGCTGATCGGCGGACCGGCGCGACCGACGCCGGCAGGCCCGGTAAATCCGGCCTGGATCTCGCCCGCCTTCATCATACTCTGCAGTGATTTGCCTTGGGGCGCATGCACCACATTCGGGGGCAGCTTGAGCGTCGTGACGTGTTCCTCGTCATCGACCACCCAGGTCACCTTGGACGAATCGAGACCGTATTCGTTGACGAAGATGCCCCGCGTCCACACGCCGGTGGTGACGGAATAGGCGCGCACGCCGACCTTCTTGCCCTCGAGGTGTTTCGGCTCCTTGATGCCGGAATCGGGACGCACGACGAACCCGCTGTGATGAAAACGGCGCATCAGGAAGATCGGCAGCGCAATGAACGGCGCGCCGAGCGCGCGCGCAATCATGTAGGTCGTCGGCGCCATCTCGCAGATGTCGAATTCGAGATCGCGCACCATGCGCCGGAACGCACCGATGATGGGCACGACCTCGACGAAGTCGGGTTTTACCCCCGCGATTGCGACCGCCCCGCTCTTGATGTCCTTGCTGTGGCCGTAGGTGGCGATCGCAATCTTCAGCCGCGGCTCCGTCATTGTTTTTCGATCCCTGCCTTCTCGATCACCGCCGCCCATTTCTTGACATCGGCCGCCATGCGCTCGCGCATTTCTTCCGGTGTGCTGCCGCGTGCATCCATCCCAAGCGCGGATGCCGTGCCCTGGAGCGCCGGATCGGACAGCGCGGCGTTGATCTGTCGGTTGAGAATGGCCAGCGTGTCCGCCGGCATGCCAGCCGCCGAAGCGAGACCATTCCAGCTGGTCACGATGTAGTCCGGAAAGCCGCTTTCCTTCGCGGTCGGCACGTCGCGCAGCAGCGCATTGCGCTCCTCGCCGGAGGTCGCGATGATTCTGACCTGGTTGTCCGAGATGACCGCTTGCAGGCCGGCATAGAAATCGAATCCGACGTCGACGTCGCCGCGCAACACCGCGGTCACGAGATCGGGCGTCGTCTTATAGGGAATGATGGCGACCTCGGCGCCGCTCACTTGCTTGAAGAGATGCGCCGAGAGATTTTGCGTGCTGCCGGGATTGATGGCGCCAAAATTGAGCTTTCCCGGATTTTTGCGGGCGGCGGCGACAACGTCCTGGAGGGTCTTGAGCGGGGAATCCGCTTTGACCGCGAGCAGCATCTCGAAGCGGGCCGTCATTGAGACGAAGGTGAAATCGGTCAGCACGTTATAGGGCCGCACCTTGAACAGCGACATGCCGATGGCTTGCCCGTTGCCGATCACGCCGAGCGTGTATCCGTCCGGCGGCGCCTCGAGCACCGCCTTTGCCGATAACAGGCCGCCGGCTCCCGGGCGATTTTCGATCACGACCTGCTGCTTGGTTCGCTCGGTGAGTTTCTGCGCGAGCAGCCGCATGGTGAGATCCGCAACGCCGCCGGCGCCGTAAGGAATGGAGATGTGGATCGGCTTGGCGGGGAAGGTCGCCTCGGCGCGAACGCGTCCGATCATGGCAGCGATCGCCGTCAAGCCGACGGCAAAGGCGAGGCGCGTGACACGTCGGCGAGCTTGCTTGAAACGTGGGGGATGCGCGCGCATGGCACATCCTCGCTCAATGTTCGCCTTCATGCTGAGGAGCATCGCAGCGCGAGATGGGTGAGTCCACTGCCAAAGGCGCTGCGATGCGTCTCCAAGCATGAGGGCGCGCACGGGACCGTCCTCATCCTTCGAGACGCGTGCACGCACGTTCGAGTTTGCGCAACGCCTTTCGCACGCACGCTCCTCCAGGATGAGGACGGCGAGCGCGTGAAAAAAACAGCTCATCATTCGTTCATACAATCCATCTCGTTTGCTTTTGCCGCGCACTCGGTGTGCTCCCCTCCCCCTTGTGGGGAGGGGTTGGGGGTGGGGGTCGCAGTTAGTGGACACGCCTCGCGCAACAACCATGACCCCCACCCCGCGCGCTGACGCGCGCGACCCTCCCCACAAGGGGGAGGGTAGGAGTGCGCTGCTCGCGCTGCGTCCTGCTGCTCGCGCTGATCCCGTTCCACTTGGATACATTCGACTCCCCATTTCACACAGCCCATCCCGTTCCCGCGGCGCGGTTTTGCGCCCGGGTTTTGCTTTTTGGCTTCGCGCACCCGAAAGAGGGGTGGCGGAGCGCCGAGAGTCGTCGGGTGCTTGCGAGGCACCCGTGGGCCTGCACGTGACGCGGCAGGCCAGGCGCCTTGCGAGGCGCCTTGCGTCCCATAACGCGGGACGCCCGCCTCCCGGCGCTCCACCGTGGCGATTTTGGGCTCCGGTCCCGCGCTTCCCTCACCGGCATTTGCGCCGGATCGGTCACAGCGAGCTCCTCGCGTCCGGGTCGTAGTGCCCGGCTGGCGGGGTCCCGTGCCTCCCGGGGCGGTGGTTATGAGCCGCTGCCGCAGGACGCCACGCCTCGCTCCACCTTCAGGATCACCTCTAGAAAGCGCCCCTCAATGAGCGAAGCTGGGAACGTATGTAGAACAAACTTCATCCGGTCGTCAACATGAAAATGCGATTTGTATGGGAAAATTTTTGTGTAGTCATATCGGGGCGCATGTAGTAGCTGGACCTGCGTCGCACTGCTACGGCTAGCGGTCCCGCGGCAGGGCCCCCCGATACCGGCGACGTCTCCCCGTCGCGCCTGTGCAAGGCCTGATTCCGACTCCGCTCTTTCCCGCGCAAGCGGGAATCCAGGGGCCGCAATCCGTGGCTCTGGGTCCCCGCTTTCGCGGGGACGAACGGACCGGGGGTTTACAAACTCAAAAGCATCACTCCGCTAGCGCCGCGGCGAGACCGGTGATCAGCTCGGCGATGTCGGCCAGCCCGTTTGTTCGCGGCGAGCCCGCCATATGCGGCGTGAGGATGACGTTGTCGAAGGACAGCAGCTCGTCATCGGCCCGGCCGGGCTCCTCATAAAGCGGGTCGAGGGCAAAACCGCCGAGGTGACCTGAGCGAAGCGCCGCAATGACCGCCTCGCGCTCGACGACGTCCGCACGCGCGACGTTGATCAGGCAGGCACCTCGTTTCATCAGCGCCAATCGCGGGCCGTCGATGAGGTGCCGGGTCGACGGACTGCCGGGAAGCTGCGGCACCACCCAGTCGCTTTGCGCGAGCAGCGTGTCCAGCGGACGATAGGCTGCATGCAGCGCCGCTTCTTCGGCGTCCGGCAGCCGCGTGCGCTGGAAGTAGAGCACGTTCATTTCGAAAGCGGCGGCGCGCGCCGCGATTTCGCGGCCGATCTCGCCGAGGCCGATGATGCCGATCGTGCTGCCGTGCAAGCTGCGGGTTCCGGAAATGCGCGCCCAATTCGCGCCCGGCGCATGCCGGCGGTCGAACGGCTTAAAGGGACGTTTCGCAGCCGCAAGCCGCTCGATGCTGGTGAGCCCGTTGATGCGATGGATGCGCCGCGCGAGCGCGAGCATCAGCGCGAGGGCGTGCTCCGCGCAGGCGATATTGGCGCGGCGGCGCACGCCGAGAACTTTGACGCCGGCAGCGGCGCAGGCCGCGACATCGATGTTGCGCAGCACGGCGCCGTATTTGTGCACGACCTTGAGTTTTGGCGCGCAACGAAGCTCCTGCGGTCCCACGGGAAAGGATTCGACGACCAGCGCCCGCGCGGCCGCGAGATTGTTGCGCAGCTCCGCCTGCGAGGGCACCAGCCGCACGTCGCTCGGGTTGAGCGCGCCCGCGCGCGCTCGCAGCGCATCGCACCAGCCGACGAAATTCGGCTCGTCGGGCGACATGAAGTCGGCAAAGGCGGCGCATCTCTCCCCGGACGTCGCGGGGTCGAGCACCACGCCGATCAACCGCGTCCAGGGATCGTCTTCAACGACGAGGATGGGACCGTTCGAAGTCATTGATAGAAGATGCCCGCGGCGGATCAGCGCCGAACCAGATCATCGGTCTGAGCGTCTACGGTCGCCGCTTGCAGTCGCGCATGAAGCGGTAGCGCTTTACGAGATGCAAATGCTGCTCTCTCGCCTGACGCCTGCAATCTTCATTTTGCTGGGCAATGCGGTTGCTCTCCGCAGCAATCTCTGCGGGAGATTTTGGTTTCACTGACTGGGCATGTGCGGCAGAGGCACCAAGCGAGATTGCTGCAAAAGCCCCAATCACAACACGCAAGAACGACGCCTTCATCTTCATTCTCCCCTCACGTTCATCCACGCGGGTACGCGCCCTTGGTTGCATGGCTTCCTGCGATGGGCCTCATCAAGAAGGTTGGCGCTCCCTAGGGGAATAGTTTGACGCAGGCTCAATTGCGTTGCACCTCGCAGTAGATCACGCCGGCGGCGCGCAGGTTCGCGCACAGTTTCTCGGCGGCCGGGCGGTTATCTGCCCCGACACGCACGTGCGCCCAACCCATGCTTCCGCGGCCAAGCCCATGATGAACGATGAGCGGCTCCCGCCCGCCCAGTATGGAGGCGTATTTCTCCTGCATTCGGCGATATGCCGATAGCGCTGTGGCATCGGTGGGACCCCCGACTAATTCCACGCCCCAGGGATCAAGCGGTGGCTTGATCGCGAGCACAGGCGCACGGGCGACAACGCCGACGATTTGCGTACAGGGGACGGTATTTGCAACATGCGTGTCGCCAGCGGCCACTTTTCCGCCGGCCCATTGCTCCGGCGATCGGCCGGTTACGATGCGCACGTAGCCGCTCGTCTCCCCCGGCAGTCCGCGCCGACCGGCGAGCCAGTCGCGCACCCGGCCGGACCCGGCGTTGTAGGCGGCTGCGGCGAGCCCGAGATTTCCGAATTCGCGGCGCAGGTCGCGCAAGAGCTTCGCAGATTTGGCGATTGCTTCGAGCGGGTCGAAGGGATCGGAAAGACCGCGCCAGCTCGCCGTGGCCGGCATGAATTGCGCCACGCCTTGCGCCCCGGCGCGGCTTACCGCCGTCGGGTCGAACCGGCTCTCCTGCCAGATTAGCCGGGTGAAGAAATCGATCGGCAAATCATTTTCCTGCGCTGCAACGGCAAGCGCGTTACAGATGGCGTCGATGTCCGGAACATTCGATGGCGCGCTCGGCGCGACCGCGCGGAACTCGTCGGACTCACCTGCAACCGCTGGCGGAAGCAGCCCGACGGCACAGGAAGCGACAAGCAACCCGACCAAGCGCAATGCGAAGCCGCGCACGTTCCGTTCCCGCTGGAGCGGCGTTAGACGGGCGCCACCGCCTCGCCCGGTCGCGCCCCGACCGACGCCATTAATCCCTGGGCCGTCATTCCGCGCAGGTGACCTCAGCAAGTTCCCGCGTATCAGTTCATTAGCAGGAAACGAACCCTGATCCTATGGCGCAGGTTCCCGGAATCTCTATGGGAGAGCCAGTCTGACCTGCCGGCGCTGGTGCCGACCAAGTACGAACCTGATCATCTTATGACCGCGCGGGCGCTCGGCCTGGACGTGCCGGCGACGTTGCTCGCCCGCGCCGACGAGGTGATCAAATAGAGATGCTGTTTGCTGCACTACTGCATGAGTCCGGAAGCAGCACTTCGCGTCAGTTCGCTGGCTGCATCAATTCGGTAGCAATTGGAGCAAAGCGGACATGCCGCGACCGCGCGCGGCGTATCGATCGGTCGAGTTTGACCCGAAGCTGTCATAGGCCGGATAGAAATTCCGCAGCGCAGCAGTCTCCTGCCGCATCGAAGTGTGTGCTACCGTTCCGGTCGCAAGCACGGGACGCAGAGAACAGTGAAACGGCGCGAGTTCATCACGCTTCTCGGCAGCGCGGCGGCTTCGTGGCCGCTCGCGGCGCGCGCGCAGCAGGGCGAGCGCGTGCGGCGCATTGGCGTGCTCATGAGCGCGGTCGAGGGCGATCAGGGAGGACTGGAAAGCATCACGGCGTTCGCGCAGGGGCTGGCCGAGCTGGGCTGGACCGTCGGACGCAACGTGCGGATCGAATACCGCTGGGGCGCCGGCGATCTCGATCGCTTTCGCCGATACGCTGCGGAGTTGATCGCGCTCTCGCCGGATGTCGTCTTGGCTACGGCTGGGTCGATCGTGGGCGCGTTTCAGCAGGCAAGCCGCACCGTGCCGATCGTGTTCGTGACGACTATCGATCCGGTCGGCGGCGGCTGGGTCGAGAGCCTGTCGCGACCAGGCACCAATGCCACAGGATTTGCCGCGTACGAATTCAGTATGAGCGGCAAACGGCTGGAACTGCTCAAGGAGATCGTGCCCGACGTAAAGCGCGTGGCAGTCATTCGGGACCCCTCGGTGCCCGCCGGGTCTGGTGGGCTTGCCGCGATCCAAACCGTGGCGCCTTCTTTGGGCGTTGAGTTAACTCCCGTTGGTGTTCGCGACGCCGGCGAGATCGAGCGCGCGATCACGGCCTTTGCGCGAGGTTCGAATGGCGGACTGATCCTGGTGGGACCAACATCATCGGTGGCGCGTTATCGCGACCTGATCATCGCGCTGGCGGCGCGGCACCGGCTGCCCGCGATCTACCCTGGTCGCTTGTACGTCACCGGTGGCGGCTTGATCTCCTATGGGGCTGATCAGATCGACCAGTACCACCGCGCCGCGGCTTACGTCGACCGCATCCTGAAGGGCGAGAAACCGGCTGACCTGCCCGTGCAACAGCCGACCAAGTTCGAACTGATCCTAAACCTCAAGACCGCCAAGACCCTCGGCCTCGACGTGCCGGCAACCGTCCTCGCCCGCGCCGACGAGGTGATCGAATGAAACGGCGCGAGTTCATATCACTGCTCACCGGCGCCGCCGCCTGGCCGCTCGCGGCGCGCGCGCAGCAGGCAGCTATGCCTGTGGTTGGATTCGTCCGAGATGGGTCGGCCGATACGTCCGCGCGGCTCGCCGCGTCGTTTCGGAAAGGGCTCAACGAAACCGGCTACTTCGAAGGCCAAAACGTAACAGTCGAGTATCACTGGTTGGAAGGGCAATACAATCGCCTGCCGCAATTGATGGCCGATCTAGTCCGGCGCCAAGTGGCTGTGATCGCGACGCCCGGCAACGTGACCACGGCTGCGGCCAAAGCTGCAACAGCGACAATCCCGATTGTTTTCGGTGTCGGCGATAATCCCGTCAGGCTCGGTCTTGTCGCTAGCCTTGCTCACCCTGGCGGCAATGCGACCGGTATCAATTTCTTCTCTCAGGAAGTGGTAGCAAAGCGGTTACGGCTGCTGCAGGAGCTGGTCCCCAAGGCCGTGCGTTTCGCCGTGCTCGTCAATCCTGCCAACGCGGCCGTCGCGGAGAACACAGTGCGCGACGCGCAGCAAGCCGCCCCAGCCCTGGGGCTGCAAATCCAGGTCTACAATGCGAGTACGATCCCCGAGATCGACGCGGCCTTCGCTACTTTTAGTCGCGAGCATGCCGATGCGCTGTTTGTCGCGGCCGATGCATTATTCGTTAGCCGGCGTGGGCAGTTTGCCACCTTGACGGCGCGCGACAGGATACCGGCAACTTACCCGTCCAATGATTTTGTCGCCGGGGGTGGGCTGATGAGCTACGGAGCCGACATATTGGAAATGTTTCATGGAGTCGGGGTCTATACCGGCAAGGTCCTGCACGGAGCGAAGCCCGCTGATATGCCTGTGCAGCAGACCACCAAATTTGAGTTTACCATCAACTTGCAAACCGCACGCGCACTCGGAATTGAGATCCCATCAGGATTGCTTGCGATTGCCGATGAGGTTGTTGAGTAAATAGGAATTGTGTACCTGCATTTTCTGCATCTGCTCACGACCGGAATTGGCACTTAGCGACGGATCACATTTTGATCGGCGACCGGTCGCTTTCGGAGCGAAGCGGACATGCCGCGAGCGTCGGGAGCTTGTCGGTCAGGCGAAAATGACCCGAAGCGGTCATAGGCCAGATCGAAATCCCGCAGTGCAGCGGTCTCCTGCCCCGCCCGATGTGCTATCGTTTGGTTGGAAGCAGGGAGGGTCGGCAGCGCCCACCTAGATTCAGAACAATTAAGGTCTGCCCCAAGGACCTAGCCTGCACCTTGCGGCAGGCTGAGCGTGCGGTAAACCCGCACAGGCCCGGTTGCGACGACGCCAGACGCAGGGGAGGAAGTCCCCATGTTCGGCGTGAAGCGGCGCGAGTTCATCACGTTACTCGGCGGCTCGGCAGTTGCTTGGCCGCTCGCGGCGCGCGCGCAGCAGGCCGATCGGATGCGGCGGATCGCGGTGTGGGATAACCATGCCGAAGATGACTCATTAACGAAGGCAGAGCTAGCGAGCTTTCGGGAGGCCCTCGTAAGACTTGGATGGGTGGAAGGACACACGATCCACATCGACTATCGCTTTACCGGCGGCAGTCCAGATCAGTATCCAGTACTTGCGAAAGAACTGGTTGCGCTGAAACCCGACGTGATCGTCGTACAATCGACACCTGCTACTGCCGCGCTACAGCGAGTTACCAACGTGATTCCAGTTGTGTTTGTCAGCGTGTCGGATCCGATCGGATCGGGGTTTGTCGCCAACTTGGCGCAGCCAGGCGGCAATCTCACCGGTCTGATGCAGTACGAGGTTGGCATCACGGGGAAGTGGCTCGCGATGCTCAAGGAGATCGCGCCCCGCCTTGCGCGCGTGGCTGCCGTCGCCAACCCTCACACCGGTCCCTATGATTACTTCCTGCGGTCCGCCAAGGCCGCGGCATCGCAGCTCGCGATTGAAGTCGTCCCTAGTCCAGTCAACAACGTTGCCGATATCGGGCGCTCGATGGAATCGTTCGCGCGCGTCGCTGACAGTGGTCTCCTGATGGTGCCGGATAGCTTTACCATCACCCATCGCGACCTAGTCATCACGCTCGCGGCACGCTACCGCTTGCCTGCCGTTTACTCGTGGCGTTTCTTCGTCACGGCCGGCGGTCTCATGTCCTATGGAATTGACATTGTCGATTCTTTTAAACAAGCCGCGCCTTATGTCGATCGCATCCTGCGCGGCGCTCGGCCCGCTGACCTGCCGGTGCAGGCGCCAACGAAATACGAGACAGTTGTCAACCTCAAGACCGCGAAGGCGCTCGGCCTCGAAGTGCCGCCGAGCCTGCTCGTTCGCGCCGACGAGGTGATCGAATAAGAGTGCAATTTGTTGCGCTGCATATGTCGGTTATTGGCACGTCGCGTCATTTCGTTGCAATGCCAAAGCTCGGTAGCTATTGGATGTAAAGCGGACATCCGGCAGATTAACCGAGCGTGTTGGCCCGACGTGCGCTCTCCACGGCAGTTTTGGGACCTGGGATCGTTGTCCCCAAGATGGAGAATGTTGGATCCCAGTTCCTCTCCCTCCGCCAGCGCCCTCGTTTGTCCGGCCCGGAGAGATGGGTAACAGAACGTACCTAAGACATGGGTGACAACCTCGGGCCGAACGGGTTGTCGAGGGGTTGCAAGGTCTTCTGCTCCAGGTCGAAGTAGCCGAGATCGTAGTGCATGAAGCTGACGAGCCAAATGCCCTCGTCGACCTCTTTGATGCCGAGTCTCTGGCCAGCCAGCACACTCGAGATGTTGATCCGCTTGCGGTGCAGGCAAAGCCGTCCGCACGCCGTGACGAGAATGTCGCGGTCGTGGAACGGATAGGTCAGCTCGGGCAGTCCGTCATAACGCCGCGGTGAGGCCGTATAGAGTTCGGCGGGACACTTCATGCCGAGTGCCTCATGCGGTCTCTCGGCATTGAACTCCTGCACGAAGGCGTCGAAGCAGTCCTGCTGCTGCAGGCTATTCGAGCCTGGCGGTCGGGTTGCCTCCTTTTTGAGGGTAAGGTGCATGCGCTCGTGCCGGCCGTTCTGTTGCGGATGGCCGGGCTTGATGCGCTCGATGGCAATGCCGAGGCGAAGCCACCAGACCGAGAGCTTGGAGAGGTTGAACAAGGCATTGGGGCTAGCAAAGGGGACGCCGTTGTCGGAGCGGATGGCCGGCGGCAAGCCGCGTTCGCAAAACAGCCGTTCGAAGGCCGTGCAGGCGAGGTCTTCGCGGGTCGACTCGAGGGCTTCACACAGGAGCAGGAAGCGCGAAGCGTGGTCGGTGACGGTCAGCGGATAGCAGTACCGCCCGTTGCCAAGCTTGAATTCGCCCTTGAAGTCGGCGCACCACAGATCGTTGGGCGCATCGCCCTCGGACAGCGGCGTGCCGCGCGCACGGTGGCGCGGCCCGCCGCCACGCTTGACCAGGCCGTGACGGTCGAGAACCGCATGGATGGTGCTCTTGGCTGGAACCCTGACGTCGCCATCGAGCCGTCTGACCAGGAGCTCGCGGATCTTGCGCGCGCCCCAATGGGGTTTCTCGCCTTTCAACCGTACAATCAGCCGCTCGACCTGCTGCGGCAGCTGATTGGCGTAGCGCACCGGCCGGCGTGACCGATCGCTCAGGGCCGCGAGCCCGTGCTCCTTGTAGCGATCGAATATTTTGTAGCCGGTCTTGCGCGATATGCCGAAATCGCGGCAAACGTCCGTCATGGCCTCGCCATCCACCAGGCGGGCCACAAAGCGAAGGCGCTCTTCCATCACCGAACTCGCTTTCCACGGCATCAACACCTCCCGCCCGCAAAAGGCGAAAAGTGTTACCCATGTGTCCGGTACGGAATGTCACCCATGTCTCGGGCCGCTCACGTCTCTCGAACATTCTCCGCCTATGACTCATGGCGCAGAATCCGTAGGAACGGTGGCCTTCTGCGACCGAACCTCTGGACTGGAAATGTTGGTTCGCAGTCGCAAGGGTTCTCTGTTCGCGCTCTTTTCTCCGAAGCTCTGGACTGTGCTGAATCAGTACGGAGCTGGAGGGCCTTGCGTCATGAGCTTTCGTGAATGGCCACCGGGCATAGAGTTCGAAAATCTATCGCTCGACCAATTCAAACCGAGGGCGCAGCATTTGCCACTTGTTCCGCGGCACGCCTATACCTCTGGGTTATTCCAACGGCATCTCATCAAAAATGCGGCCGCGAAAGTACCTTCCCGTGCGATCCTTGCGAACCCCGCCCCATTGCTTGAAGAAGAACGCTGTTTTCGCCTTTCGACATAACTCACCATCCACGATTGCGGCTTAGAGCGACATCGCGCGCTAGTGACCCAAAAGTAACCTAGCGCCACAGCCAGCGTGCCAATGCCAGCGGCGGGGTTGATTTGAACTATTGGCGCGGCGGCAGGCCTTCAAAGGCGGGCACGCCATCTGCAATGAGATGGAAAGGCTGACCTTCTGCCGGGAGAGATCGCCGCACGGCTGTCGGGGGAGCTCAAAACCATTCTCGAGTCGCACGAGTTCGCGACGCGCCTCGAGCCGCTGGGGGTGACTGTCTCCCATGCTTCACCCGAGCAATTCCGAGGCTTGATCGAAAGCGATACGGCGCGCTGGGCCGATACCGTCAAGTCGGTCGGGATCAGCGTCCCGTGACGGACGCGAGGCCGCGTACTCGCACAGCGGGCGGCCATGTCCGCTTCTCTAATCGGCCGTCCCGCGGTGAAGTCTCGATCGATTCTAACGCTGCGCCCACCGGAACTGTCCCGGGGTGACGCCGAGCATCTGACGGAAGTGACGCGCCAGGTGGCTTTGGTCGGAAAACCCCACGGCATACGCAATCTCCGACAGTGAGAGATCCGTGTGAGCCAGCAGGTCTTGGGCGCGTTCGACTCGCTTCTGGGTGAGATAGTGGTGCGGCGTCACGCCGGCGGATTGCTTGAATCCTCGCGCGAAATGGTGGATCGAGACTCCCGCGACGCCGGCCAGCGTTGCCAGATCGATGCTGCCGCCCAGGTGCTCATCGACATAGCCTCGGACCCGGCGCATGGCGGCGGGCGACAGTCCGCCGTGTGCTTGCGGCGCTGGCGCCATCTTCCCGACAGTACCGATCACGTCCAGGCGGGGGCGGGCGTGCAGTGCGGCGTTTGCCGCGTTGCGCCAATCCGCGAAAGGCTGGATCGGCGGCGTCACCAGGGCAGAGCGGCTCTCGCGGCTGCCGGCGATCACCAAGCGCGTGGCGATATCGGCTTTGTCCTTGCGTCGAAAGAGCTCGAGATCCCGCTCGAATATCGTCCACAGGCTGATACCCGCTTGAAAATCGCGATCATCGAGCAGGAGGGCTCTGCGCGCGACGCGGTTTGCGCCGACCACGCGCTGGTCGCCGTCCGCCGCCAGCAAAATGCCGGACGCATCCGGCACCGGTGGCGCGATCGCAATGATCCAATCTTGAC
>WNFM01351834.1_pt2 | contig 22738 bp, 28 predicted proteins | sample 5400271 | NCBI WGS metagenome assembly WNFM01 (sample SAMN13153352, study PRJNA577476) | soil metagenome | isolation source: 60 cm saprolite on Douglas fir-dominated hillslope | place: USA:California | collected 2013-09-17
TCCCGCGCGCCGATGCCCGGTCGCAGTTCGACTGGCTCGCTACCCTGGCCACGCATCGCTGCTGCCTGCTTCCTCATGCTGCGACGATAATCCGAAGCGCCGCATCACTCTATAGACAATCGCCGCCCGGGCACAAGGCGAGCGGCGCAGCGTGGCTCAGTGGCGCGCCGGGCTTCCCTGCGTGCAGATGAAGGCGGAGGGACGGTCGAGCGTGAGCAGATCCTCGGTGGCGCGGATCCACGCGGCGAGGGCGTGACTCTCGACCCAATCGTGGAACTCCGCCTCGCGATGGTCGAGCTCGGCGGTGGCGCGCCGCCGCACCTCGGAAACCCGTCCTTCCGGATCGCTGCGGAAGCCGCGCTCGGAGAGCTTGGCGATCTCGCGCCGCATCGTCGCCTCGTGGCGGCGGTGCCAGTCCTTGAAGGCTTTGACGCGCTGCTCGAATTCCTTGCGCGGGAGCTGTTGCGCGCGCGTTTCGGCTTCGCGCAGGATCAGTTGCGCGGCCTCGCCGAAGGCGCGCTCGCTCTCGGTGGCGTCGGGCTGCTGCGCGGCATCGATGAACGACCGAGCCATGTCGCTGGCGCGGCTCTTCACCATGTCGATCAGCGTTCGCATCGCCGTCATCGCTCCCTCCGGCTGCAAGGCTAGACCCGGTGATTCCGGGCTGTCCAGTCGCCTTGCGCCTGATCGGGCCCTGTCCGAGAGGGAAATCCCGCCTGGCGGGAGGATCGATAATACGCCGCGGAAATTTCCCGCCGATGTGCTAGGTTGGGGAATCCGCGTCCTGGAGCGCGGGGGTATCCTTATTAACGAAAAGCGAAGGCGAGCACGACTTATGGGCAGAGGTAGGGATTTCCGCGGCCCGAGACGACGCGGTTTCAACGACGACGACTTCCCCCTGGCGGACGTGCCCGATTTCGGCTCGCGGCGGCCCTTCAGCGCACCGCCTCCCATGGCGGAGGGTCCCGAGGCCGATGCCGTCGTCAAATGGTTCAACGGCCAAAAGGGCTTCGGCTTCGTCGAGCTGGCCGACGGCACCGGCGATGCGTTCCTGCATGTCGCCGTGCTGCAGGCGGCGGGACGGCAGTCGGTCCTGCCGGGGGCCAAGATGCGCGTGGCGACCGCACAGGGCCCCAAGGGGCGCCAGGTCGCGCGGGTCATCGAGGTCGACGAGACCACGGCGAGCGCGGAGCCTCCGCGGCGGCCAAGGAGCGATGCCGGGCCCGGGCGCGGCGGGCGCGATTTCGCCCGCGATCAGGCGAACGCGGTGGAGATGACCGGCACGGTCAAGTGGTTCAACACCGACAAGGGCTTCGGCTTCATTGCGCCGGAAAGTGGCGGCAAGGACGTCTTCATCCACATCTCGGTGCTCGGCAGGTCCGGCATTACCGGCCTCGCCGAGGGCCAGCAGGTGTCGATGCGGATCGTCGAGACGCCCAAGGGCCGCGAGGCGATCTCGATTACGCTGGCAGGGTAGGAAGGGCGCGGGCGACGTAACCCACCGTCGCCCGCCGCCTCTCGGCTCAGTCCATTGGCGCGAGATTGCTCGCGGCGTCCTTGCCGCGATCGGTGACGATGTCGTACTTGATCTTCTGGCCCTCGCGTAGCGAGTTGAGGCCGGCACGCTCCACGGCTGAGATGTGGACGAACACGTCCTTGCCGCCGCCGTCGGGCTGGATGAAGCCGTAGCCCTTCTGCGCGTTGAACCATTTGACAGTACCGGTAGCCAAAGTCGGTCTCCTTTAGAAGTGGTGGATCGGCGCCTTGCTTGATCGGGGCAAGACACCGCGCAGTTCTCGGCCTCATGGGGAGCTTGGAGCAACGCCCGGCGGGCGATCGGCAAGGCTGCCGAAGCTGAAACTGGCACCTAACCATGGCACTTCTGGGCGCCGAGCACAATCGTGAACGCCTAAACTGCTGGGCAAGGAGCTTTGGGCGACCGGTCGATGCCTGTGCGCGACATCGGCGTCGGCTCGGCGTCCTGCTCCGTCTCGGGCGTTACAAAAAGCGCGTCGGAATCAGGCGGCGCCGGCGCGAGGGCGCCACCGTTCGGCGCAGCCTCTGCTAGACTGACGCGCGGCCGGCAGGCAGTTGCTGCCGGGGGGTGCGAACGCCATGGTCGCCGTCTTGCTGGGCTCGGTCTTGAGCCTCTTGTTCTTCTCTGCCTTGCTCGCCGCCGAGATGCGCGGCGGCGGCGACCCCCGCCGCTCGCGCGAGCTCGGTGTCATCCTGGGCATCCTCAGCCTGGTGGCAATCTATTCCAGCCACAGCTTCATCTCCGGGAGCTGGTCGCAGATTGCCGGCCTGTCTGCATTGATCCTGCCGCCGGGCTGAGCCTAGCCAAGCTGGTTCAACCCGCGCAGCACCTTGCCGTCGAGGAAGGCACGGATGTCCTCGACCGCCTGGCCGTAAAGCAGCCGGTAATTCTCTTCAGTGACATAGCCGAGATGCGGCGTGATCACCGTGTTGCCGAGCCGTAGCAGCGGGTGGTCCTTGGCCACGGGCTCGGCCTCGAACACGTCGATGGCGGCGCCGGCGATGCGCCGTTCCGCAAGCGCGGCGACGAGTGCCGCCTCGTCGACGATCGGCCCGCGCGACGTGTTGACGAGAAAGGCGGTGGGCTTCATCCGTGCCAGCTCCGCGGCGCCGACGAGGCCGCGGGTGCGCGGGCCGAGCACGAGGTGGATGCTGAGGATGTCCGCGCGGGCGAAGAGTGCCTCCTTCACCACCAGCGCGACGCCGGCCTCGGCGGCGCGTGCGGCAGTGAGGTTCTGGCTCCAGGCGATCGGCTCCATCCCGAAGGCCGTGCCGATCTTCGCCACCTGCCCGCCGAGCCGACCGAGGCCGAGCAGGCCCAGCGTCTTGCCCTTCACCCCCAGCCCCAGCGTCGTCTGCCAGCGTCCCTCGCGTGAGGCCCGGTCCTCGCGCGGGATATGGCGCAGCAGCGCCAGGATCAGCCCCCAGGTCAGCTCTGCCGTGGGGTGCGGCAGCATGTCCGTGCCGCAGACCTGGACGCACCGCTCGGTCGCGGCTGCCAGGTCGATCGACGCGTTGCGCATGCCGGCGGTAATCAGGAGCCGCAGATTGGGCAGCCTCTCGAAGAGCGCGCGCGGGAAGGGGGTGCGCTCGCGCATCAGCACGATGGCATCGAAGACGTGAAGCCGCTTTGCCAGCGTGTCGAGGTCGTCGACATGATCGGCGAAGGCCTGGATCTGCGCTTGCGGATGGAGGCTCGGCCAATCAGCCATGCCGAGCGCCACGCCCTGATAGTCGTCGAGGATCGCCACGCGCATCATGGTTGCTGCCTCATCTCACCGGTGCCGCTGCGCCGCCGAGTATTCCAAGTTTTGCACCCGATGTCTCGGTGTCTTTGTCGCGGACAGACAGGGGGTATGCCGCCGCTACCGTCGGGCACCATTGCTGTGCTCCACGCGATCTGTTAGCTACGCAGCCGTCACTTCGAGACGGGGCGAAGCTGTGGCTCTCCCTTCCTCCTCATCCGCCCGTCCGCTGCTCAAGGCGCCGCTCGCGGTCGGCGACATCGCGCCGGATGTGGCCTTGCGCGCGCTCGACGGTGCGACGATCGACCTGCGCGGCGACACGATCGCGGGCAATCCCATCGCCATTCTGTTCTGCCCGAAATTCACCGGCGCGGTTGCCGAGGCGATCGCCGGGTTCCGCGCCGGCGAGGCGGGTTTTGCGGCGGCCGGCGCGAGGATCGTCGCTATCACCCTCGAGCCGGCGAAGGTCGCGGTCGAGCAGGCGCTTCCCTTCGCGGTGCTGCTCGACCGCAACGGCGACGTGTTCCGCGCCTATAACGCCGATGCACGCGATGCGCCGACGACGGTGGTGCTGCGTGCCAACCATCACGTTGCCGCCATCCTGAAGGACGTGCCCGGCGCGCAGCCGCGCGAGGCGCTCGGCGTGATCGAGCGACTGGCGGCGGAGCGGCGGCCGGTGCTGATGGCGCCGCATCCTCCCGTGCTGATCGTGCCGGATGTGCTGAGCCGCGACGATTGCCGGCGCCTCATCAAGGTCTACGAGACGCGCGGCAAGACCTTCGTCGATCCCAAGCACGGCGATGACAGGATGACCGCCGACTACAAAATGCGCATCCCCGAATATGGCCGCGCCGACCGCATCGACCACTGGCTGGTCGAGGCCGACACCAACAATTTCATCGACGGCCGGCTGCAGTCGCGCCTCTTCCCGGAGATCCGCCGCGCCTTCCAGTACGCCATCACCCGGCGCGAAATGATGCGCATCGGCTGCTACACCGGATCGCGCGGCGGCGAGCTGCACGGCCATCGCGACGACTCCGAGCCGATCGCCGCGCATCGCCGTTTCGCCACCTCGATCAACCTCAACACCGAGGAATACGAGGGCGGGGAATTGCGCTATCCCGAATTCGGCGACCAGCGCTATCGGCCGGAGACCGGCGCGGCCATCGTCTTCTCCTGCTCGCTGTTGCACGAGGCGATGCATGTGACCAGCGGCACACGGTTCGTCCTCCTGGCCTTCCTCTTCGGCGAGCACTGATCGGCCCGGCCGGATGAACGCCAGGCGCGCATTTTGGGAGCAAAATGCCGTTTACGGCGTTTATCGACCGCTCGCGCTGGAGCGGCTCATGGCCCGTACGACCCAGGATCTCAAAGTCGAAATTTGCCGCCTCAACCGGTTGATTGCCCGGATCGAGTCGAAGCCGAACGGCGAATGGACGATATGGTCCTCCACCCTGCACGATTTGGTCGAGGAGCGCGAACTGCTTGGCCTGGTCGTGCTCAACCGGCGCATCGAGGCCAGCAAGCGCGTGGTAAGCTTCCGCCGCTGGCGTGACGGCCCCTGGGCGCCTGATCCGGCGGCCGCATTGGCCGCGCGCCATTAGGAGAAGCTCTGCCCACCGGGACAAGCGCGGGCGTGTCGTGCGACGCTACCGGCGGGCGGCGTGGTTCATTATGGTGGCAGCGTCGATCCTGCTCGGGGAGAGGCGGCCATGGCCGCGACGCTTGCCTTCTGGTACGAGTTCGCCAGCACCTATTTCTATCCTGCGGCGGCGCGGCTCGAGGCGCGCGCCACCGCCGCCGGCGTCGCCCTGGAATGGCGGCCGTTTCTCCTCGGCCCCATCTTCGCCCGCCAGGGCTGGGCCGATTCCCCGTTCAACATCTATCCCGCCAAGGGCCGCTACATGTGGCGGGACCTCCAGCGCATCTGCGCGCGCGAAGGGCTGGGCTTCGGCCGGCCGAGCGGCTTTCCGCGCAACAGCCTGCTCGCCGCGCGGGTCGCGCTCGTTGGCGCCGACGAAGGCTGGTGCGGCGACTTCACGCGCGCCGTCTACCGCGCCAATTTCGCCGAGGATCGCGACATCGCCGAGCCCGAGGTGATCGGCGGCATCCTCGCCGCGCTCGGCCGGTCTGCGCCTCAGATTCTGGGGCATGCGGGCTCGTCCGAGATCAAACAGCGGCTCAAGGCGCAGAACGAGCAGGCGGTGGCGCTCGGCATCTTCGGCGCGCCGAGTTTCATCGTTGCGGGCGAGCTCTTCTGCGGCAACGACCGGCTTGAGGAGGCGATCGCCTGGACGCGGAACGCCGTGCGCGCATGAGGCGCCCGCTCCAGGGCATCCTGGTGGTGGCGCTGGAGCAGGCGGTGGCAGCGCCGCTGTGCAGCTGCCGCCTTGCCGATGCCGGCGCGCGCGTCATCAAGGTCGAGCGCCCGGAAGGCGATTTCGCGCGCGGTTACGACCGCGTCGCCCGTGGCCAGAGCAGTTATTTCGTTTGGCTCAACCGCGGCAAGGAGTCGATCGTCCTCGATATCAAGGACGAGACCGATCGCGCGCTGCTCCATCGCATGACCGCGCGCGCCGATGTGTTCCTGCAGAACCTGGCGCCGGGCGCCGCCGCGCGCGCCGGCTTCGATCCCACCCTGCTGCGCGCGCAGCACAAGCGGCTCGTCGTGTGCTCGATCACCGGCTATGGCGAGAGCGGACCTTATCGCGAGATGAAGGCCTACGACCTGCTGATCCAGGCGGAGACCGGGCTCGCCCATCTCTCGGGTCCGCCCGAGGCGCCGGGACGCGTCGGCGTCTCGGTCTCGGACATCGCCGCCGGCCTCGACGCCTATGCCGCCATCCTCGAGGCGCTCTACGCGCGCGAGCGCAGCGGCGAGGGGGCCACGCTCTCGGTGTCGCTGTTCGACGCGACGGCGGAATGGATGGCGGTGCCGTTCCTGCATCACGAATATGGCGGGAAGGCGCCGCAGCGCCTTGGCCTCAAGCACCCGTCGATCGCACCCTACGGCGCGTTCGCCGCGGCGGACGGCAAGGAGATCGTCATCTCCATCCAGAACGAGCGCGAGTGGCAGCGCTTTTGCGCGGCGATCCTGGGTCGGCCCGAGCTCGCCGCCGACCCGCGGTTTTCCGACAACAACCGGCGCGTCGCCAATCGTGCTGCGCTCGACGCGCTGGTCGCCGAGGTGTTCGCGCGCGAGCCGCGCGCGGCGCTCGGTCAGCGCCTCAAGGCGGCGGACATCGCCTTCGGCAATCTCAACACCGTCGCCGATTTCGCGCGCCATCCCCACTTGCGCCGTCTTGCCACGCCGACGCCGGAAGGCGCCGTCGACGTGCCGGCGCCGCCCGCGCTCGTGGCCGATGCGGCGCCGCTGGGCGTGCCACGCATCGGCGAGCACAGCGACGCTATCCGCCGCGAATTCGCACCGTAAATTCTCGGCGCTCTGCTCGACGCGCTCGACGGCCGGGGCTTCTAGCGCTGCTGGTCGAGCAGCGTTACGAGGCCGAGGAAGGCCGGGATCGGGTGGGTGACGACGTAGGTGGGGATGGCCGCGAGATAGGGCTGGAAGCGGCCCTTGGCCTCGAAGCGCTGGCGGAACTTGGTCTCGGCAAAGCTCGCGCCCAGGCGCGGGGCGATGCCGCCGGCGATGTAGATGCCGCCGCGTGCACCCAGGATCAGCGCGAGATTGCCGGCCGCCGTACCGAGCATGGCGCAGAACATGGCGAGCGCCTCGCGCACCAGCGGGTCGCTCTCGCCGATATGGCGGTCGGCGATCTGCGCCGGCGTGAACGGCGCCGCCGGGACGCCCTCGATGTCCGCGAGGATGTTATAGAGATTGACGAGGCCGGGGCCGGACAGCACGCGCTCGGCCGACACGTGGTCGAAGCGGCGGCGCATGCGGTCGAGCACCGCGCTCTCGCGCTCGTCCGCCGGCGCCATGGTGGCGTGCCCGCCCTCGCTGCGGAGCGCCACCCAGCCGGCCGGGGTCGGCACGAGCCCGCTGACGCCGAGGCCGCTGCCGGGCCCGAGCACGCCGATGGGCGTGTCCGGCACCGGCGCGCCGCCACCCACGGCAAAGCGCTCGCCGGCCGGGATATGCGGCATGGCCAGGGCGTTGGCGGTGAAGTCGTTGACCACGAGCAGGCGATCGAGCGCGAAATGGCGGCGCAGGCCGCTCACCGTGAATGACCAGGGATGGTTGGTGAGCGTGATGGCATCGGCGGTCGCCGGCGAGGCGACGGCGAGCGCCGCCTCCTGCGGCGCCGGCTCGAGCCGGTCCTCGCCGAGATAAGAGGCGAGCGCGTCCTCGATGGTGGCGTAGTCGTCGCAGGCGAGCACGCGAGTGCCGGCGATGCGCCCGTCACTGTCGACCAGAGCGAAGCGTGCGTTGGTGGCCCCGATGTCGCCAACGAGCCGGCGCGGTTGTCGATGGGCTGCTGCCATGCTCAATGCGCCGCGGCGGCCTCGGCGAGCGCCTGCACGAAATTCTCGCGCCAGGCGCCGATGCCGTTGCGGCGCAGGATGGCCATCATCGACTGCCAGCGCTCGATGCGCTCGCCGAGCGGCATGGCGAGAGCATCGTGCATGGCCTCGGCCATGCCGTCGATGTCGATCGGATTGACGAGCAAGGCGTCACTCAGCTCGCGCGCCGCGCCCGCGAAGGAGGACAGCACCAGCATGCCGGGATCCCTCGGGTCCTGCGCCGAGACGTATTCTTTGGCGACGAGGTTCATGCCATCGCGCATCGGCGTGACCAGGCCGACGCGCGCGGCGCGCATGAAGCCGCACAAGGTACGCTGGTTGAAGGTCTTGTTGAGATAGCGCAGCGGCATCCAGTCGAACTCGGCGAAGCGGCCGTTGATATGGCCGGCCGCCGCCTCGAGGCTGCGGCGGATCTCCAGGTATTCCGGCACTTCGCTTCGGGTCGGCGGCGCGATCTGCATGAGCGTGACGCGGCCGCGCGATTCCGGGTACATCTCGAGCAGGCGCTCGAACGCGCGGAAGCGCGGCTCGAGGCCTTTCGAGTAGTCGAGGCGATCGACGCCGATGACGAGGCTGCGGTCGTGCAGGCTGTCATGCAGCCGCCGCATGTGCCGGCTGCCGACCGACTGCTCCGCTTGGCCGGCGATCGTGTCGACGTCGATGCCGATCGGGAAGACGGCGGCGCGCAGGCGGCGGCCGAACACGCTGATTTCGCCATCGCGCCCGATCTCGGCGCCGTTCCAGCGCTGCAGGTAGTCGCAGAAATTGTGCAGGTCGTCCTGGGTCTGGAAGCCCACGAGATCATAGGCGCACATGGCGCGCATGATCTTGCTGTGGGTCGGCAGGACGCGGAAGACCTCGGCGGCGGGAAAGGGGGTATGCAGGAAGAAGCCGATCGGCTGGGCAACGCCGCGTTGGCGCAGCTCCTCGCCCAACGGCATCAGGTGGTAGTCGTGCACCCAGACGAAGTCCGACGGACTCAGCAGCGGTGCGAGATGAGCGGCGAACTGCCGGTTCACGCGCATATAGGCGCTGAAATCGCTGCGCTGGAACTCGATGAGGCTGGGCCGATAGTGCAGCAACGGCCACAGCACGCGGTTGGCAAAGCCGTTGTAGTACTGCTCGTAGTCCTGACGCGCTAGGTCGAGCGTCGCGTAGACGAGGCCGTCGCCCTGCATCAGCGCCGGCGCTGCGGCGGGGGTATCACTGATTTCGCCGCTCCAGCCGAACCAGATGCCGCCGCTGCTGCGCAAGGCGGCGAGCACGGCCAGGGCCAAGCCACCCGATGCTCCCTTGCTGCCGGGCGCCTCGACGGCGATGCGGTTCGACACCACGACGAGACGCCGCGACGACCCGGGCGCGACGGCAATGCGCGGCTTGGCGCCCCGCGTCGTGCGGATAACGGTCTCGACGGAGTCTGGGGTGGACAAGCGGGTCATCGGGGGCGACGGTTCCGCTGAAAAAGCTGAAAAAACGGCCGGTTTCTCAACGCGCACCGGATGATTGCCGTTCCGCTCTGTCGGAGTTGGCGAAAGTGTGGCCGGGATTCAAACGCTCCGCGACGGCGCCGAGCCAGCCGCGCAGGCTGGCGACGGAGGGTAGGCGATAGCGCGCGGCGCTGCCGTGCCGTCCGCGCGCCTCAGGGTTGGCCACTTGTATGGAGAGCCCACCCAATCGGTTGACCGCGGCGAAGCCGTCCTCGTCGGTGGTGTCGTCTCCGGCATAGACCGGCACCCGGCCGGCGAAGGGCGGCTCGGCGAGAAATTCGCCGATCGCCTTCCCCTTGTCGCTGCCGCGCGGCACGAATTCGACGACCTTGCGGCCCTCGATGAGGCGCAGCCGCGGCTCCGCGGCGGCGATCTCCCGGGCGCGCTGGCAGACGGCGGCACCGTAGCGCGGCGCGAGCCGGTAATGGAGCGCCAAGCTGCCGCCCTTGTCCTCAAGGCGGAGGCCGGGGCGCGGCGCCGTGAAGGCGGTGAGCAGCGGCCGCAGCGGTGCCAGGACCGCCGCGGGTTTGTCGATTGGCGCCAGCGTGCCATCGGCGCGCCGCCGCTCCCAGCCGTGCAGCCCGGCCGCCGGCAGGAGCATGGGCCTGAACAAGGTATCGATGCCCAAGAGGCTGCGCCCGCTCACCAGCGCAAGCGCCCCGTCGCTGGCGTTGCTCAGCCGCTCCAGCAGGGGCAGGAGCGTCGGCTCCACGCGCACCGCCTCCGGCGTCTCCGCGATCGCCACCAGCGTGCCGTCCACATCAAGGAAAAGGGCCCAGCGGTCGCCCAGCCGGGGCAGCGGCGGAAGGTTGACCATCAACCTGTCAACACCGCTTCCGGCCGACCGTCCGCAATCCCGATTGTGCATCGCACCATTCCGCGCCGGAAAATAGTCGCCGCGGTGGCGGATTTGCCGGGCGTATCGGTTTTTCCGCAGATGCGATTTTGGGGTTGATTTATGGTGCGACGCGGATCATATTGTGCAGTGCGGCATTGCTCGTCGCCCGACGACATTGCCGTACGTCTTCTAGGCGTTTCCTCCCTAAACTTGGGCCGTGCCTGTGGCACGGCCCATTTTTTTTGCCTTGTGGCTGGTGGCGACGGCGCTGCGGCTACGGCGGTGCAGCAAGAGCCTCCCCGCCCGGTGCGGTAAAGGCGCGCCTCTGGTCCCCGCCGGGCACGCCAGAGGCAGCCGCCATGCGACAAAGCGTCTCAGGGTAGGGTGGCGGCGCCTTTGCCGAGTTCGCGCTGCATCAGGACGCTGTCGACCCAGCGGCCGTGCTTGAAACCGATCGCCGGCAGCAGCCCCACCCGGCGAAAGCCCAGCCGCTCATGCAACGCGACCGACCCGGCATTGCCGCTGTCGCCGATCACCGCCACCATCTGGCGGTATCCCGCCTCCGTGCAGCGGGTCACGAGCGCCGCGAGCAGGGCGCGGCCGACGCCCCGCCCGGCCTCGCCGGCGGCGACGTAGATCGAATCCTCGACGCTGAAACGGTAGGCCGAACGGGCGCGGTAAGGGGCGGCATAGGCATAGCCGAGGATGGCGCCGGCGGCCCCGGCGGCGACGAGATAGGGCAGCCCCCTGCCAAGGATGTCGGCACGCCGGCGGGCAATCTCCGCTAGCGGCGGCGGCTCCTCTTCGAAGGAGCCCAGACCCGTACGCACATGGTGCTCGTAGATGCCCGCGATGGCCGCGAGGTCGTCATCCGCCGCCTCGCGGATGGTAAACGCCACGTCGCGCGCGCTCATGCGGCGGCAGCGAGAAGCGCGTGATCGAGATCGGCGAGCGCCACAGCGAGGTCGCGCATGTCCTCGATCAGCTGCCCCAGATAGGGTTTGCGATCGAAGCTGCGCTCGTCCATGTAGAGTGCCCGGCTGATCTCGATCTGCAGGCAATGGCCGCCGACGCCGGGCTTGCCGTAATGCGCCGTGGTGAAGCCGCCGGCATAGGGGGCGTTGCGGGCGACGGAATAGCCCTTGGCGGTCAAGGTCCGGTGCGCCGTCTCCATGATCATGGGGTGGCAGGATGTGCCGTGGCAGTCGCCCAGCACCATGTCGGTGCGGCCGCGCCGCGGCGGGCGCTCGGCGGGCACGATCCCCGATGGCATGGAGTGGCAGTCGATCAGCAGATAGCCGCCGAAGCGCTCGTGCGTCGTCGTCACCAGCTGGCGCAACGCGCGGTGGTAGGGGCGGTAGAGGCGATCGATGCGCGCCATCGCCTCGGCGACTTTGAGCTTGCGCGCATAGATGTCCTCGCCGGTGGCGACGACGCGGGCGATGGTGCCGAGGCCGACGCGCACCCGCGGCGAGCGCGTGTTGACGAAGGCCGGCAGCTCGTCCTCGAACATGGCCGGATCGAGTTCGAAAGGCTCGCGATTCGGGTCGAGATAGGCGCGCGGGAAGCGGGCGCGCAGCAGGGGAGCCCCGAGCCGCGCCGCGGCGCCGAAGATCTCGTCGACATAGCTGTCTTCCGAACGTCGGAGCGTCACCGGGTCGAGCCGCGACACGGCGAGAAACTCGGCGGGATAGTCGATGCCGCTATGCGGCGAGGCGAACACCAGCGGCAGCCGCTGCTCCGCTGGCGCCAGGATCTCGATCGGCGGCGCGACGGCCGCCCGTGGTTCAAACCCGCCTTCCATGCCCCGCGAGATTAGGGTGAATGCGCCCGCTCTGTCACCCCCCAAGGTACCGCATGCTTAACTTCCTCATCGGCACCGCATCAGGCCGTTGCGGCTGTCGCATGATCGGTGCCGGGCGGTTACACTGCGCCAGGACGGGGCTCGGAGCGGTCATGGCGCGCATTCTTCTCGCCGAGGACGACGACAATATGCGGACCTTCCTGTCCCGCGCCTTGCGCCGCGCCGGGCACGAGGTGCATGCGGTGGCCGATGGCGATGCCGCGCTCGCCTGGGTGAGCGACCGGCCGGTTGATCTGCTGCTGGCCGATGTCGTCATGCCCGGCATCGACGGCATCGAACTCGCTCGACGCGCCAACGACCTCTGGCCCGATCTGCGCGTGATGTTCATCACGGGCTTTGCCGCGGTCGCACTGCGCCAGCGCAGCGTTACCCGGCGCGAGGCGGCGGTTCTTGCCAAGCCCTTTCACCTGCGTCAGCTCGTGGCCGAGATCGACCGCTTCCTCGCGGCGTGAGCCGCCGCCGGCTTGCACGCCGCCGTGAATTGGTTTACACCGCCGGTCTCGACAGACGGCGCCAAGGCGTCGCGGGTGGGGCACTTAGCTCAGCGGGAGAGCACTTCCTTGACATGGAAGGGGTCAGAGGTTCAATCCCTCTAGTGCCCACCATCCTACAGCCAGCAAAGCGCGGGCGCTCGCGCCGGCGACTTGGCGGTTTCCTAGAGGAATAAACCGGACCCGGCGGCGTTCTCCAGATGCGCCCCTGCGGGGGTGCTTCCTCCCTAAACTTGGGCCGCGCTCAAACGCGGCCCTTTCTTTTGGGCGCTCACGCGTTCGTGTCCCGCTTGGCGTACCGGACGCGCGCTCCGGCTTGGCCTTGGCCGCTGTATGTGTCAATGATGGAGGAACAGGCGCGCTGAAACAGCGCGCAGGCGATACAAATCGAGGGAGGCAGCACTCATGAAGCTCTACATGCATCCGGCCTCGACCATGTGCCGGCCCATCTTGCACTTCATCGCCGATAACAAGATCCCGGTGGACATGCAGGTGGTCGACATCTTCACCGGCGAACATACGGGCGCGCCCTTCGCGGCGATAAATCCGAGCAAGCTGATCCCGGTGCTCGAGGACGGCGATTTCCGTCTGACCGAATGCTCGGCCATCCTCAAATATCTCGCCGAGAAGACCGGCTCGCCGGCCTATCCGAAGGATCTCAAGCAACGTGCCCGGGTCAACGAGGCGATGGACTGGTTCAATTCGCAATTCTATCGCGACTACGGTTACGGCCTGATCTATCCGCAGCTCTTCCCCAATCTGAAGCGTTCCAGCGACGAGGCGCAGAACGCGACCGTCAATTGGGGCAAGGACAATGCCCAGCGCTGGCTGCAGGTCCTCAATGACCACATCCTGGGCAAAAAGAAATATCTCTGTGGCAACGACATCACCATCGCCGACTATTTCGGCGGCGCCATCATCCAGGTCGGCGAGGTGATCCGCTGCAACTTCCGACCCTATCCCAACATCGCACGCTGGCTCGATACGATAAAGAGCCAGCCGAGCTACCCGAAGGTCTACGAGGCCGTCCACGGCTTTGCGGCGTCGCTGAAAAACCAGCCCTTCGTTGCCATCTGATAGGCAAGAGATCTGATAGGCAAGAGAACGGGGGCGGCATGCCCTGCCGCCTCCGCGGAAGGAGCTTAACCATGATCAAGGGCCTGCATCACAACGCCTATCGCTGCCGCGATTCAGAGGAGACGTGGCGCTTCTACGAGGGCTTCCTCGGGCTGCCGCTCGCCGGCGCGCTGCGCATCCGGGAATCGATGACGGGGCGCAAGACCGACGTGCTGCATACCTTCTATGAGATGGAGGACGGCTCCTATCTCGCCTTCTTCGAGGCGCCCGATCGGCCCTTCGCGTTCAAGGACCAGCACGATTACGATCTGCACATCGCCCTCGAGGTCGATGGCGCTACGCTCGAGCGGATGCTCGCCAAAGCCAAAGCCGAGGGCCGCGAGGTGCGCGGCGTCTCCGATCACGGCTTCATCCACTCGATTTATTTCCGCGACCCCAACGGCTACGTGATCGAGCTCGCGGCAAGGCAGCCCGGGCACGCGCACGACATGGATCCGGCCGTCAACGGCGCGCGCCGCATCCTCGAGGATTGGCAATCGCAGAAGGTGTGACGCCGAGGCTATGGGGGGAGGTGATGAGAACAAGCCGCGGTCACGGTCTCGTCGGCGTGTCCGTTGCCCTGATCGTCGGGATCATGGTCGGCGGCGCGGCGCGGGCGCAGGAGACGATCAAGATCGGGCTCATGCTGACCTATTCCGGCGCGTTCGCCGACAATGCGCGGCAGATCGACAACGGCGTGCAGCTTTATATCAAGCAGCATGGCGACACCGTCGCCGGCAAGAAGATAGAGATCATCAAGCGCGACACGACCGGCGCCGCGCCCGATATCGCCAAGCGCCTCGCCCAGGAGCTGGTGACACGCGACAAGGTCGATTTCCTTGCCGGGTTCGTTCTCACGCCCAATGCGCTTGCCGTCGCCGATGTCGCGAGCGAGGCGAAGGTGCCGATGGTCATCATGAACGCGGCGACCTCGGTCATCACCGCCAAATCGCCCTACGTCGCGCGCGTCTCCTTCACCCTGCCGCAGGTGACGGTGCCGCTGGCGCAATGGGCGGCGCGGAGCGGCATCAAGCAGGTCTATCTGATGACCTCGGATTACGGGCCCGGGCGCGACGCCGCGGCGGCGTTCGAGAAGTCCTTCACGGCCGCCGGCGGCAGCATCGTCGGCGCGGTGGCGATGCCGCTGCAAAGCCCCGATTTCGCCGCCTATGTGCAGCGCCTCAACGACCTTCACCCGCAGGCGGTGTTCCTGTTCGTGCCGGCGGGGCAGCAGCCGACCGCGCTGATGAAGACCTTCGCCGAGCAGGGTCTGACCGGCTCTGGCCTCAAGATTCTGGCGACCGGCGACGTGACCGACGACGCGGTGCTGCAAGGCATGGGCGACGCCGCGCTCAACATCGTCACCTCGCACCATTATTCCTATGCGCATAGCTCGCCCGCCAACAAGGCCTATGTCCAGGCTTACGCGGCGGTCTTTGGCGACGAGATCCGCCCGAATTTCATGTCTGTCGGCGGCTATGACGGGATGGCAGCGATCTACCGCGTGATCGAGCAGCTCAAGGGCAAGGTCGACGGCGCCACGGCGCTGGATGTGCTGAAGGGCATGAGGATCGAGAGCCCGCGCGGGCCGATCGAGATCGATGCGGCGACACGCGACGTCGTGCAGACCGTCTATATCCGCCGCGTCGAGAAGGTCGGGGGCAAGCTCGTCAATGTCGAGTTCGACAAGGTCGAGAACGTCAAGGACCCCGGCAAGCAATAGCTCAGCGATCCGGCCGATAGGTGCAGCTCTCGCCGCAGGATTGGCGGCGCACGGTGACGCGTGCGAGCCCGGGTAGCCTCGCCGCGAGCTCGCCGTAGATCCACGCCGCCAAATTCTCCAGCGTCGGCACGCCGAGGCCGGCGATGTCGTTTAGCACGCGGTGATCGAGCCGGTCGCGCAGCGAGACGAGCGCCGCTTCGATCACCGCGAAATCGACCAGCCAGCCCGACGCCGGATCAGGCTTGCCGGCGAGCGCCACCTCGGCGGAGAAGGAATGGCCGTGCATGCGGCGATAGGGATGCCCTTCCGCGGCCGTCGGCAGGAAATGCGCGGCGTCGAACGCGAATTCCTTGACGATCTCGACGCTCACGGGATGCCCAGCAGCTTGTGGGTCTGCAGGCTCAGGCGCCAGCGCGGATGCGCGAGGCAGAAGCTCACGGCGAGGGCGGTGTTGCGCGTGCGCTCCGGCCCGTCCATCGGTTGCAGGAAGAAATGGCGGAACGACAGCGCCTCGAATTCCTCGGGATCGATGCCGTCTTGCGGAAACACCAGCTTCAGCTCGTCGCCGGCAGTGAGCGCAAGCGTTGCGCCGGCCTTGGGGCTGACGCAGATCCAGTCGAGCCCGCCAGGCGGCGCGCAGGTGCCGTTGGTCTCGACGGCGATGGTGAAGCCTTCGGCATGGAGCGCGTCGATCAGGATCGCGTCGAGCTGCAGCAGCGGCTCGCCGCCGGTGCAGACGACGAAGGGCCGCGACCCCGCCTCGGCGGGCCAGGCGCGGCGCACCGCGGCAGCGAGGTCGAGCGCAGCGGCGAAGCGCCCGCCGCCGGGCCCGTCAGTGCCGACGAAATCGGTGTCGCAGAAGCGGCACGCCGCGGCGGCGCGATCGGCCTCGCGGCCGCTCCAGAGATTGCAGCCGGCGAAGCGGCAGAACACGGCGGGGCGGCCGGTATTTGCGCCCTCGCCCTGGAGCGTGTAGAAGATCTCCTTGACCGCGTAGCTCATCCCCCGCTGCCCTCGCGGAAGCCCTGGTAGCCGGCGGCGCGCAGCGCGCAGGCCGGGCAGTCGCCGCAGCCATAGCCCCAGTCGTGGCGCCGGGTGCGGTCGCCGTGATAACAGCTGTGCGTGTGCTCGCGGATGACATCGACCAGCGCCGCGCCGCCCAGGCTCTCCGCCAACGCCCAGGTGGCGGCCTTGTCGATCCACATCAGCGGCGTGTGGACGACGAAGCGCTGGGCCATGCCGAGATTGAGCGCCAGCTGCATCGCCTTCATCGTGTCGTCGCGGCAATCGGGATAGCCCGAGAAGTCGGTCTCGCATACGCCGGCGACGAGATGCCGGGCGCCGCGCCGATAGGCGATCGCCGCGGCGAAGGTCAGGAACAGCAGGTTGCGGCCGGGTACGAAAGTGGTCGGCAGGCCGTATTCGCCGAACGTGATCTCGGCCTCGCGCGTGAGCGCGGTGTCGCTGATGCGACCGAGCACGCCGAGATCGACGAGATGGTCCTCGCCGAGGCGCTTGGCCCATTCGGGCGAGAGCCGGCGCAACGCCGCGGCGATGGGCTCGCGGCAGGCAAGCTCGACCTTATGGCGCTGGCCGTAGTCGAACGCCACCGTCTCGACCGCGTCGAAACGGTCGAGCGCCCAGGCCAGGCAGGTGGTCGAATCCTGCCCGCCGGAAAAGAGGACGATGGCCTTCTCGGTCATGGCCTGTGCCGACGTTCCACCGATCCGCTGGTAATCGGCGTCTTTTTAGAGGCTTGCCGGCGTTGCCTCAAGGCCCGGGCGGGCCAGGACCCTCACTCGCCGCAGACGACGTGCGTGTATTCGCCTGTGTCGGCGTCTTCGTAGGACAGTGCCGCCGCCATCACCGTGCAGACGCTGCGCGAGGTCTCGGTGGTGAAGGCGCGCGGGTCGGCCATCTGGCCGGTGCGGAAATGCACCCGCATCCGAGCCACGCCGTCGCCAGGGATCGGCAGGAAAGGCAGCGCCAGCAAGAACAACAGCAAGGCGGCGACGAGCATATCGCGGGCGGTCGAGAGCTTGATCTGCATAGGGCACCCCCGCCTGAGCGGTAGACACTGTCCGCGATCCGAACGCCCCCGCGGACCGCTCTGCGAATGCTATGCTGCACCGCGGCGTTCCATCCCCGCGGAGGTTGCAGGGCAGGGCCTCGGTTTTCGGCGACGCACCGGGACGGGGACGCGACCCGCGCGTCAACTGCCGGCGAGGCGGCGGCTAACCTTGAGTTCCGGCCGTTTGTTGATGGTCTGGAACACCACGCAATAGCGCTCGGTGAGCTTCATTAGTGTGTCGATCTGCTCCGGGCTCGCGTCGCAGTCGATGTCAAAATTGAGGCGAATCTCGCGGAAGCCCACGGGCGCGTCCTTGGCCACGCCCAGCGTGCCACGGAAATCGAGGTCGCCCTCGGCGCTGACCGTGCCGCCGTTGAGCGGGACGTCGAGCGCGGTCGCCACTGCTTTCATGGTGACGCCGGCGCAGGCGACGAGCGCTTCCAGAAGCATGTCGCCGGAGCATAGGCTGAGACCGTCGCCGCCGGTCGCCGGATGGAGCCCGGCCTCGACCAGCGCCCGGCCGGTCTCGACCTTGCAGGTGACGCCCTCGCTGCCGAGCCGGCCCTTGGCCTTAAGCGTGATGACGGCCTTCTCCGGGACCTCGCGATAGAGCGCCTTGAAGGGCGCCTGCATCTCGCGCAGCATCTCGGCCTTCATATCTTTTTTCCTTCCGTATGTGCAATTTTAGCGATCGGACCGAACGGTTTGGCCCTCGCCTCGCGTCGCGCGAAGGCTTAGAATACCAAGCTCCCTAATATCCATGACGGTCACCATGCAGGAAGAGTTCTACCGCATCAAGAGGCTGCCGCCCTATGTATTCGCCGAAGTGAACGCGCTCAAGGCGCGGGCGCGCGCGGCCGGGCGCGATGTCATCGATCTCGGCATGGGCAACCCGGACGGGGCGACGCCCGAGCACATCGTCAAAAAGCTGATCGACGCCGTGCAGAACCCGCGCAGCCACGGCTATTCGGTGTCGCGCGGCATCGCCGGGCTGCGCCGCGCCTATGCCGGCTACTACGCGCGCCGCTTCGGCGTCGAGCTCGACCCGGAGCGCGAGGTCATCACCACGCTGGGTTCCAAGGAAGGGCTCGCGAACCTGGCGCAGGCGATCACCGCGCCCGGCGACATCGTGCTGGTGCCGAACCCCTGCTATCCCATCCACGCCTTCGGCTTCATCATGGCCGGCGCGTCGGTGCGGCACGTGCCGATCAACCTCGGCGTCGATTTCATGCGGGAGCTCAAGAAAGCGGTGACCGACAGCGTGCCGCCGCCGCTCGCCATCGTGCTCAATTTCCCGGCCAACCCGACCGCGCAGGTGGTGAGCCTCGACTTCTATGCGGAGGTCGTCGATTTCTGCCGCCACCATAACATCATCGTGTTGTCGGACGTGGCTTATGCCGAGATCTATTTCGACGGCACCCCGCCGCCCTCGGTGCTGCAGGTGCCGGGCGCGCGCGACATCGCCGTCGAGTTCTCCTCGCTGAGCAAGACCTATTCCATGGCCGGCTGGCGCATCGGCTTCGCGGTCGGCAACCAGCGGCTTATCGCGGCCTTGGCGCGGGTCAAATCCTATCTCGATTATGGCGCCTTCACGCCGATCCAGGTGGCGGCAACGGCGGCGCTCAACGGCCCGCAGGATTGCATTGCCGAGATCCGCGAGCGCTACAAGGCGCGGCGCGATGTGCTGGTCGAGGGCCTGCGCCAAGCGGGCTGGGAGATACCGAGCCCGCCCGCCAGCATGTTCGCCTGGGCGCCGCTGCCCCCGCGCTTCAAGGAGATGGGCAGCCTCGCTTTCTCCAAGCTCCTGCTCGAGGAGGCGAATGTGGCGGTGTCGCCGGGCGTGGGTTTCGGCGAGAACGGCGAGGGCTATGTGCGCATTGCGCTGGTCGAGAACCGCCAGCGGCTGCGGCAGGCGACGCGCAACATCAAGCAGTTCCTCAACGGGCGCTCGGTCGGCGGCAGGCTGCGCGAGCGGGTGGTGGCGGCACCACCAGCAGCGTGACATTGCGACATTTGCGCTACAAATAGCGCTTGACCGGTCCGCGCGACTGAGAGACGGTGCTCGCCGCGTCGCGTCGTGACGGCGCGGAAGGGGAAGAATGGCGGAGCCTGCCGACAGCCTTGCTGCCGAGCGCGCGTCTTCCATGGCCGGAACGTCCCCGCCGCGGGGGCGTGTTCCGTCCGAAGCCGAGCGTGTGTCGGCCGCAGCCATGGCCGCCCGCCTCGCCCCCGGCGAGCCGGCGGCGCCGCCCGATCCGCTCACCATCCGGCAATGGCTCTGGGGTCCGGGGTTACACATTCCCGGCACGGCCGAGGATGTGCTCGCGCTGGCGAGGCCGTTTGCGGCCAATGCGTCGACGCGCCTGCTCGACGTCGCTGCCGGCCTCGGTGGGGCGGCGCGCGCCATCGCTGCGCGGTCCGGCGCCTATGTCAGCGCGCTCGAGCGCGATCCGGATCTCGCGCGGCGCGGCCGTGCCTTGTCGGTCGCCTCCGGGCGGCACAAGCAGGTGCCGGTCGGCCATATGGATCCGGAGACGCTCGAGCTGCGCGCCGGCGCCTTCGACGGCATCCTCGGGCGCGAGGCGAGTCATCTGGTCCGCGACAAGGAGCGCTTCATGCGCGTCCTCATCCTGGGCCTGCGGCCGCGCGGCCAGCTGCTGCTGACGGAGTTCGTCGCCGAGCCGGCTTTGGCGGCCCGGCCCGAACTCGCCGCCTGGGCGGCGCTCCAGCCGCGTGATCCCTCGCTCTGGACCTTGCGGCAGTACAGCGACTGTTTCCTTGGCCTCGGCGTCGAGCTGCGCGTCCCCGATGACATCAGCGCGGCCTACAAGAGCCAGATCGTCGAGGGCTGGGTGCGCCTGCTGCGTACCATCGACCTCAGGAGCCTGCCGCGCGGCCACCGCCTCGCCGTGGTGGCGGAGGCCGAGCGCTGGACGCCCACCGTCGCGGCGCTGGATTCCGGCGCGCTCCGGATGTACCGCTTCCACATGCTGGCCGGCCCGGTCCGCACCGGGCTTGGCGCGGCCAAGGACGGCGCTGCGGCGCTCAGGCGTTAGGGCGGCGGCACGCCGCGCGGTTGACAGGCGCGGCCGCCCTCCTTATGTTCTGCGCCTTCCGATCCGGTTCCGGGTAGCGCCAGGACGTGCCATGAAGATCGCCAATTCGCTGAAGTCGCTCAAGAAGCGCGACAAGAACTGCCGCATCGTCCGGCGCAAGGGCCGCGTCTACGTTATCAACAAGGTCAATCCCCGCTTCAAAGCGCGCCAGGGCTGAACCATCTCTGCTACAGTTGCGGACCAAACCGCGCTCCAAGGGGCGCGGTTTTTTGTTGGCCGGCGCTACACCCGGGCCTACATAGAACGGCAGCGAGAACAGAGGGCGCCCTAGCAGGCCGCCCGCGGACCTCCGGGAGGGTCCCGCCATGCGCATGCCCACACCCGACGCCGCGGTGATCGCGCGCCGTGCCGAGATCGCGGCGGCGCTCCGCCGCATCGTGCCGGGCGAGGGGGTGATCGTCAGCGAGGACGAGCGCCGCGTCTATGAGAGCGACGGCCTCACCGCCTATCGCCAGCCGCCGCTCCTCGCCGTCCTTCCGTCAACGACCGAGCAGGTCGCGCAGGTGCTGCGCTATTGCCACGAGCACGGCGTCAAAGTGGTGCCGCGCGGCGCCGGCACCTCGCTCTCGGGCGGCGCGCTGCCCCTGGCCGACGGCATCATCCTCGGCCTTGCCAAGTTCAACCGCATCCTCGACGTCGATTTCGCCAATCGCTGCGCCGTGGTGCAGCCGGGCGTCACCAATCTCGGCATCACCCATGCCGTGCAGCATGCCGGGTTCTTCTACGCGCCGGACCCCTCGAGCCAGATCGCCTGCACCATCGGCGGCAACGTCGCCGAGAATTCTGGCGGCGTGCACTGCCTCAAATACGGCGTCACCACCAACAATGTGCTCGGCATCGAGATGGTGCTGATCAACGGCGAGGTGGTGCGTTTGGGCGGCAAGCATCTCGATGCCGAGGGGTACGATCTGCTCGGTGTCATGACGGGGTCGGAAGGACTCTTGGGCGTCGTCACCGAGGTGACCGTGCGCATCCTGAAGAAGCCGGCAACCGCGCGGGCGTTGCTCGTCGGCTTCCCGAGCAACGAGAGCGCCGGCAATTGCGTCGCCGCGATCATCGGCGCCGGCATCATTCCCGGCGGCATGGAGATGATGGACAAGCCGGCGATCCACGCGGCGGAAGATTTCGTCCATGTCGGGTACCCGCTCGATGTCGAGGCGCTGCTCATCGTCGAGCTCGACGGGCCCTCGGCCGAAGTCGATCACCTGATCCAGCGCGTCGAGCAGATCGCACGCGCGCACCAGTCGGTGTCGCTGCGCATTTCCAACAGCGAGGAGGAGCGGCTCGCCTTCTGGGCCGGGCGCAAGGCGGCGTTCCCCGCCGTCGGCCGCATCTCGCCCGATTACTACTGCGTCGACGGCACCATCCCGCGCAAGCGCCTGCCCGACGTGCTGACGCATATGCGCGCGCTGTCGCAGAAGCACGGGCTTCGCGTCGCCAACGTCTTCCATGCCGGCGACGGCAATCTGCACCCGCTGATCCTCTACGACGCCAACAACACCGGCGAGCTCGAGCGCGCCGAGGAGTTCGGCGCGGATATTCTACGCTTCTGCGTCGAGGTCGGCGGCGTGCTCACCGGCGAGCATGGCGTCGGCGTCGAGAAGCGCGACCTCATGCCCGCCATGTTCGATGAGGTCGACCTCAACCAGCAGCAGCGCCTCAAATGCGCCTTCGACCCGGCCGGCCTGCTCAACCCCGGCAAGGTCTTCCCGCAGCTCCATCGCTGCGCCGAGCTGGGGCGCATGCACATCCATCGCGGCCAGGTCGCCTTCCCCGATCTGCCGCGGTTCTAAGCGCGCGTGACCCGCTTCCGCCCCAGCGACGAGCGCGAGCTCGTCGACGTCGTCGCCGCGGCGGCGGCGGGCGAGGAGCCGCTCGAGATCGTCGCCGGCGGCAGCAAGCGCGGCCTGGGCCGGCCGCTGCAGACGCCGCACACGCTCGATGTCTCCGCGTTTGCTGGCATCCGCTCCTACGAGCCGGAGGAGCTGGTGCTGACCGCGGGAGCGGCGACGCCCATGGCGGAGATCGAGGCGGCGCTCGACAAGGCCGGGCAGATGCTCGCCTTCGAGCCGCCGGATTGGCGCGCGCTGCTCGACAGCGGCGATGCGTCGCCGACGCTGGGTGGCGTGCTCGCCTGCAACCTTGCCGGGCCGCGGCGCATCAAGCAGGGCGCGGCGCGCGACCATTTCCTGGGATTTCGCGGCGTCAGCGGGCGCGGCGAGGCGTTCAAGGCGGGCGGCCGCGTCGTCAAGAACGTCACCGGCTA
>WNFM01358167.1_pt3 | contig 22738 bp, 21 predicted proteins | sample 5400271 | NCBI WGS metagenome assembly WNFM01 (sample SAMN13153352, study PRJNA577476) | soil metagenome | isolation source: 60 cm saprolite on Douglas fir-dominated hillslope | place: USA:California | collected 2013-09-17
GCCATCCACATTGCCATCGGCCTGATGTTTCCTTCGCGCGGCCATGGCGAGATGCTGGGCCACAGCTTTGGCCACGCGCCCACGCGGCGGCGCGTAGGTTTTCTGGCGGAAAACGTTGCACTCTATCATCGGCCGGCGGCGAAGCTGGTGCGTTTTTATGGCGCTCTCAATGGGCTTCGTGATCCGCAGCTGCGCCAGCGCACCACGGAAATGCTGAAGGAACTGGAGATCGCGGACGTGGCCGATCGCAACGCTGGGAAATTCTCTCGCGGCATGCTGCAACGCGTCGGACTGGCGCAGGCGCTGGTGAACGATCCGGAGTTGCTGATCCTGGATGAGCCGGCTTCGGCGCTCGATCCCCTGGGGCGCGTGCGTGTGCGCGAGATTCTGCTGCGCGCGCGGGAACAGGGCAAGACCGTCTTCCTGAGCTCGCATTTACTCTCTGAAGTGGAGCAGATTTGCGACCGCCTGGCCATCGTGATCAAAGGACGCGTGGCGCGCGTGGGCACGCTGGCCGAACTGCTTGAAGCGCAAGACCGCTTTGTGATTACCGCCAGAGGCATTGACGCGCTGATGTTTGAAGGCTCACAGCAGAACGGCTTCATCAAGATTACCGTTCCCGCGCTGAACCAGCGCCGCACCATCGAGAAGATATGGCTGGCCGGCGGCGAAGTGGTAGCCGTGAATCCGATCCGCCGCACGCTGGAAGACCTCTTTGTGGAACTGGCCGGCCAGAACGGCGGCGGGCACGATGAGCAAGACGATACGAAGGAGAAGCAATGAAGTTGTGGGCGAAATTGCTCGTCTTGCCGGTCTTGTGCGGCCTAATGGCTCCTGGCCGCGATCGTGTAAACGTCGCAGAGCCGAAATGGAGAATCGATCTCAAAGAGAAATACCAATTCGATCCCTTTGATCGAGAAGTCACTTTTCGCTGGACACTGCATCAGGACGTCCTCTTCCTCTCCCCGGACAAGCTCTTGGTCTACCAGGTGAGCCGCTCCCGTGCCCCGTCCAGGCTGGTTCCACGCGATGCCAGCGGCGGCGGCGGGAATTTTGTCCTGGACATCAAGATCCTGAGCACGCAGGACGGGCATGAGATCAAAGCCATGCGCTTTACCACCAATGCTGAAGCCACGCAGGTGATGGCTACGCGTGACGGCAGATTCCTTGTTCGCACGGGAGAAGTTCTTTACCTGTACTCGGCGAATTTCGAGAAGATCGCATCGCGGGCACTGCCGCTGAAAAGGCAGGTCCAGGAGGAAGGGTGGGAGATCGGGGTTTCCCCTTCGGGCGCGGAAGTTACGCTGGTCCATCAGCAGATTTTCAAACGCGATCCCATGTCTCCAACTTCCGCCGTGGAAAAGGCAAACGCTGAAGTAGAGGTGCTCGATGAGGAAACGCTCGCTGTGCTCAAGAGTTTCAGCTTGCCGTGGTTTATCGCGTCGTGGTCCGCGGGTGAGCACTTGCTGGTGACTTCCAAGCCCGCTGCGAATGCTGACTCTGCCAGTTACGGGCTGCTCGACTTCAACGGCAATTGGTCACCGCTGTTGCTTGCGTGGTATTCCCCAAGCCAGCCCTGCGCTTATCAGGCCAGCGCGCTCGACAGCCGGCTGTTCGTCACTTTTGGCTGCGGCAACCTCTCGGTTTTTCCGCAGAACGGCCAGGTGATTTTTTCTTTCAAGGACGCGAGCAAGGAATTTGTTGGCTCAGTGAAGGGCAGAGGAAGCAATCTGGCGATCGAGATCGAGCGACACTTTACCAGGATGGACCAAACGGGCAATATTCCCATCGCCATGGCCAGGCCGCTGCGTATTTCTGTCTTTGAAGTGAGGAGCCGTCGCGCGGTCGTTTCGGCCGCCACCCATCGCGGCCGAGTGTACTACGCGCTGGCGTCGCAAGGCGCGCTGGCGGTAGTGGACGGAACATCGCTTGCGCTCTATCAGGCGGGACCCTGAGCCATGCGCGTGATATTTCTTCTGGGCGTCAACTTTGTGCGTACGCAATGGATCGCGCTGGCGGTCATGACGGCGTACATCGTTGGCATCGGCGGAGTATTTCGTTCCCACGTACAGCGCGCTGACGTGCTCTTCTTTCTGCGCTGGCACGCAGGGTACGCGGTCTTTCTGGTGACGATGATGGCGACCCCGGCGCTGCAAGTGGAGCGCAAGACGCGGCGGATCCTGGCCGTGCTGTCGAAGGGGATTTATCGCTGGCAATACATTGGCGGGCTGCTGTGCGGGTGCACGATGGTTTCTGGGCTTTTTTGCCTGCTGGTGGGAGGAATTGCGGCATGGCTTTGCCAGCAAGGTGGCATTTCGATCCACGGGCTGCTCGCGGTCCGCTGCTGCCACAGGATTGTTCTTCGCGACATTTCTGCATCCGTTCCTGTCCACGGCCGCAACCTCTGTGGTTCTTTCTCTCCCATTTGCGCTGGAGGCCCTGGGCTGGCGGCCGCTGTGGGAGCTATTTCCGGTGGCGGCGATTTTTCATTTCCTATTCAGCTTTCAATTGCAGCAGCCCGGACGAGCGGTGTGGACAATCGCGACGGCGGCATTGTGCCAGACTGCGGTCTTCTGGATTGCCGCAGCAATGGTCTTTGCGCGGCGTGATGTGACTATTTCGCCGGAGTAGAGACGCCCGGCGGTGCGATCTGGTGAACCATCCTGCCTGTTTGTGCCGGAGCGCCCAGCTCACGAGCGCCGGCTTCAGAGAGAGTCAGCACGCGGCCGGGCATTACACCGAGATAAATGGTGGCGATCGCCGCCAAAACCAGCGCCAGGCGCATGGCCGCGGAGGCAGGCGGAGGCGCTTCCGCCACAACCGGCTCGCGCATATACATCACCACGATCAAACGCAGATAGTAATACGAAGCCACTGCGCTGTTGACCAGTCCGATAATGGTCAGCCACACGAGCGACTGCGAGTGCGTGGAGAGGGCCGCGGTGAACACATAATACTTGCCCAGGAAGCCGGCAGTGGCGGGTATGCCGATCAGCGACAGCATAAAGATCGTAAGCGTAAAGGCCAGCAGAGGAGAGCGGCGGCCAAGACCGGAGTAGTCATCGATGGAGACGTAGCGCTCGCCGCCGGCGGCAAAATGGCTGACCACCGCGAAGGCCCCCACGTTCATGGCGGCATAGGCGGCGGTATAGAAGATGGCGGCAGAGATGCCAATCTCGCTGTTCGCGGCAAAGGCCACCAGCAGGTATCCGGCATGCGCGATGGAAGAATAAGCCAGCATGCGCTTCACGTTGTTCTGCATGAGCGCGCCAAAATTGCCCAGCGTCATGGAGAGCGCCGCGCAAATCCAGATCAGCACCAGCCATTGTGACGACGTGGTGGCAAACAGCACGCGCAGCATCACGGCGAACGCGGCAGCTTTGGGGCCGGTCGACATCAACGCGACCACGGGTGCGGGTGCGCCTTCATAAACGTCGGGCGTCCAGATGTGGAAGGGCGCGGCGGCTACTTTGAATCCCAGGCCAACGATCATAAGCGCCGTGGCTGCAATGGCGAGAAGGCCCGGGTCTGTGCCGGCAAGGACATGCCTGATCTCCAGAACACTAGTTGAGCCGGTGGCGCCGAACATCAGAGCGACGCCATAAAGGAAAAATGCCGTGGCAAACGAGCCCAGCAGGAAGTACTTGATGGCGGACTCGGCACTGCTGGCCGCTCGGCGGCGGTATCCGGCAAGGATATAAGTGGAGATCGAAGAAATTTCCAGGGCGATGAAGATCAGCACCAGTTCGACGGCCGACGACATCAGCACCATGCCCACGGTGCCAAAGAGGATCAAAGCATAGTATTCGCCGCTGCGGATGTTTTGCGCGTCAAGATATTCGAGCGAAGCCAGGATGCAGACGCCCGAGATCGCGGGAATCAGCAGATGAAAGAAGATGGAAAAGCTATCGACACGCACCATGCCGAACCATCCTGGCGCGGCCAGGCTGGGATCACGATGCAGCCAGGCAATCTGGCAGAATGTCGCGGCAATGGCAGCGATAGTGCCCAGGAGCGAAATCACGCCCAGGCCTTTGCGGCTGGCGCCGGGCTTCAGCAGCGGATCAGCCATCATGACCACGATGCCAAAGGCGGTGAGCACCAACTCAGGCAGGATGCGAATGTAATCGATTGTATGAATCGGGTTCATCTATTTCTGCCCACCCGCGGCGGAATCTTTCTGGACCGGAGCAGCGTTGGCCACGGCTGCGGATCGTTTGTCGTGATCTAGCCCCGGGCGGTTACGCTGTGCCTGCGCTTTAACTGCTCCGGAAGCCTGCGCAAGCATGCTGGTGACTGCGGGTTCAATCCCTTTCATCCAGTAGGGCGAAGCCACGCCCATAATCACTGCCATCGCCACCAGGGGGACAAGCGAGATGCGCTCACGGCCGTCGATATCCGGTAGAGACTTGTTTTCGTCATGGTGAATCGGCCCGTAGAAAACTTTCTGGTACATCCAGAGCAGGTAGCAAGCGCCCCAGATCACGCCGCTGGCGCCGAGAATGGAGAACAGCATGCCATGCGGAACGGCGCTCTGGAACGAGCCGCTAAGGACCAGGAATTCTCCCACGAAGCCGTTGAGCAGCGGCAGACCGACGGAAGATAGCACGGCCAGCATAAAGAAAGTCGCGTATACCGGCATGGGCGTGGCCAGGCCGCCGAACTCTGTGAATTCGTATGTGTGCTTGCGTTCATAGAGCATGCCGGCCAGCATGAACAGCGCACCGGTAGAGATGCCGTGGTTCAGCATCTGGTAGACCGCGCCGTCGGCGCCCATGGTAGTGAGCGTGAAGATGCCCAGAACCACAAATCCCAAATGACTGACGGAAGAGTAGGCGATCAGCTTTTTCAGGTTCGGCTGAACCAGTGCCACCAGCGCGCCATAGATGATGCCGATGATGGCCAGCGCGTTAATCCAGGTTGAGTTGTAAGCCGCCTGATCGGGGAACATGCCGACGCAAAAACGCAGCAGGCCGTACGTGCCCATCTTGAGCAGTACGCCAGCCAGCAGGACGGAGCCGGCGGTGGGCGCTTCCACATGGGCGTCGGGCAGCCAAGTGTGCAGCGGAAACAGCGGAACCTTCACGGCGAAGGCGATAAAGAAGCCGAGGAAGAGCCATTGCAGCGCGGCCGGGGTTGCGCTGCCGTTTTGGCTGCTCAGGCGGATCCATTCACGGATCGTGGCGTAATCAAAACTACCAGTGTGGGTATACAGCCAGATAATCGCCGCCAGCATGAAGACCGATGCGACCATCGTATAAAGGAAAAATTTCACCGCGGCGTAAACCCGGCGCTCGTGCCCGTACATGCCGATCAGCAACGCCATGGGGATGAGCGTAGCTTCCCAGAAAACGTAGAAGAGGAACATGTCCAGCGCGAGGAAGACGCCGATCATCGCCATCTCCAGTAGCAGGAGAAGGACGAAGAATTCCTTGACGCGGTCGTGAATCGATTTCCAGGAAACCAGCACGCTCACCGGAACGAGCAAAGTAGTGAGCAGCACCAGCCACATGGAGATGCCGTCGGCGCCCATGTGGTAAAAGATCGCTTTGCCGATCCAGTGGTGATTAACCTCAAACTGGAAACCCGATGCGCTGTGGTCGAAGTTGACAGGCAAATAAAGAGACAGGCCGAAAGTGGCAATGGAGATGATGAGCGCGGCCCAACGCAAGGCGCGATCACTGCGCGGCATCAGCATCAGCACTAGCGCGCCGATGGCGGGAAGGAACGTGACCAGCGTGAGAATGGAAGTCTTCACTTGGTCACCCCCAGCCAAACCATATAAGCCAGCACCGCAGCGCCGCCGATGGCTACCCACGCGGCATAAGAGCGTATGTTGCCGGACTGCATGCGCCGCAGTTCGTTGCCAATGCCCTTGGAGGTTGTGCCTGCGCCGTTTACCAGGCCGTCAATAATGCCCTGATCAACACCACGCCAGAGGACGGCAGTGGAGAGGGCCAGCAGCGGCTTGACGAAGATAGCCCCGTAACCTTCGTCAACGTAGTACTTGTGCAAAACCATGGTGTAGATGCCGTGCATTTTCGCCGTGATTCGATCGGGAAGCTCCGGCCGCTTGTAATAGAGCAGCCAGGCAAAGAAGAGTCCGAAGGCGGCGGCAAAGACCGAAGTGCCGGCGAGGAGCCATTCGCCTGTCGTCCTTTCCTCGGGTGCGGACGTTGGATCAAGTACTCGTACCCCCGGAGGGGCTTGAGAACCCTCAGCCGCGACAGTGGGGTACTGCATCACCGGCGCCAGGAAATGCTCAATCTCATTGTGGCCGCCCATGAATTGGGGAACACCGACCCACCCGCCGACAACAGAGAGCACGGCCAGAATGACGAGCGGCCCAAGCATTACCCATGGAGATTCGTGCACGCCTCCATGGCCGTGGGACTCGTCATCGGCGTGGCCGTGCGAGCCGGATGCAGCGCCGTGCCCTGCCTGCGCCGGAGCGCTGGCGGCGTGGGCTTCTTCGCCGATATCGACTGAACCCAGCCTGAGTTCGCCAAAGAAGGTCATGAACCAAAGCCGGAACATATAGAACGACGTCAGCCCCGCGGTGACAATACCGATCGCCCAGAGAACCGGACCGCCATACGGACTGTGATAAACGGAGCCGAGGATTTCATCTTTGCTGAAGAAGCCGGCGAAGGGCGGGAAACCGGCAATGGCAAACGTCGCAATGGTCATCACCCAGAACGTGATGGGGATTTTTGTGCGCAGGCCACCCATACGGCGCATGTCCTGTTCGCCGCCGATGGCGTGGATCACCGAGCCGGCGCCCAGGAAGAGGAGCGCTTTAAAGAACGCGTGCGTCATCAGATGGAAGATTCCGGCGGCGTAAGCGGCTGCGCCGCAGGCCAGCACCATATAGCCGAGCTGCGAAACCGTGGAATAGGCGAGAACGCGCTTGATATCGGTCTGGGCAAGGCCCATGGTGGCGGCAAAGATGGCGGTGAGACAGCCGATGATGGCGACGATTTCGAGAGCGTGGGGTGCGAGATTAAAGATCGCGTGCGAGCGGGCAATCATGTAGATGCCGGCGGTGACCATCGTCGCGGCATGTATTAGCGCCGAGACCGGCGTGGGACCTTCCATCGCATCGGGCAGCCAGACATAAAGCGGAACCTGCGCGGACTTGCCTGCAGCGCCGAACATCAGACACAGTCCGATCACGGTGAACACGCCCCAGCCGGTTTCAGGAGAGAGATGGCCTTCGGCAATTTTGCCGAAGACAGAGTCATAGTTCAGCGAGCCAAAATGCTGGATGATCAGGAACATCCCGATCAGGAAAGCGAAGTCCCCAATGCGGTTGACGATGAAGGCTTTTTTGCCCGCGTTGGCGGCTGAGTCTTTCAAAAAGAAAAAGCCGATCAGGAGATAGGACGCGAGTCCCACGCCTTCCCAGCCGACGAACATCAGCAGGTAGTTGTTCGCCAGGACCAGCGTGAGCATAAAAAACATGAAGAGATTCAGGTAGGAAAAGAAGCGATAGTAGCCGCCTTCGTGCCCCATGTAGCCGACGGAATAAATATGAATCAGGAACCCGACGCCGGTCACCACCAGCACCATAATCATGGAAAGCTGGTCGAGGTAGAAACCGAAAGGCGCGGAGAAATTACCGGCGACGATCCAGGGAAAGCTCAGGGCCTCAATGTAAGGCTTGTCTCCGCCGGGCCACAAGGTCCAGACCGCCCACGCCGCCCAGCCGAAAGATGCCGCGGTGAAGAGCAGGGCGACGGCGCTGACCATCGCGTTCTTGAAGCGGCGGCCGAAGAGACCGTTGATCGCCGCGCCCACCAGCGGCAGCAGCGGAATTACCCAGAGATATAGGTTCTTGGTCATAATTTCAGCAGGTTCACGCGATCAACGTTCAGGGTCTCACGGGTGCGGAAGACAGAAATAATGATGGCCAGTCCAACGGCAGCTTCTGCGGCGGCCACCACCATGACGAAAAAGACGAATACATGCCCACTGAGCGGGACAATCGGATCGCCGCTGGGAAGCGCACGCGGGTGCGTGTTCCAATAATTGGCGAAGGCCACAAAGCTCAGGTTCACCGCGTTGAGCATCAGCTCAATCGACATGAAGATGGTGATGATGTTGCGCTTCAGCAGAAAACCAAACACGCCGAGCGAGAAGAGAATCGCGCTGAGAATGAGATACCACGAGAGTGGAATCATCAGCCTTCCCTCTTTCCCAGAACCACCGCGCCCATGATGGCGATCAGGATCAGCACTGAAGTAATTTCAAAGGGCAGCAGAAAATCGCGAAATAGTAGGCGGGCGATGGCATGCGTCTCGCCAAAATCACTGGAGCCGATGCTGACGCCACCCAGCCGAGCGCTGCCGTGTACCAGCAGCCAGCCCACGGTGCCGGCCAGCACGACTGTGGCAGGCACCCCGACGAACAAGGCAATCCTGCTGCCGCGCGTGCGTTCTTCTGCGCCGGCATTCAAAAGCATGATCACAAAGACGAACAACACCATGATGGCGCCGGCATAGACAATCACCTGGATGGCGGCCACGAATTCTGCGCCGAGCAAAAGGTAGATCAGCGCCAGCGAGGCCATCACCACCACCAGCGAAAGCGCGCTGTTGATGGGATGGCGCTGCACCAGCAGGTTGATGGCGCCGGCCACACAGATCAGACCGAAGACGATAAATAGGACCTGATGGACCATCCGGTTAAGCCCTCCAAGCCACAATCAGGCTGGTGACAATGATGTTGGCGATGGCCAGCGGCAGAAGAAACTTCCAGCCAAAGGCCATGAGCTGGTCATAGCGGAAACGCGGCAGCGTGCCGCGAATCCATATATAAAGAAAGATGAAAAAGAAAACCTTGAGCGCGAACCACACAACCGGCAAAAGGGACTGAGCGATCGCGGGCAGAAAGGAAAAATGGGGACCGTGCCATCCGCCAAAGAACAGCAGGCTGGCCAGGCAGGCCACGGTGAACATGTTCACGTATTCCGCCATGAAAAACATGGCGAACTTCATGGAGCTGTACTCGGTGTGATAACCGGCGACCAGTTCGGTCTCGGCCTCCGGCAGATCAAACGGGATGCGGTTGGTTTCAGCGAACGCAGCCAGCAGGTATATGAAGAAGCCGATGATTTGAGGAAAGATGAACCAGTGGGGCACGTGCGTGTCATGGCCGGCAAGAGACCACGTGCCGCTCTGGCTGGACACGATTTCGCGCAGGCTCAACGTGCCGGAGAGCAGCAGAATGCCAACCAGGGAAAGTCCGAGCGCAAGCTCGTAACTGATCATCTGGGCGCTGGCGCGCAGAGAACCAAGCAGGGAATACTTGCTGTTTGAAGACCAGCCGGCCAGAGCAACACCGTAAACACCGATGGAGGTCACGCCGAGAATGATGAGCAGCCCGATATTAATATCGCTGATGCCGCCGTCGACGTGAGTGACACCGCTGATCTGCAGCGCCGTGGTGTGTCCGGCGATCGTGATGGTCTCGCCGAAGGGAATCACGGCGATCGAGATCAGTGACATGGCTAGGGCCAGCATGGGCGCAAGAATAAAGAGCCCGCGGTGGACGTTGTCTGGAATCATGTCTTCTTTGAGGATGAATTTGATTCCGTCCGCCAGCGGTTGCAGCAGGCCGAACGGGCCTACGCGCGTGGGTCCCCAGCGGTTCTGGATGCGTCCAATCAGCTTGCGCTCCAGCCAGGTGGTATAGGCCACGCCCGTGAGCATGATAAAGACCACGAGCGCGATCTTGATTACGGCGATAATGAGAAAAGTTTTTGTGTCCACGGTCCCTAATCCGCCATCACTTCCTTGTTTGCAGGTGTGCGGCGATGTTCCAGCACGTCATTCAACGTCTTCGAATACCGGCCCAGCGTTCCTGAAGTAAACAAGGTGTCATTCGCGGGCACAATCTGCACCAGTCCGTCGGCCGCGCCGGCGTTGCTCTTCTCGGCGGCGTCTACATGCTGGTCATTGCCGGCGAGCAGGCTCAGCCGCGAGAACTCATAGCCCGGAACCAGCCGTTGGATCTCGTCCAGCATGGCGTACGGATCAAAAGGACTGAGGCGCGGTTCAAGATTGTTGGCGGCCAGCCATACGGAGTGCCGGTCAGCCTCGCCCGACTGCGCGCCGCGGGTCTGTCCCATGTCAGCCCGTACGCCGCTGCCGAAAGGCACCAGCTTGCGGACTTCCGCTTCCATGCGTTCGGCCACGCGCACAATGATCTCAAAATCACTTTTGATGCCGGTGATGTCGCCGGCTTTCTTCAGCAGTTGGAGATCGCCGCAAGTGTTGGTGAAGGTACCGGATTTTTCATAGGCCGAAGCCGCGGGCAGCACGACTTCAGCGATGCTGGCGGTTTCCGTGAGAAAGAGTTCTTGTACCACCACGAAAGTGTTTTGCAGTACAGCGGGGTCAAAGTTGTAATCGACCACTGGATTTGAGCCGACGACGTAAAGCGCGGCGAGCTTGCCGCCCTTGGCGGCCTGCATCATCTCCGGCAACGAGAGGCCTTTGGTCTTCGAGAGCGAACCCCATTCTTCGTTGTACTTGTGCGGGCCGTTGATGGAGACGTAGCCGGGCAGAAGGTCGGGGTAAAGACCCATGTCGGCCGCGCCGCGAGAGTTGGCGTAGTCGCCCAGACAGATGAACCTGGCATTTGACGCGGAGCCGAACTTGACCAGCGTAGCAACGTCGGCGCCTTGAAGTTCAGAGCCAAAGATGATGACGAGGTCTTTCTGCGCTTTCAGTTCGTCGCGCAACTGCTTAAGCGCGTCGTTGGAAGCATTGGCGCTGGTGAGCGAACCAGCGGCAGCGTCATCGCCGTTCAGAAATGCCACCAGCTTGCCTTCACGGCCCTCAGGAATCTGGACGAAGCGCGCAGCCTGGCGGCGCAGCTTAATCGGCTGCGAGTTTACGACGTAGAGCCTGGCGTTATTCAGACGCACGTTGGTGCGGATATTCCAGGCCAACAGGGGATGGCGCTCGGTGGGATCGTTGCCGATCAGCAGGATGGCCGGAGCGCTCGCAACGTCGCGCATGCTAGCCGTAGTGTTCTCTTTCCCGGCGATGGCGCGGGCAAAGCCGGCGAAGTCGGCGGTGCGGTGGTGATCGATGTTGTTGGTACCCAGCACGGTGCGGGCGAACTTCTGCAGGAGATAATTTTCTTCATTGGTGGTGCGGTTGGAGGCGATCACACCAATCGACTGCCCGCCTTTGCTGTCGCGAATTTCGCGCAGTCGCTTGCCCACGTGCTCAATGGCCTCTTCCCAGGTGGTGGGTGTGAGCTTGCCATCTTTACGCACCAGCGGCTGGCGGAGGCGGTCCGGGTGATCGAAATAATCGAAGGCGTAGCGGCCCTTGATGCAGAGGAAGTCGCCGTTGATGCCGCTTTTGTCGCGGTTGTCGCCGCGGACGATATCCATACCGGTATCAGACCGGCGCACGCCCAATGTGGTCTTGCAACCATCGCCGCAGTGGGTGCAGATGGTGCCCACATGCTTCATCTCCCAGGGGCGGGTCTTGTAGCGATAAGCGCCGGAGGTGAGCGCGCCGACGGGGCATATGTCAATGCACATGCCGCATTCTTCGCAGTCAAGATGGTCGCCTTCGTTGGGCGCAATCACGGAGCTGGAGCCGCGAAGCTGTACGCCGAGAGCGGAGACATCCATCCCTTCTCCGCAGACACGCACGCAGCGATAGCAGAGGATGCAGCGCGGGCGATCAAAAAAGACGACCGGCGACCATTGCTGTTCATCCTTGTGCAGCTTGCCTTCCATATAGCGCGACTCGGCTGCGCCGTACTTGAAGGTCATGTCCTGCAATTCGCACTCGCCGCCGGCGTCGCAGACGGGGCAGTCGAGCGGGTGGTTGCCGAGCAGGAGTTCGATCATCGACTTGCGCGCCTGGCGGACCTCGTCAGTGTCAGTGGCTACGACCATGCCATCGGTGATCGGGACGGTGCAGGCGGTCTGCAGCTTGGGCATTTTTTCAATGCGCACCAGGCACATGCGGCACGCCGCCTGGAGCGAGAGGCCCGGGTAATAGCAGAACGAGGGTACTTCAATGCCCACGGCCTTGCAGGCTTCAATAAGAAGAGTGCCCGCGGGCGCGGTGACTTTTTTGCCGTCGACGGTGATGGTTACGTTCTTTACTTCTTTTACTTCGGCCATGTTTGCCTAAATTCCATGCTGTCCCGTGGTCCCCAAGAATTTGGTAATTGGGTAAATTGGTAAATGAAAACCAAAACCTGCCGCTGTGCGTTCTCGAAATTACCCAATTACTAAATTACCCATTTACTAGAATGATCCAACCTAGCTTTTTCCCTTCGCAGCATCAGCATGCAGGGAAAGACTATTCCTGATCTCTTCAATCTGCTTCGCATGCCGCTCCGCGTGCTTGGCCATAATGATCACCATTTCATAACTGCTGACGTTGCCCGCCATCGGATGCGGATGCGTGACTTCGGTGGCGCGGAGATCTTCTGTATTCTGCTCAACAAAGTGGATCGTTTCGTCACGCGAAGCCTTGAATTGGGCCGCTGCGGCAGCCAGGTTAGCGAAACGTCCGCACGGGCGGCCGCCTTCCGGGGACTGCATCTTCCTGGAGCGGTCGGCGACCATGGTCAGGAAGACCTGCTCACGGTTGGGAGCATCAGCCGATCGCGGCCTGCGTGTGGAAGTCACCAGCTTGAGCATGATGCCCTCAGCCGAGGTGAGGTGCTCGACGGTATCAAGCACGGACCAGCAGTCCGGCGAGGGGCGCAGGCGGCTCTGTTCGTCGGAAACACCGGCAAAGCTGCCCAGGAATCTTTCCCGGCTCTCGCGCAGAAGCGCCAGCAGCATTGTTCTGTCTGTGTCGGCGAACGGTACCGGATTGTTCAAGGCGTTCACGGTCTAGTGTGCTCCCACAACGGGCAATTCAGTGATCTTTGCTGCTGGATCAAATGGACAGGGACGGCCCTCAAGGTGCATCTCGAATTCGTTCCGCCACTTGTCCACAATAGATATCGTCGGGATTGCGGCGGCGTCGCCCAAGGGGCAGAAGCTTCTGCCCAATATGCCTTGCGCCAGGTACTTGATGTTGTCGATGTCTTTGCGCAGGCCACCGCCGTTGTGGAAGCGCGTCAGCGTCTTCTTGAGCCAGTCCGTGCCTTCGCGGCAGGGAATACACCAGCCGCAGCTTTCATGCTGGTAGAACTTCATAATGCGCAGGGCGAACTTGACCATGCAGGTCTGATCGTCAAGGATGACGACGCCGCCGGAGCCAAGGAACTCGCCACGCTTGCCGAAAGAATCGAAGTCCATGTTCATCTGCTCGGCTTCTTCGGCAGTCAGCACGAAGGTGGAAGATCCGCCGGGAACCACGGCCTTGAGCTTGCGTCCGTTGGGGATGCCGCCGCCCACGTCATAGATCATCTTCTTAAGCGGATAGCCGAGAGGCAGCTCATAGACGCCGGGTTTGTTGATGTGACCGCTCAGGCAGAAGAGGCGCGTGCCGCCGTTCTTGGGTGGTCCGTAGTCGGCGAACTTTTGCCCGCCCATAAGGATAATGTGCGGGACCGATGCGAGCGTCTCAACGTTGTTGATGACCGTGGGGCCGCCCCACAGCCCGACCACGGCAGGGAAGGGCGGCCGAATCCGTGGGATGCCGCGCTTGCCTTCCAGCGATTCCATCAGCGCGGACTCTTCTCCCACTTCATAAGCGCCGGCGCCGGTATGCCAGTAGCAGTCAAACTGCTTGCCGCTGCCGAAGATGTTTTTGCCCAGAAAGCCCTTGGCGTAGGCGTCTGCGAGGGCCTTGCGCATGATGTCGACCAGGTAGCGGTATTCGCCGCGAATATAAACAAAGCCGACCTTGGCGCCCACGGCGAGACCGGCGATGATGACGCCTTCAATCACGGCGTGCGGGTCATACTCGAGTATCGGACGGTCTTTGCAGGTGCCGGGCTCGCTCTCGTCGCCGTTCACCAGGATGTATTTGGGCTTTGCCGATTCCTTGGGGACAAAGCTCCACTTCATGCCGGTAGGGAAGCCGGCGCCGCCGCGTCCGCGAAGGTTCGAAGCCTTGACCTCGTTAATAATGTCGTCTGAGGACATGGTCAGGGCTTTTTGCACGGCCTTGTAGCCATCGAGCTTGAGGTATTGCTCGATGTCAGCCGCGCCTTTGCCGAAGCGCTTGGAGACAACTTTTATTTCGTCGGGATGGGAGGTTAAGTCAGCCATTTTTGTCTATTGCTAAAAATGTTCCCTTGAATTGCCAACAATGCCAAAATTGCCAAAAAATCCAAATTGCAGGATCATTTGCGCTGTTTTGCTGTTTGCCTGGAAGCGGCAAAGATCGCGGTCAGCTCTTTAGCTTCCCGCAGCAAATCATCCAATCTATCTTTTTTCATGATTCCCAGATCAGAAAGCAGCTCGATCCAAAAAACGGATTCATCAGCTTCTTCTGTCACAACACCGATCTTGGAAATGAAGTCCGCCCTTGATCGTGCATGGCATGCGGAGCGGTAGTTCGCGCCAATGGAGGTACCGCATCGCAGCAGCTGATAGCCAATTACCTGCGCTTCTTTCGTATGCGGCAGCGCCTGGAACAGATGAATGACACGGATGGCGAATTCTTTTGTTCGCGCCCTAAGCTTTTCCGTTCTGCTATCCATGTTTAGTCCGTTTTGAAAAAGTTCATGCTGTTTTTGTCCTGCCAATTTGGATTCTTTGGCAATTTTGGCATTTCTGGCAATTTCATTGTCGAGCTTTGTTCTTGTACTGATCCAAAACCTTGTCCATCTTGTCCGCTGTTAAATTTTCATGAAAATCGTAGTTCACCTGCACTGCGGGCGCCCAGCTGCAGGCGCCGATGCATTCGACCTCTTCCAAAGAAAACGTTCCGTCTGACGTGGTCTGCTTGTGGCCGATCCCAAGCTTGCTCTTGCAATGGTCCAGAATTTCTTCGCCGCCGCGGAGCATGCAGCTGATGTTGGTGCAGACCTGGACGTGATATTTGCCCATTCGATTGGTATGCAGCAGCGAGTAATAGCTGATCACGTTGCGGACTTCGAGTTCGGTGAGTTCAGTTTTTTTTGCCAAATGCGCGATCACCTGATCGGAGAGATACCCGACTTCATCCTGGCTATACAGGAGCATGGGTACAAGAAAGCCCCGTTTGGTGGGGTACTGTTGCATCTTCTCGTCGAAGAATTTATCGAGCTTGTCAGAGATCGGAGCCATTTATCTATCGATCTCCCCCAGCACAATGTCAATGCTTCCGATTGCCGCTACCACATCCGCAATCAGCCGCCCTTCGCACATTTGAGGTAACGCTTGAAGATTTGCATACGAGGGCGAACGCATGTGCACGCGCAGGGGTTTGGCGGTGCCATCGCTCACAATGTAGTAGCCCATCTCGCCGCGCGGCGACTCAATGGCCTGGTAAACCTCTCCTTCAGGAACGGTAAAGCCTTCCGTGACAATCTTAAAGTGATAGATGAGGGCTTCCATCTGCGTCTTCATCTTTTCGCGGTCAGGCAGGACGACCTTGGGAGCCTCAGCTTTGGTAGGGCCGGAAGGCATGCCTTCGAGCGCCTGTTTGGCGATCTCGCGCGACTGGCGCAGCTCTTCCACGCGACAGACGTAACGCGCCCAGACGTCGCCATCATTCGCAACCGGAACTTTAAACTTGAAGTTCTCGTAGCCGCAGTAAGGCATGTCACGGCGGAGATCGAAGTCTACGCCGCTGGCGCGCAGCGATGGGCCGGTCAGGCCGATGGCAAGCCCGTCTTCCGCGCTGATCTTTGCCACACCCTTTAAGCGATCGATGAAGATGCGGTTTCCGGTGAGCAGGTTCTCATACTCGTCGACTTTTTCCGGAAAGACATCGAGAAACTTCTTTACTTTTTCAAAAAATCCCAGCGGAGGGTCGAGCGCCAGCCCGCCGATGCGGAAATAAGAGGTCATCATGCGCTGGCCGCTGACCATTTCGTAGATGCGGAGCAGGTCTTCGCGTTCGCGGAAGCAATAAAGAAAGACTGACATGGCGCCGATGTCCATGGCGTGCGTGCCCAGCCAGACCAGGTGCGAGCTGATGCGCTGGAGCTCAGCCAGCATTACGCGCATCCACTGCGCGCGCGGCGGAATTTCAAGGCCCAGCAGTTTCTCCACCGCCATCACGTAGCAGAGGTTGTTGACCATGGGGCAGAGATAGTCAATGCGATCGGTGAGCGGGACTACCTGCTGATAAAACTTGGCTTCGCAGGTTTTCTCGATGCCGGTGTGCAGGAAGCCGATGTCCGGCATCATGCGGACGATGGTTTCGCCATCAATCTCCAGCAACAGTCGCAACACGCCGTGCGTGGACGGGTGCTGCGGGCCCATGTTGAGGATCATGGTTTTATCTTCAGTGGGATCGAGCACCGGATTGGGTAAGTGACCCATTAACGATATCCCTCCACCGGATAATCCTTGCGCAAGGGATGGCCTTCCCAGTCTTCCGGCATCATGATGCGGCGCAGATAAGGATGGCCGAGGAAGCGGATGCCAAAGAGGTCAAAGACCTCACGCTCAAAGAAGTTGGCTGACGGCCACATGGGAGTGATCGATTCGACCGTCGCATCGTCACCGCCGAGAACTACTTTCAGGCGCACACGCTCTTTGCGCTTCATGGAGAGCAGGTGATAAGCCATCTCAAAGCGCGGCTCACGCGGATAAAAGTCGGCGCAGGTCAGATCAGAGAGGAAGTCGGCGAGTCCCTGGGCCTTCAGGCGATCGCAGGCTTCGCGGATGGATTCGCGAGCGATGTAAATCGTCAACTCGTCGCGGTCAAAGCGCGCGCTCTGGACGGCCTCGGCGTTCCAGGCCAGCAGATCGGCGACTATGGCATGGTCTTTCAGTTGTTCAAGATCGGTAATCGCGGGCGTGAGTGGCATCAGTTGCCACCCTTCTCAGAAGCGTTCCAGTCCAGGATGCCTTTCTTCCATATATAGAAGAAGCCGACGAGCACCAGGCCGATGTAAATCAGCATCTCCCAGAAGCCGAACCACTTGAGTTCGCGGGCAATCACGGCCCAGGGATAGAGGAAGACTACCTCAACGTCGAAGAGGATGAAGAGCATGCCGACCAGATAGAATTTCACGCTGAAGCGCTGCTGCGCATCACCGGTAGGGTTGATGCCGCATTCATAGGCGGTGTTTTTTGCGCGCGTCCACTTGTGCTTGCCCAGCAGATGCGAAAGCGTGACCATGACCGCGGCCAGGGCAATGGCGACGATCACCTGAATAAGCAACGGAATATAATGAGCGAAGTAGCTGTTCTCCGGCATGCGGGGCCTGTACAAGAAAGAGCGACTGCAATATGCCAAACATTCGAATGTAATTTCCATTCGCGGGAGTGTCAAGCCCTTGACTTTGAACGGAGTTGATGGTTTCTAATCGGCGTTTCACGCAACGTGACGCGGAAGGCCGGAACGGTCTGCGCGCAGGCGAGTTTTTATTCCGCACCTATGACGATTTTCGGATTCAACACTGATGTGAAGCAGGGAGATGTGGTCTACCACGTCCAGAGTGAAGCGCGCCAGAATGACTTGCTGCTGCAAACGCTGGTCTTTGTGAAAGGCCAGTGCGTGGGCAAGCAGACGGTTTCGTACGCGCAGAAAGTTTCGCAGCCGGAGTTCTCCACAGAAGCGATCCACGAGTTGCTGAAGACCCAGCACAAAAACGTTCTCGATGCCATTCAGCAAGGACAGATGAATTCCTTGCTTGGCGGTGGAACTGAAGTACAGGACGTGGGCGGCTCTGGCTTGTCATTGCAGTGGACCACAGCTCACCCGGGCGATGCCGCGACCCTTCCGGTAAGCTTCCGCGTGCTTGATGCCGGCAACGCCGCTGCCGGAGCAGAAGTTGTGGTGCGCGGGGTGATCGCGGCGGACGGACTGGAATTGGCGCGCGGCGTGACCGACCAAGCGGGAGCGCTCGAGTTACAGGTACCCCTGACAGAAGAGGTCATGGCCCGCGGCGCCGTGATGGTGCAAGCCACTCACCAGGGCAAATCGGCGACAAGAAAACTCCGCGTGAAGCGATAGCGGATCGGGAGATCGGGTCATCGGGAGATCGGGTCATCGGAATACGATCAGAGACCGCTTTCCAGCCAAGATCATGATTTATCCTGAGCTCTGTGCCGACTCCAGCCAAATTTGATCTTCTCAAAACTGACGCCATTGTGGTGGGCTCAGGGCCAAACGGGCTTGCCGCCGCCATCCGTATGGCGCAGGCAGGGAAGTCAGTTGTGGTCCTGGAATGTGCGGATGTTCCCGGCGGAGGCTTGCGCTCTGCAGCACTGACGCTCCCCGGCTTTCTCCACGATGTCTGCTCTTCCGTGTTCGCCATGGCGGTCTGCTCACCGTTCCTTCGCACTCTGCCGCTGGAAAAATATGGGCTGGAATGGACGTATCCGCGCGCGGCGCTGGCGCATCCGTTCGAGGACGGCACAGCGGCGATGCTGTACAAGTCAGTGGATGAGACAGCCGCCACGCTTGGGCCTGACGGAAATAGCTATCGCGCGCTGATGGGCGAATTCGCAGCGCGCGCTCGCGAGCTCTTGCAGGAAGCGCTGGCGCCGGTGCATTTTCCCCGGCATCCGTTTTTATTTGCGCGATTTGGAGTGTACGGGCTGCGGCCGGCAATATCGCTCGCGCGTGCGCATTTTAAGACCGAATGCGGACGTGCCTTCCTGGCCGGGCTGGCCGCCCACTCTATGCTGCCGCTCGAGAAACTCACGACTTCCGCCGTGGCGCTGGTGCTGGCGGTTGCGGCCCACGCCGAGGGCTGGCCCTTCGCACGCGGCGGTTCGCAACAGCTTGCGGCCGCATTGGTCAAGCATCTGGAATCGCTCGGCGGAAGGGTGATCACAGGATGCAACTTGGAATCGCTCGATCAGCTCCCGCAGTCCCGCGCTGTGCTTTTTGACGTGACGCCGAGACAACTGGTGAAGATCGCGGGCGAGCGGTTGCCAACTGGATATCGGCGAAAACTGGAGCAGTACCGCTACGGCGTGGGCGCGTACAAGATTGATTGGGCGCTCCATCAGCCCATCCCATGGCGTGCGCCTGAATGTGCGCAAGCGGGAACCGTTCACCTCGGCCAGTCGCTCAAGGAGATTGGAGACTCGGAGCGCGCACCGTGGCGCGGAGAAACTTCTCCGCATCCATACGTGTTGCTCACGCAGCCCAGCTTGTTTGACCCAACGCGCGCGCCCGCAGGTAAGCACACTGCCTGGGGTTATTGCCACGTGCCCAACGGTTTCCGCGGCGACGTGACCCAGGAGATCGAAAATCAGGTAGAGCGGTTTGCGCCTGGGTTTCGCGACTGCATTGCAGCACGCTCCGTCATGGGCCCGGCGGAATTTGAGCAGCATAATCCCAACTTGGTTGGCGGCGATATCGGCGGTGGCGCTGCATTCCTGCGCCAGTTGTTCTTGCGCCCAACGGCAAGCCTATACCGAACGCCGCTGAAAGGTATTTATCTGTGCTCCGCTTCCACGCCGCCGGGGCCGGGCGTGCACGGAATGTGCGGATCGTTTGCCGCGGAAGCCGCGCTCAAACGATTTTCCTGATCGCCGTGACGACGCCGCGCTGACAAGAAAGATTCTCCGGCGCTCAACTGGATTGCCTTTTGCATGCAAATGAAGTACTTTTCCCGACGCAGCCCCCAACAGGAGAGATTCCAGAATGTTCTGTTTTAAATGCGGCGCTTCCATGCCTGACGACGCCAAGATTTGTCCGCAATGCGCAACTCCGGTAGAAAACCTGCCGCCTCCATCGCAAGCAGCTCCGCCTCCGCCGGCTGCTTCGCAGTGGTTGAATGTTCCACCAGCGCAAACGCAGTATCCTCCGCAAGCGCAACCCTATCCCGGACAAGGGCAGCCCTACGGGCAACAGCCGCCGACGGACGGTAAAGCTACGGCCAGCCTGGTTCTGGGTATTCTCTCGATCCTTTGCTTTGGAATTCTTGCCGGCATTCCGGCCATCATTCTGGGTCATATTTCCCGCGGCAACATCAAGCGCAGCATGGGCCGCTTGTCCGGCGGCGGGATGGCGATGGCCGGGCTGATCATGGGCTACGTGAGTATTTTCTTTACTCTTCTCATCATTCCAGCCATCGTACTCCCCAATCTGTTGCGATCGAGAATTAGCGCCAATGAAGCGGCGACGGCGAGCACTCTGCGTACGATCAATACCACGCAGGTCACCTACACGACCCAGTATCCCGACCAGGGCTACGCTCCAAACCTGGCCACGCTGGGCCCAGGGCCGGGCGGTTCCTGCAACGCCGAGCACGCCTGTCTGCTTGACAACGTGCTGGCCAACCCCGACTGCGCGAACGGCGCGTGGTGTACAAAATATGGCTACAGATTCAGCATGACCCGAGAAGGAAACTGCGGCGGACAGACAAGTGGTTCGCAGGAGAGCTCGGGCTCGGAATGCAACTACGTCGTGGTGGCGACGCCGGTAAGCACAGGCACGGGCAGGAAGAACTTCTGTTCCACTGCAGATGCGGTTATCCGTTATAAATATGGCATGCCGCTCTCGAGGCCCATCACTGCGGAACAATGCTCCGCATGGTCTCCCATCTCGTAGGGAAGGCGCATAAAACCGAATACCTCCGGCGAGTGCAGCTCTGCTCTCGCCGGCATGGGTTGGTTCCTTCTACTTAGACAGTCCAACTAGCAGAGCTGGATTTGCTTCTAACCCTATTTGGACGTCAACGATGGGGACCTTTCACCTGGCGGAGAGAACGCCTCCGGCCAACAGCAACACGTCGCTCTTCCACAAGGCCACGCGCATGCTTCCCGGAATCATCGCCGGCGCCGCCGACCTTGATCCTGCGGCCGTGCTCACAGCCACCGTCGCGGGCGCCAGCTTTGGGACGTCGCTCGGCTGGGTGGTGGTGCTCTGCGTTCCGGTGTTGTTCAGCGTTTTTGCCGTCTCCTCGCGCATCGGCCATGAAACCAAAAAGGGCCTGGTAGAGCTTATCCGCGAACACTACGGCTGCCGGCCCGCGGCAACGGTAGCTTTCCTCATCGTGGCGGTGAACCTGGCCATGATCGTGGGCGATATCGTCGCCGTGAGTGACAGTTTCTCCCTCATTACCATGGCGCAGCGGTCGTTCTTTCTCGCGATCGTCGGCTTCACCGTGTGGTACGTACTGATCATCGGCAATTATCAAAAGACCACCAAAGTCCTGGGCACGCTCACGCTCATTCTGATCGCGTATGTGGTTGCGGCGTACCGCGTCACCGATTCATTCGTCGCCCTCAGCAAAGACGTGCTCCTGCCACACATGCAGGTCAATACCGGATACATGATGGGCGTGGTCGCCGTTTTTGGTTCACTGCTTACCCCTGACGTGATCGTCTGGCAAACCAGCTCCAAGCGCGGTTTGCCCGAAGGCCTGGCCAAAGCGCACGTGACCGAATCGCACGCGGGAACGTTTGTGGCCTGCCTGGTTTCGCTCTGCGCCATGATCGCGGCCTCGCACCTGCAGGTGGCCGATCCCGCCAACATGACCACGCGCACGGCTTCAGAAGCACTGGGCTCATTCGGTTACATCGGCACGGTGCTGTTCGCGCTGGGGATCATCGCTTCCGGCCTCATCGCACTGCCCATTCTGGTGGCTTCTCTATGCTTCAGCGTGGCGGAGGCCATGAACTGGAAGTCCGGCCTCGCGGTTGAGCCCTGGAACGCTCGCCTGTTCTATGTGATGATCTCGGTTACGGTCTTCCTGGCCGTGGTCATCGATTTCTTCGGCGTCAACACCGTGCACGTGCTCTATTGGTCGCAGGTGCTCGCCGGAATCGTTCTGGTCCCGATCTTTGTGTATATTCTGCTGCTCTCCAACAACACTAAAATCATGCGCACCCCTAACACTCATTTTGAAAACTTCTGGCTGGGCTGCGCCGCCATGGGAATGCTGATTTCGAATTTGATGTTCTTCTGGTTTGTGTTGAAGTAGCCGCTGGCAAACTAGCAATTGGCCGGAGCAGTACCCCGATCACGAAGCTCCGGCACGCGCTGGCGCTTTCTTCCTGATCCGTGTCATCAGTGTTAACCAGTGGTAAGGTTTTAGCTTTTTTCCTTAGAGTTCCTTCGTGCGCTTTGTGGTTGCGCTCTTTGCCTGTACTCATCCCACGGTAAAAGTCATGCACGATTCGCCTTAAAAAGCGGCAGCAATTTACACGAAACTTGTGGAAACCTAATCGCTTGCAATGAAATCTAAGCAGGCGTGAGTAGCACAAAGAAAGCCGGCAACGCCAGGAAGACAGAACGTGAGGAGAGAGTTTGGGTAGCTCCAAGGTTCAGTTTGAAAAGTACGCCCGCTCAACAAGCCTGGGGAAATCGCCTCGGCGATCCTCCCAACAACAGCAGGTTGCTGGAGTTGGCTGACATCGCCCTGGGCCTCAAAAAAGCCGAGCCGAGAAAAGCTTCCCTGCGCGCCAGGACAAGAAGATAGCTGGAGCCAAAGTAACGTCGCTGATGGCAAAAAAGACGTGGCTTTCCAGGTACTCAGCCTGCAACCAATTGCATTATTAATGTATCTTAATATGAGCAGCTCTCACCCGAGAGCTGGCGCGCTTGGCAAAGTTGAGGGTGTCTATTTGGTCGCGGCAAAACAGGCTCCAGAGCCTCCAAATACCAGGCTGGCGGTTGGCGATTACATCGCCGACATCCTGCTTGACGCTCGTGCGCAAGGGACGATCTATCACTGG
>WNFM01045206.1_pt3 | contig 22737 bp, 17 predicted proteins | sample 5400271 | NCBI WGS metagenome assembly WNFM01 (sample SAMN13153352, study PRJNA577476) | soil metagenome | isolation source: 60 cm saprolite on Douglas fir-dominated hillslope | place: USA:California | collected 2013-09-17
TACCCGCCTCCCCCGCGCAGGCGCTCAGGGCCAGGGCCAGATGCGCCACCCCCGGCAGGATCGGCGCTCCCTCGAAGTGGCCTTCGAAGCACCGGCTGCCCTCCGCGAGCATGAAGCGTGAGCTCCGGAGAGGGGCGGTCGGGTGCGGGGGCAAGGGGACGAAGCCGGCCTCGGGGAACGCTGACACCGACCGGAGTCTACACCTGCGCCAGGCGCCTAACGGCTGGTCTTCTCGCGCAGGATGTCCAGGTAGCGGGTCCCGTACCCTTCGTAGCGGTAGCCCTGCGTGTAGACGCTGCCCGAGCGGCTTCGGTCCGAGGCGGTGGCGGGCGCCGAGGCCGCGGGCTCGATCGCGGTGTCCTCGCTCCATTCGTTCCACGACGTGACCAGCATCATGGGAAGGCGGGGATCGATCAGGGGCAGGGTGAACCGGTCGAGCCACTCGGCGAAGAACGTCCCCTCGCCGGCGCCGGGAGCCCACTCGCGCGGGATCGCGTGGTGGTCGGCTTCGAGGCGAATGCCACGGTCGTTGTAGCCGGGGAAGGCGAGCGGGATCACCGGCTTCTCCGGGGCCGCCTGGCGATAGCGCTCGTAGAGGGCGAGCGAGTCGAGGAGGAGCCGGCTCGAGGCCCCGTAGCCGACGTGCGCGGTCCCCGACGAGTCGTACAGGTTGTAGGCGGTGATGGCGTCGAAGAGCGCGATGCGCCCGCGCTGGGGCTCGTCGGTGGTCCCCCCGCCGCCCTCCCTCGCCACCGCCCAGAATATCTCGTCGCCGATGACGAAGGGGTCGATCCCGAGAGTGGCCATGCGCGCGCGGAAGCGCGTCATCGCCTCGGCGAACCGGCCGGTGGCGGTGCGGGTCACGTAGAGGATGATCACCGGCCTTCCCGCGGTCCGCAGGTAGCTCGGATGGCTGAAGTACCGGGTGGCGATCTCGTCCATGTCGGAGAGGAAACGCTCGACGGCCGCGCCGTCGAAGACGGTCCGGCCGGACGACGGGTCGTAGCCGAGGTCAAAGAGCTCGTAGAAGATGCAAAATCGGATGTCGCCGATGTTGCGCGCGGCGAGGACGGCCCGGTCGATGAGCGCGTTGCGCTCGGGGGCGCTCGGCCACCAGTCGAGAGTGAAGAAGTCGACGCCGGACGACGCGGCCCACGCGATGTGCTGTTCGGCGACCGCGGGGGACGAGGACGAGTACTCGCCGAGCTGCGGCTTCTGGTCCGGGCGGAGGCTGGCCCGGAGGTAGCTCCCGTCCGCAAATCGGGCGGGAAACCAGAGGTAGTAGTGGGCGCCCACCAGGACGTCGGTGCGGGGGCTGGCACCCTGCGCGGTCCCGCTCTCCTGGCAAGCGGAGAGAAAGAAGAAGGTGCAGAGCGCGAAGGCGACAGCGGCCGAAGGGCGAGCTGGGGGTGCCGACGAGAAGCGAATGTCCATGGGTTCCCGGGTTGGCAAAGACCGGGCCCGGGCTGCGGCACTGTGGGGTGTGGGCGGGAGCCGAGTACCGAAGACCCGCTAGTGCGCGTGCAAGCAATGGCTTGGCGGTTGGGAAGGCGCGCACGGAGCCGCAACCTGCCCTGGCCCGTAAGGCGCCCTTCCCCGACCGCCGACGTTCGATGTTCGAAGCGTCGTTCGATTTCCAGAACAGGCACGGTTGACGCGGTCACCGGCCGGCACGTAGCTCCGACCTGTATCTCGTCGATGGTCTCAAATGACCGGCCATGGAATGGTATGATCTCTCCCATGAAAGCTGCCATTGATTCGGCCGGGCGGATTGTCATTCCCAGGGAGGTTCGACGACAGGCGGGGCTGAAGCCCGGGATGCCCCTGGACGTTCGCTTCAGGGACGGGCGGGTCGAGATCGAGCCGGCGCCCCTGCCCGTGCGGCTCGTGCGCCGGGGCCGCTTGCTGACCGCCCGGCCCGTCGGGTCGACACCTCCGCTCACTGCCGAGGCCGTGGAAGAAACGCGACGGTCCCTCCGCCGCGGGCGCTCGTCTGGAGAGTGAGGGCCCTGGCCGGCTTCCTGCCGGACACGAGCTGCATGGTCGCCGCCGTGTGCGCGTGGCACGAGCATCACGAGGCCGCGGCCGACGAGATCGACCGACGCCTCCGGGCACGTGAGAGCCTTTTCGTGGCTGGCCCCGCGCTGGTGGAGGCCTATGCCGTGCTGACTCGTCTGCCCGCGCCCCACCGAGTCGATGCCGCGGACGTCCGGGAGGTGCTTCAGGTCAGCTTCGTCCGGCAGGGCACGCTCGTCGCCCTCGAAGCGGCTCGCTACGCACGGCTCCTCGACCAGGCGCCCGACCGGGGTGTCACCGGCGGCGCCTTCTACGACGCGGTGATCGCGGCCTGCGCGATCAAGGCCCGGGTCCGGGTCATCCTCACCTTCAACCTCGCCCACTTCCGGCGCTACGCAGACGAAGGAATCGAAATCGTCGCTCCGGGAGACTGAGGGGCACGGTTGACGCGGTCACCGGCCGGCACGTAGGCTCGCCCCATGGCCGCCCGCGACGAACCGCCTCGCCTCGCGCAGGAGCTGGCCCGGCGCGTCGAGGAGGACGGCGGGAAGGCCCTGGCCGTCTACCGCGAGCCGATAGGCGAGCATTGGCAGATCTTCTGCCTGCTCCCCCCCGAGAAGGTGGCGCCCACGCCCTATCAGCGGGATCTCTCTCCGACCCACGCCAAGCGCCTGCAGGAGGCGATCAAGAAGATCGACCGCTTCGTGGACCCCATCGTGGTGGTCACCCCGGAGCCCGGCGTCTACTGGACGCCCAACGGCCACCACCGGCTTCGGGCCCTGCAGAAGCTGAAGTCCGAGTGGTGCCCGGCCATCCTCATCCTGGAGCCGGAGGTGGCCTTCCAGATCCTCGCCCTCAACACCGAGAAGGCGCACAACCTCAAGGAGAAGTCGCTGGAGGTCATCCGCATGTACCGCTCGCTGGCCGAGTCGGAGCCGCGCCGCGGCGAGGAGGACTACGCCTTCCAGTTCGAGGCCCCGCACTTCATCACCCTGGGCCTCCTCTACGATGCCAACAAGCGCTTCGCGGGCGGCGCCTACGCGCCGATCCTGCGCCGCGTGGACGCGTTCCTGTCCGGCACCCTCGCCAAGGCGCTGCCCCAGCGGGAGGAGCGGGCGGAGATGGTGCGCGCGGTCGATGTGGCGCTGGCCGGCGTGGTGGCGGCCATCCACAAGCGCGGGATCCGGCACCCGTTCGTGAAGAACTACGTGCTGGCCCGCACGACACCCCTCTCCCGCGCCCGCAAGACGATGCCCTCCTTCGCCCAGGCCTTCGCCAAGCTACGGGAGAATATCGTGGCGTTCGACGTGGGCAAGGTCCGCTACGACGACATCCAGCGCACGGCCGTTGCCGCCGTGCCGGCCGCGGAGTAAGTCTCGTTCTAATCGCCCAGAGCCGCTCCTCGACCGCCCCGTAACGCCAGGCCGAGCGTTGCAAGGAGCCCAGCGGAGCAGGCGACGAGCGCCGGGCCTCGCCAGGTCGGCGCGTAGCGCAGGGTGAACACGTGCTCGCCTCCGGAGGTGGGCAGCGCGCAGTAGCGGCCGTAGGCGCGCAGCACCGGCACCTCCCGCCCATCGCACTCGGCGCGCCAGCCCGAGTGATACCCGTCCAGCACGATCACGAAGCCGCGGGGGGTCGCCGCCCGCACTCTCACCGTGTGGGGATCCGTGCGCGTGTAGTCCACTGTTCCCGTAGAGCCGGCCACCGAGGCCCCCGGTTCAAAGCTCGAGGATTCTCGCTCGAGGAGGACGACCGAACGGGGATCGAAGGCCGGATCCTCGATGCGCGCTTGCGCGGCTGCGGGGGAGATCACCTGGTGCGAGGCCACGAAGAACGCGCGGGGGAGCGCGTCACGCAGCTCGTAGAGGCGGAGGGGCTGTTCCAGCTCGGGCAAGGGCGCGGTGCCCCGCGGGGTCAAGCGTTCGTCGGCGAGAGGGATGAAGGAGAGGACAAAGCGCCCCCCCCCCAACCGAAGCCGGCGGTGGAGCATCGAGTAACGCAGCGGGCTCCGCTCTTGCTGCGTGAGGGTCGACCCCACCGGCGCCCACCCCACGCGGTCCTCGTCGAAGGCTCCTTCGAGGCCATCCAGCACGTGGGTCCGGGGCAAGAGGGCCTGCCGATCCAGGTAGTAGAGCCACATGTCGCTCTTGCGTTGCTGGGCAAATGCGGGGTTGGCGTGCAGGCCCGGAGAGTTGGCGAGGCCGTAGGCGAAAACGCGATCGAGGCGAGTGGCCTTGTCGACCAGGACTTGCACCTGGGGCCGCAAGGAGTAGAAGGCGGGACCGGTGGACGGGTTCAACCCCTCGCCGACCATCAGGAGATCGAGGATGGCCAGGAGTCCCGCGAAGGGGGCAAGCCTGCTTCCTGTCCAAAGGCAGACCGCCGCCAACAGCGCCCACAAGCCACTGAGCGCGAAGTCTTGCGGCCAGGCCCTCGTGGCCACTTGCAGCGCCCGCGGACCAGCCAGCTCCGGGACCAGACTTCCGAAGAGGCGCGCGGGCAGGGTCGGGTCGCGGAACATGAGCAAGCCGACGGCAAGGAGGACTGCACCAGGCGCGAGGGCGAGCGGTGAGCCACGCGTTCCCGGGCGCACGGAGCGGTCGAGGCCACGCCCCGCCAACAAGGCCAGGGCGAGCGTCGTCACGAACAGGAATTTCGCCGGCGTACGGAACGAGTGCATCAGCCAGAGCACCAGGGGTCCCAGCGGGCCGTGATGCCCCAGGCTCAGGAGCAGGCCGAGGGTTGCCGCGAGCCAAAGGCGTCCGGCGTCTCGCCCAGCCCGCAACGCGAGCAGAAGCACGGCGGGGCCCAGGTAGAGGCTCAGGAGGTATGGGTAGCCGTCCGGGAAGAAGGGCTGGCCCCAAAAACCCTCGTCCGAAAAGGCGTGCACGTTACCGAAGAAACGTGGCAGGAGCATGTCCAGCAATCCAAGCGGCGTGGTCGACCACGCGAGGGACACGTCGGGCAAGAACCCCGCCGCCCGCGCTGTCCCTTCCACGAGGCCCCTCACCCCGAGCACCGCCGGCGCAGAGAGGAGGCTTGCCAGCGCCCCCGCCACCAGCAGCCATGCCCAGGCGCGTCGCGTGGGCAGGCGGAGAAGGAGGAGCAAGCCAAGCAGCGCCGTCTGCAGCATCGCCTCGGCGGCGAGCGTGCACACCTGCACGGCGGCCAGGGCCCCGAAGATGGCGGCCCGACGCGGCCCAGGTGCCTCCAGAAGCCGCAGGAACGTCGCGACCACCCAGGGCGCCCAGGACGTCCCGTGGCACAGCTCGAACAGGTTGACCGTCGAGAGGTAGACCCCGGAGAGCCCGTATGCGGCGCCTGCTGCCCACGTCCCCCAACCCGCCTGACCAAGGGTGCGGGCCAGGAATGACGCACCACACATGGCGAGGAGCAGGTGCAACGGGGGTGCGAAGCGCAGCGCTTGCGTGGCCCCGAGCGCCGCGACCAGCAGGAGATCTACCGGATCGGCCATGAGGAAGGGAACTCCGGCGTCGCAAGCCGGGTTCCAGAGCGGCCAGACTCCCTGCGCGAGGGCCCGTTCCAGGAAGACGTAGTTCGGGTAGTAGTAGAACCCGATGTCCCGGAAGTAGAGCAGTTGGCCGGAGAGGAGCATTCCCGCGAAGACCCAGAGCACGACGGGAAAGTGGACCAGGAAGGGCAGCGCGCGGGAGACGCGGATCATGAGCGAGCTCGGCTTTAGCATGCCCTGTTCGCCGTCACGGCCCCTTCCTCGCGCAGAGGAGCAGGGAAGTGCCCAGGGGCGGGCACGAGAGCAGCGTGGTCTCGACGCGCATGAGGGTGCGAAGGAGCGCATTGGTGAAGGAGCCGGGGGGACGGAAGCCCGAGCGGATCGTCTGCTCCGCCGGCCGACTGCCGCGCAGCACGAGCTTCCGCAGCAACAACAGCGGCACCAGCGAGAGTCCCCAGTAGCGCACGTCCAGCACGCGCAGGTCGTGACCGGCAAACTCCGCCACGAGCGAGCTCGGGTCGTAGCGTCGCACGTGGCCGGCAGCAACGTCGTAGGCGCTGAACAGGCCGCCCAACGCCGGCACGTTGAGCAGCAGGTGGCCGCCCGGCTTCAGGTGGCGGAGCACGGAGCGCACGAAGGGCCCGGTCGCCACGATGTGCTCGAGCACGTCGAAGAGGATGACGACGTCGTATGCCCTAACGAAGCCCGGATCCTCCTGCAGGATGTTGTAGTAGAGAGTCCGTCCCCGCCCTCGACCGGCCCCGGTGAGCGCCGGGAGGTGGAGGTCCGTCGCGTCCACCGTCCAGGGGGTCGCCGCCTCGAACTGGTCCCGGAGCACGCCCTGGCCACAGCCGATCTCGAGGGCCAAAGCCGGAGTACCGGTGGACGGTCCCACCTCTCGCACCTGGCGAAGCGCCGCCCGGAAGCGCCATTGGAACCAGAAGTGCTCGGGGTTGCTGAGGCGGTACCACTCGTCGGGGAAAGTCACCTCCTCGACGCGCGAGATGAACTCGATCGGGCTACCGGGCTCACTCATGCGGCGCCGCGGGCGGCTCGCTCCGGCCTACCACCTCCATCACCACATAGGAAGGACGCCCCTTGACCTCAAGGTAGGTGCGGCCCACGTAGGCACCCAGGATGTAGATGCAGAACACCTGCACCAGGTTGCCGGTGATGATGAGGAGGTAGCCCAGCAGGATCCACGGCGAGAGGCCGAGCTGCGGTGGGCGAAGGAGGAGGAGCAGGCCCAACAGCGCGGTCATGAGCAGGTAGGACACGCTGAACACCTGGGCCGCCTGCAGGGGACGCACACTGGAGGAGATGACGCCGTCCGTGGCCAGTCGATAGAGCTTGGCGAAGGTGTACTTGCTCCTGCCGCCCTGCCGCTCGGGTCGGTCGTATTCGACACCCGTCTGGCGAAACCCTACCCAAGCCCGAAGGCCGCGCGGAAAGCGAAGCTTCTCGGGCAGCTCGCGGAGGTGCCGGACCACGCGGCTGTCCATCAGGCAGAAGTCACCGCTATCGAGCGGCACCTTGATGTCCGCCAGGAATGCCACCAGGCGGTAGAAGAGCCAGGACCCGCCGACTTTGAGCAGGCCCTCCTTGCGTCTCCGGCGCTGGCCGTACACCACGTCGAAACCCTCCCGCCAACGCTCGATCATCTTCGAGATCAGCTCGGGAGGGTCCTGAAGGTCGGCGTCAATGACCGCCACCAGGTCCGCTCGGGACAAATCAATCCCCGCGCTCACCGCGGCCTGGTGCCCGAAGTTGCGGGAAAAGCGCACCAGGAGGGCGGGCAGGCCCCGCTCGATGCCCTGGGCGATGACTTGGGCCGAACCGTCGTGGCTGCCGTCGTCCACCAACAGGTAGCGGACGGTCCGGATCTGGTCGCGCGCGAGGTTGGCGGACGAGAAAACGTCGCCGAGCCGCGTGAAGAGGGCCCCCAGGACTTTCTCCTCGTTCAACACGGGGATGACGATGTCGAGGGACACCCATGAGTGGCGGGAACCCTCCAACCTCCCCACTGGCATCGCGGGCATGCTACCACGCACCCTCGTCGGGGTCGCCGCTCTCCGATCGACGTCACGCCGACCAGCAGTGATCGCCCTTGGGAAAGAATTCAGCGAGACGGGAAGTAGCGCTCGATGGTGGCTGGGCTCGGCTTCGGGGTGAGCCGCGAGACCACGAGCATCAGCAGGGCCGACCCCAGGACCAGCGGCACCACGGGCATGAAGCCCAGGACCGCGGTTCCGCCGGGCGTGCGCGCCAGCAGGTCGAGTCCGCCCACCGACCACACGGGGGCCGGCGGGCCGGGGGGCGGCGCCGGCACCACCGCCTGGAAGACCGCGACCGCGATCACCCCCGCCGCCGACCACAGCGTGGAGGCGAGCGCCCCCCACTTCGTGCTGCCCCGCCAGAACAAGGTCGCGACCAGCAGGGGCGCGAGCGAGGAGAAGCCGGTGAACGCGTACTGGATGGCCAGGGAGAAGATGTTCTCCGGCATGCGCAGGGCGGCGACGTAGGCCACCACCGTGATGATGACGACGAAGGCGCGGCCCATGTGGACCTGCGCCGCCTCGCCGAAGCGCGCCTTGCCCTCGTAGTGGGCGAACACGTCCTCCGTGAACATGGTCGAGAGGGCCAGGATCTGCGAGTCGGTGGCCATGACCGCCGCCATGATCCCGGCTCCCAGGACGCCGGCCAGCCAGAGCGGAGCGTAGCGCTCGAGCAGGAGCAGGAGGACGTCGTCCGCGTCCATCTTCGCTCGGAGAGAGTCGCGCTCCCCGGGAGTGAGGGTGGCTCCCTGGGTGGCCAGGGCACGGCGGGCCTCGACCTTCTCCTGGAGCTGTGGCACGTCCGTCACCCGGTTGGCCATCACTCCGAGGAACACGCACGGGAGCCAGATGGCCATGATGCAGAGGGGGTAGAAGATCACGGTCTTCTTGAACTGGGCCATGCGGCGGGCGGTGAGGCAGAAGATCGTGATGTGGGGGAAGGCGATCGACGAGAGCGGTATGAACGCGTAGCTCAGGAAGTAGGCGGGCGATATGCGCTCGCGGGTGAGCAGGAATGACGCAGGCGAGGCCAGCATCGCCTCCGCCTGGGCCCGGAAGCCGCCCATACCCCAGCCGATCACGGCCACTGCGATGGTGCCGAAGAGCAGGAAGAGGACGGTCTGGAACGTGTTCACCCAGGCGGTCCCCCGCATCCCCCCGAAGAACACGTAGCTCATCACCACCAGGGCCACCACCGCCCCCCCCAGCCAGAAGGGCACGAGCCCCCCGCTGATCGTGGAGAGGGTGGTGCCGCCGCCCATCACCCCGATGATGATGTAGGGAACGAGAAGCGCGGCCTGGACCGCGAAGATCACGGTGCCGACGTGGCTCGTTTCCCAGCGATCCCGGAAGAGCTGCACGGGGGTGATGAAGCCGAACCTCTTCCCGAGCGCCCAGACCCGGGTGCCGATCAGGAAGAGGCAGAGCGGGATCACGAGAGCGGAGGACGACGCCATCAGGCCGTAGGTCACGATCCCGTTGTGGAAGGCGTGGCCGGACGAGCCGAGGATGGCGAAGGCCGTCATGTTGGTGCCGAAGAGAGACATCAGGAAGACGAACGGCCCGAGGGACCGGTTGGCCAGGAAGTAATCCTCGACCTCCTCCCTGCCGTGGGTCCTGCGGAACGCAAAGACGCCGATGTAGACGACGATCGCGAGGTAGGCGAAGACGATGACGGCGGGGATCATTATCTTCGCGTCCTCGGCGGCTCGCATGGCTCGTCGTGCCGCTCCGCCTCGTCCTCCAGGCGGGACGGCCAGGCCAGGCTCACGAGCAGCCACATCAGCAGGGCGGCCAGCACGGTGTAGGCGGCGTGGTAGGCCAGGCCGATCGGCACGAAGCCGAAGACGAGCGGCCTCGCCGTGCGGAAGAACCAGACGTCCTGGTGCAGGATGGAGACGATCAGCACGGCGAGGGTCAAGAGCGCCTTCTTCATCGCCCCCTGCTCGGTTGAACCGACGCTGCATTCGAACCTGCGTCAGAGGGGCAGTCAAGGCTGCCGGCTGTGAAACGTTGTCTCCGGGCCCGGCCAGCGACGCTTTTCGCTTCGGGCCCCGGGCGTGCGTGTCGCAGAATAGGCCGCGGCTTCAGACGGGGGCCCTCAAGGAGTCTCGCCCATGCTCTTCGCGATTCGCCGTCCCCTCGGCGCGTTCGCCCTTGGCATCGCGCTGCCCGCCGGCCTTCTCGCGGCGCCGGCCGCCGACTGGCCCGGCTGGCGGGGGCCCAACCGTGACGGCCTCTCCCCGGACCAGGGGCTTCTGCCCGCCTGGACGGCCGCGGGGCCGCCGCTGGCCTGGAAGACGACCGGCATCGGCGTCGGCTTTTCGAGCGTGGCCATCGCGGGAACCCGTCTCTACACCATGGGCGACAAGGCCGGGGCTCAGCAGCTCATGGCGTTCAATCGGTCGGACGGTAAGCCGCTCTGGACGGCCCGGGTCGGCGCGCCCTGGAACGACGAGATGGGCGGGCCCCGAGGCACTCCCACGGTGGACGGCGACCTCGTGTACGCGATCGGCACCGAGGGCGACCTGGTGTGCGTGGAGGCGGCCACCGGCAAGGAGCATTGGCGCAGGAGCCTGGTCAGGGACTTCGGCGGCGAGATGATGTCGATGTGGAAGTTCAGCGAGTCGCCCCTCGTGGACGGGGACCGGGTGGTCGTCACGCCGGGGGCGAAGAACGCCGCCCTCGTGGCCCTCGACAAGAAGACGGGCCAGGAGATCTGGCGAGCCGCCGTCCCCGACCTCGGGCCGAAAGGCAGGGACGGGGCCGGTTACTCCTCGATCGTGATCTCGAACGGCGGCGGGGTGAAGCAGTACGTCCAGCTCCTGGGCCGCGGCCTCGCAGGGGTGCGGGCCAGCGACGGCAAGTTCCTGTGGGGCAACAACCGCGTGGCCAACCACGTGGCCAACATCTCCACCCCGATCGTCAAGGACGACTACGTCTTCGCCTCGACCGGCTACCAGGCCGGCAGCGTGCTGCTCCAGCTCGCCAAGGCGGGCGACGGGGTCGCGGCCAGGGAAGTCTACTTCCTCGAGCCCACCACGCTGCAGAACCACCACGGCGGGCTCGTGCTCGTCGGCGATCACGTCTACGCGGGCCAGGGCCACAGCAAGGGCTTCCCGATCTGCGTCGAGCTCAAGTCCGGCAAGGTGGCCTGGGGCGGCGACATCCGAAACGCGTGGACGGGCTCGGCGGCGGTCGTGTACGCGGACGGCAACCTGGTCTTCCGCTATCAGAACGGAACGGTCGTGCTGATCGAGGCCTCTCCCACGGGCTACAAGGAGAAGGGCTCGTTCGCGATCCCCGGGGTCAAGGACCCGAGCTGGTCGCACCCCGTCGTGCTCGACGGCATCCTGTACCTGCGGGAGCAGGACACCCTCTACGCCTACGACGTGAAGCGGCATCAGTGAGTCAGGGGGTGCTGCGCCGCACCCCCAGGCCCCCTCGTTCGTTCGGGTATGCTCCTTCACGTGAGCAGGCGTATCGGCCTTGGACTGGTCGTTATCGCCGCGGTCGCGGGTGGCGTCTGGGGGTGGGCGACGATGAGGCGCCCGCCCATCCCGAACCGTACCCTGCGCATCGGCTATGAACACAACCCGCCGTACCAGGTGCGCCGGGAGGAGGGCTCCCCCACCGGCCTGGTCATCGACACCGTGGCGGAGGCAGCGCGGCGGGCCGGCATTCCTCTCGAGTGGAAGGAGAGCATGCTGGGCCCCGACCAGGCCCTCCGCACCGGCTCCGTCGATCTCTGGCCCCTGATCACCGACCTTCCCGACCGGCGGAAGGTCCTCTACATCAGCGCACCATGGCTGCAGAGCCAGCACGTGCTGGTGCTGCGGGCGGGAACGGAGATTCCGGGTCCGGGATTTTCCGGGCCCATCTCGATCACCGCCGTGGCCTTGCACATCCGCTTGCTGCGGGACCACTTTCCGGCCGCGCGCCCCGTTGAGTGCCCCGAGGGCACGGATGCCCTGGCAAAGTTGTGCACGGGCGAAGTGGCGGGAGCGTTCCTGGAATCGCGCCTCGCCCTGGCCGTGCTGCGGGAAAGGCCTGCCCAGTGCGCTTCCGCCGACTTGCAGGCGCACCTGCTTCCGGGCGCCCACGCGCTTGGCGTCGGCTCCACCTTCGCGGCCGCGGGGGCCGCCGACCGGATCCGAAACGAGATCTCCGCGCTGGCGCGCGATGGCACGCTGGCGGTGCTGATGGCCCGCTACTCCTTCTTCGGCCTCAGCGACACGCGCGCCACCTACGATCTGCTGGAGGCGCAGGAGGGCAACCGCCGCCTCCTCTGGGTGATCGCGGGCCTCACCCTGGCCCTCGCGATTACCCTGTGGCTGGCGTGGTCCCTTCGCGCCGCGCGCCGTGCCGCCGAACGGGCCCGGCTCGCCGAGACCGAGATGCTGACCCGCTACCGGGTGGCCTCCCGCGCGGCCAGCGATGCGATCGGGGAGCTCGACTTCGCCACCCGGCGGGTGACGTGGAGCGAGGCCATTGAAACGCTCTATCGCGGGCCCGTCCCGGACCTCGAGACCAGCCTCGATTGGTGCGAATCACGCCTGCCCCCGGAAGACGGCGAGCGCCTCCGCCGCAAGGCGGAAGAGCTCGTCGAACGGGGCGAGGACAGCATCGAGGACGAGTTCCGCTTTCGGTGCGCGGACGGCTCGTACGCCCGGGTGGTCGGCCGCGGGTATGTCGTGCGCGACGAGGGCGGCGGGCGCCCGCGGATGATCGGGGCCCTGCTCGACGTCACCCGGCGGCGGCAGCTCGAGGAGGAGCTGCTCCAGGCCCAGAAGATGGAGGCCATGGGACGCCTGGCGGGCGGGGTGGCGCACGACTTCAACAACCTGCTGACCGCAATTCTCGGCTGCGCCGATCTGGCCGCCGCCCGAACGGGGAACGACGAGCGTACGGCCGCCTACGTCCGGGAGATCGTGAAGGCGGCGGGCCGGGCGTCCGACCTCACTCGACAACTCCTGGCCTTCAGTCGACGCCAGGTGCTCCATCCGGAGGTCATCAGCCTCAACGCGGTCGTCGCCGACATGGAGGCGCTCCTGCGCCGGCTGATCGGCGAGCACATCGAGCTGATCGTGCGGCCGGCGCCCGACCTGCTCATGGTTCGCGCCGACGCGGGCCAGATCGGCCAGGTGCTGCTGAACCTCTGCCTCAATGGACGCGATGCCATGCCCCGGGGGGGATGCCTCGTGATCGAGACCGCCAACGTCGTCCGAATCGAAGGCGATCCCGCCCATCCGAAGGAGCTGAAGGCGGGGCCCTACGTGGTGATCACCGTGAAGGACAACGGGTCAGGCATGGACGCCCAGACCCTGAGCCACCTGTTCGAGCCGTTCTTCACCACGAAAGAGCGGGGCAGGGGGACGGGCCTGGGCCTTTCCAGCAGCTATGGGACCATCCGGCAGAGCGGCGGCAATATCGCCGTGGAGAGCGAGGTTGCCCGCGGGTCGACCTTCCGCGTCTACCTGCCGCAGGTGGACGCGCCGCCGTCGGGGACCGCCGCGACGTCGCCGTCCGCCGCCGTCTCCGGGACTCTCCAGCGCGGGTCGGAGACGATCCTGCTCGTGGAGGACGAGGAGGGCGTCCGCACGCTCGTGGCCCAGGTGCTGCGGGAGCAGGGATTCACCGTGCTGGAAGCCAAGAGCGGCAGTGAGGCCTCACGCATCTGCCGCGAGCTCGCCCGGCCGGTGGACCTGCTGCTGACCGACGTGGTCCTGCCCGATCTGAATGGCCCCGAGCTGGCGGAGCGCGTCCAGCCGGTCCAGCCGGGGATGAAGGTGTTGTACATGTCGGGCTATGCGGATGGAGCGCTCCTGGAGGATCTGCGGCGCCGGGGCGGTGCGCTGCTGGCGAAGCCGTTCATGCCGGAAGCCATGCTGCGGCGCGTGCGCGAGACCCTGGGACGCTGAGTTCACCTCGGCGAAGCGAGCGGGGGTCCTATGCAGTAGAGGGCGCCCGCCGTCCGGATGAAGATCCGGCCCCCGGCGATGGCGGGAGTGCTGAGGGTGAAATCGTCGAGATGGTTCTCGGCCAGCAGCTCGAAGGCGGGGCCGGCCTTGAAGACGCTCGTCCGGCCCTCCTCGTTCGTCGCGTAGATCCGCCCATCGGCGAGCACCGGCGAGGCGCTGTACGTCCCGAGGGGCAGGCGCGTAGGCCCGTAGACGAGAGTGCCCGTCTGGACGTCGAGACACCACACGACCCCCTTGTCGTTCACGACGTACAGGCGCGTGCCGTCGCTGACCGGCGTGGGCACGTCGGGGCCGTTGTCGAAGGACCAGGCGCGCCGCGACTCCGTCACGTCGCCGCGCCCGCCGGCGCGGACCGCGATGAGGGGGCGCACTCGGGTCGGCGCGATGACCAGCTCGCCCACCACCAGGGGCGAAGCCACGATCCGGTAGTTGGGGTCGTGGTCCGGGTTGAGCCCGGAGGAACGCCACAGCTCCTTGCCGGTGGCCGGGTCGTGGCCCGTGACCACGTCACCTCCGGTGATCACGATCTCGGCCTCCGCCCCCCGGCGGACGATCGCGGGGGTCGTGTACGCGTCGGGCGACTCGGACCTGGCCGTGGTCGGCCGCTCGACCCGCCAGCGCGTCTTGCCGGTGAGGGCGTCGATCCGCAGCAGATACGAGGGATCGGTCGTCTTCATTCCGTGAAGGACCTGGACGTAGAGCGCGTCGCCCTCGAGCAGCGGAGACGAGGCGTAGCCGTGGTTCAAGCCGAACCGGCCATATTCCTTCTGCAGGTCCCGCCCCCAGAGCTCGCGGCCCTCGAGGTCGAACGCCTTCAGGATGCCGGTCCCCGTGAGTGCCCAGACCCGCTTGCCGTCGGTGACCGGGGATGGCGACGACCGGTCGCCCTTCCGGACCTTCTCGTTGCCCCCGCCCAGCGGCCGCTTCCAGAGGACCTTCCCGGAGAGCCGTTCGACACACCAGAGCGCTATCTCCGACCCGTCGGGCACGCTCAGGTAGACCCGGTCACCGGAGATGATCGGGGTGGCTGCGCCTCCTCCGGGAAGGGCGAGCTTCCAGGCGACGTTCTCCTCGACTCCCCAGCGCAGGGGCAGGCCGCGCTCGGGGCTCGTGCCATCGAGGGCAGGGCCGCGCCATTGCGGCCAGTCGGCCCCTGCCACGAGGCCGGGGCCGAGGGTGAGAAGAAGGGCGGCGGTGCGCGGGCCTGGGAACACCTCTTCGGCTCCTTCCGGCGGGGAGGGGCAACGGCCCCGCCAGGAAACTAGACTCTACCACCGCCGTCGGCCGGGAGCGCCAGCGCCCGCGCCGGGTTGTCCTCGAGGAGGGCGCGGACCTGCGCCTCGGTCACTCCCCTGCTTCGAAGCGCCGGCAGGAACTCCTCGAACAAGAAGGTGTAGCCACGGTAGTTGCCGCCGCCCGGCTCACCCACGTGGTACCAGCCAGCGTCGTGCGACACGAGCAACCGGTCCAGATGGCCGCGTCGAATCATGTCGGTGACCTCCGCCACGTGCGCGTCCAGCGAATTCGGGCCGACCCCGTCGAACTCGACCCAGGCCCCGGCCTCGGCGGCCTTCACGTGGATGCCGCGGTCGGTCTCGTTCTGGGCGTGGATCCAGACGTAGGCTCCGGGTGCTACCCCCTCGCCTTTCAGGGTGCCGAGTATGTCGAGGGCAGCGGCCCCGTCGCCGGTGTGGACGCCGATGCGAAGCCCAGTCTGGCGATGGCACCGCGCCGCCGCCACGATCAGCTTCCGGTCGATCTCGGACAGAGGCCCCCGGTCCACGCCGGTCTTCAGGAAGCCCGGCCGGATGCCGGTCCCCTCGATCCCGCCGCGAAACTCCTCCGTCCAACGCGCGGCGAGCTGATCGGGCGTCTCCCGGTAGGCGTGGGCGGGCACGGCCTTGTCGTCGGCAGCGCCGTAGTAGCCCGTGTTGGTGACGATGTGGAGGCCGCTCGCTTCGGACAAGCGGCTGAGCAAGGCCACGTCCCGGGCAAGGTACGCGGGCGTGCACTCCACCAGCGTGCGGCAGCCCTTCTCCTTGACGGCCCGCAGGTGCGGCAGGGCGACCCTGAACACTTCCTCGGGATCGTAGCGGTCGCGGCTGACCTTGTCCGCCCCCGCGAAGTCCACCATCACATGCTCGTGCATCAGGGTCACGCCGAGGTCCCGAGGAGCGATCGGCCCGCGCACGGTGAGAATGCGCGCGCCGGCTGGACGAGCGGCGCCCCGCGAGCCGCGGGCGGCCTGGCCGGGGGCGGCAGCGAGCACGGGAAGAAGGGAAAGGAAGCCGCGCCGATGCATCGAGCCTCAGAACTCCACTTGGGTCCCGGCGCCGGTCTCGCGGGCCCGCTCGTACACGTAGGCCGCGGACCACAGGTCCTCCACCGCCAGGCCCAACGATTTGAACAACGTGATCTCGTGGGGCCCGGTGCGGCCGGGGGCCGCGCCGATCAAGACCTCCCCCAGCTCGGCGCGGATGTGGTCGGGCGGGATCGCACCCTCGCGGACCGCGATCCGGTAATCGCCCGCCTCGTTCTCGGCGGACTCGCGGCGGTCGACGAACACGCGGGCCGCCGCCATGGTCGCCCCGTCCACCTCGCGGCGGTCGGGAAGGCTGGCCCCGACCACGTTGAGGTGCGTCCCGGGCGCGATCCACTCGCGGCGGAGCACGGGCTCGGCCGCGCTCGTCGCGGTGACCACGAGATCCGCGCCGCGGACCGCCTCTTCCGGAGTGGCCACCGCCTCCACCGCGAAGAGGCCTCCCATGTCTTGGGCGAACGCCCGTGCGCGCTCGAAGCGCCGGCTCGCCACCCGGGGCCAGGGCCGCGAGGTGTGACCGGGCCTGGACACTGGACCCGAGGATGGCCAGGTCCCCGGCGTCCTCCCTGGCCAGGGCGCGCGTCGCCACCGCCGAGACGGCCGCGGTTCGGATGGCCGTCACCGCGGCCGCGTTCATGAGCGCCCGCAGCTCGCCGGTCGCGCCGTCGAAGAGCATGACGGCGCCCTGGTGGGCGTCGAGCCCCCGCTCGACGTTGCCGGGGAAGACTCCGATGGCCTTCAATCCGAACGCGGGCGCCGCTCCGCTTCGGTACGCGGGCATGAGGGCCATGACCCCCGCGGCTCCGGGCGGACGTACGACCAGCCGCAAGGACTGATGCGCCTGCCCGCGGGCGAGCTCGGCCAGCGCCTCCGCCATCAATTCGATGCACGCGGCCATGGGCAGGAGTCGCTCGACCTCGTCGTGGGTGAGGACCAGGATCCTCGGCATTTCCCGTGACGCTAGCACGCTTTTCCCGTTGACCCCGCTGCCCCGCCGGGGTTAGATTGGGCCAACCACCAAATCACCCATCACTGTCGAGAAACGAGCCCCCTTGGCGCGAAGGAGGAGTTCATGAACAGAGGTTGCTTGCTTCGAAAGGCGTCGTGTCTTCTGGCGTTGCTGGTCCTGGCGTGTCCGGTCCTGGCCCAGTCGACGGCCAGCCTGCGCGGCACCGTCTCGGACGAGCAGGGCGCTGCCCTGGCCGGCGCAAAAATCCTGGTGAAGAACCAGGCCACGGGCGAGGAAAGGACGACGCAGTCCGACCCCCACGGCGAGTTCCAGGTGGCGTCGGTCCCGGTGGGCGTCTACCGCCTCGAGGTCCGGGCCGACGGCTTCCAGACCAGGGTGGTCAAGGACATGCGCCTCGAGGTCGCCCAGACGATGGTCCAGAACGTCCGCCTGGTCATCGGGAGCCTGTCCGAGGAAGTGGCCGTCGTGGGCGAGGCCCCGGTGATCGAGAGCACGACCACCTCCGTCGGCCAGGTCATCAACCAGCGCACGGTCCAGGAGATCCCGCTCAACGGCCGTCACTTCGTGGACCTGGGCCTGCTGATCCCGGGCTCGGTGGCGCCGCAGCAGAACGGCTTCCTGACCGCTCCCCTGCGCGGCCAGGGCTCCTTCGCGTTCAACACCGCGGGCAACCGCGAGGACACCGTCAACTTCATGATCAACGGGGTGAACCTCAACGACCAGGTCCAGAACCAGATCACCTTCCAGCCCTCGATCAACACCGTCGCGGAGTTCAAGGTCGACAACTCGACCCTCAGCGCCGAGTACGGGCGCAGCTCGGGGGCGGTGGTCAACATCGCCACCCGCTCCGGGACCAATGACCTCCACGGGGAGGCGTTCGAGTTCCTGCGCCACCAGTCCCTCGACGCCCGGAACTTCTTCAACGCCGCGAGCCAGAAGCAGTCGCCCTTCAAGCGGAACCAGTTCGGAGCCAACCTGGGAGGGCCCCTCGCGAAGAACAAGGCGTTCTTCTTCGTGACCTACGAGGGCCTGCGGCAGCGGCAGCAGCTCGACTTCAACAGCGGCGTCCTGAGCGACGCCCAGCGGGCGGCCGTCAGCGACCCCGTGGTCAAGAACCTCCTGCCCCTGATCCCTCCTGCGAACACGACGAGCGCCACCGGCGCTCCCCGGTTCGTCGGCACCGGCACCGCCCCCGTGGACATCGACCAGTGGACGGGCGACCTCAGCCACCAGCTCGGCCCCGCCGACCGCCTGCACGCCTACTATGCCTACCAGCGCGACAAGCGGGGAGAGCCGAGCCTCCAGGGCAACACGATCCCCGGCTTCGGCGACACCCGCACCTCGAACCGCCAGATCGGCACCCTGAACTACACGCACATCTTCGGGTCCAGCCTGGTGAACGAGGCCCGCTTCGGCTTCAACCGCATCAACATCACCTTCGCGCCCAACGTCACCACCAACCCCGCCGACCTGGGAATCAAGAACGGGATCACCGAGGCCATCGTCCTCCCGCAGATCACGGTGCAGGGCGTGGGTCTCAACTTCGGAGGCCCGAACGGCTTCCCCCAGGGACGCATCGACACCACTTTCGTCTTCTCCGATACCGTCAGCTACACGAGGGGCCGGCACTCCTTCAAATTCGGGGGCGAGTACCGCAAGTTCCACAACCAGAACTTCGGGACCCTCGGGGGCACGTTCACCTTCCCGAGCCTCGCGGACTTCCAGGCGGGCCGGGCCACCGCGTTCACCGTCCAGATCGGAGACAGCAACAACGACGTCACCCAGCAGGCCCTGGGCCTCTTCGTGCAAGACAACTTCCGGGTCCGGTCCAACTTCACCCTGGAGCTGGACTTCCGCTACGACCTGAACGTCGCTCCCACGGAGGCCGACAACCTCTTCGTGTACTTCGACCCGGGCACGGTCTCCCTCTACAAGGTGGGGCAGGGCCCCCGCGACAAGATCTACGGCAACCGGAGCAACTACGAGCCGCGGGTGGGCTTCGTGTGGGACCCCTTCAAGGACGGCCGCACGTCCGTGCGGGCGGCCTACGCGCTCCTGAGCGACCAGCCGGTGACGAACCTGGTCACTCCGACCGCCGCGAACCCGCCGGTGGTGACCCCGTTGACCTTCACCGGAGCCGCCGGGTCCATCCGCCTCGACAACGCGTTCTCGGTCGCCCAGGCGGCCGGTCTCGCCCCCGCCAGCGTCGACGCCGCCTTCCGCAACCCCCTGATCCAGACCTGGAACGTCAACGTCCAGCGGGAGCTGTGGAGAAGCTTCAGCGCCATGGTCGGCTACTTCGGATCGAAGGGCGAGCATCTCCGCGTCTCGCGCAACCTGAACCAGTTCGTGGGTACGGCGCGGCCCTACCCCCGTCTGTCGACGAGCAGCCCGATCCTTCCGAACTCGGCCCTGGGCAACATCACGGAGATCACGAGCCTCGGCTACTCCCGTTACAACGGCGTGTGGGTGACCCTGAACCAGCACTTCTCGCACGGGCTGCAACTCAACGGCTCCTACACCTGGTCCCGGTCGAAGGACACGAACTCGCTGAACTCGCAGGGCGTCGTCGTCCAGGACAGCACCAACATCGCCGGAGACTTCGCGCTCTCCGACTACGACGCGCGGCACCGCTACGTGCTGAGCGCGATATGGGACCTGCCGTTCAAGGGCAACCAGGTCGTGGAGGGCTGGCAGATCGGGGTCATCACCCAGGGGCAGACCGGCAACCCGATCAACATCCTGACGAACCTCAACTTCACCGGCAACGCCAACATCCGGCCCGACCTCCTGGGGACGATCGAGGTCTTCGGCCGCCCGGACCAGTGGTACTCGACCGCGGTGTGCAGTCCGGCGGTGGCGGGCTCCTGCACGTCGAGCTCGGTCTTCGCCCTGCCCGTGGGGCCCAATCACCTCGGCAACCTTCCGCGCAACGCGGTCACGGGGCCGGGCTTCTACAACACGGACCTTTCGATCATCAAGAAGACGAAGGTGGGAGGCACGACGGTGGAGTTCCGGGCCGAAGCCTTCAACATCTTCAACCATCCGAACTTCGGCTTCCCGCTGGCGGCGCGGACGGCCACCGTGGGCAGCACGAGCTTCGGGGTCATCCCGTCCACCCGGCTCCCCACCGGGGACTCGGGCTCGGCTCGCCAGATCCAGTTCGCCCTGAAGCTGTTGTTCTGATTCGGTCTTGATTGAACTGGGGGGTGCTGCGTCGCACCCCCCAGACCTCTTGCTCGCTCCGGCGAAGTGGATTTGCCCCCACCGTTAAGCCACGGTCTTGGGCGCTGCCGGGACTCGCCAGGGCCATCCGCCATGCGGCAAGCGAAGGGCCGAGTATAGGTCGCGAGCGCCGGAAACGAGGACGCCGGCAGCCATCATTGACAGAGTCCAGCGAAGAGCCCGAGGCACGTCGGCCGGAGCCGCCACGAGCGCGGTGGGCAGTAACCACCAATGGCGCAATGGGGCCAGCAGATGGGCGATCATCGCGCCGTAAACGATGCCCATGAGAGCATGTGTGACCCGCTCACCGGCGTAGACGTCTCCGAGTGGTTTGCGAACACTGATCTCGACGACAAAGTCGGCCATCGTGAACGCGATTTCAGCCAGTAGAACGAATGCGAGAAGGATGCCCCAAAGCCCCTGCCACGCGAGCCATGGCAGGCTTCCGAAGAGGACCGCGTAAAGGAAATCGCGTGCAGCATGCAGTTTGAGCTCGGGAGCTGGTTGCGGAACGCCCGTTGGGAGTCTTGCCCGCCACTCGTGATAGTAGAGGGTGTCGAAGGCCCCGATCACGCCTTGAATGCCGAGGAGCCACAGAGCCGTAGCCATCACGCCGCTTCTTCCCTGGCGATCGTGCCCTCGTAAAGGATCAGAGGGCCGACCACGGGGACGATGACTTGGACAAACACGTGTGCCTGGTCCGGCGATTCAGCGGCTTCCTCCCGAGCGTCGACTTGTGGTCTCAGCCATCTCGGCAACGAGACGGTCAGGGGCCCAATCCGGAGCGCCGCACTCATTGGGCGGTACACCAACGCGCCGGCCGCGACCTCCAGGCGAAACCGTAGTTCCAGAGCACCGAAGCGCTCAGCAAGCAGACTGTTGCCGAGAGGAAACTGAGTCGTCGTGAGCCGCCGTCCCCCGAAGGTGCGCACCCAACTCTCGCCACCTTCACAAGAGCGAACGATCAGCCGGGCTGGTACCGCCTCTCCGGCGGGCGGCATGTCTAAGAGCCAAAGCAGCCACTTTGCCATCATGCTATTGCCGTGCCGAACCCGAAAGGAACCACTGGCGCGCACCGGCGTGCTCACCACGTGAAACCGTCGGACTGTTTCGTCCAGACGGCTCCAGTCACTACCGAGTAGCCGAGCATACAGTCCGGCCTGCATGCTCTCCTCTTTGGCTCCCACAGTTGTTACCTTTCGTTACTCGTTCCAGAACGAGTAACGAAAGGTAACAGCCAACCTGTCAGTCGACTGAGTATCGAACTGCCGGGCTTCCCGCGGGGTAGAAGACACCCAGAAGCCTAAGCTCCCCGGCTCCCGTGTTCTCCACACAATGCACCTGCTTCCGGGGGAGGAAGACGCACGAGCCGGCCTCGATCGGCGTGTTCGATGCTCCGGCCCAGAGACGCCCTTGGCCCTTCAGGATGCAGAGCACCTCTTCGTATTCGTGGTAGTGGTCGGGCGCACGGCCGGGCGGAATACCCCCAACGAACTGCGTGACCTGCGTGCTGCCCACCGTCGCGTCGATGAGCACACGGTACCACCGGTCCGCCGTCGTCTCCGCCGCGCAATCGGAGAGTCGAACGAGGGGAGGAGGGCTAGACCCGGATGGGGCCGCCGGGTCCAGGCCAGACGGGATCGCGGGGCGGACCGCCGGAGGTCCGACTGGGATGTCGGGGCCGGGATCGGGGCAACGAGAGCTGATCATGGTGAGGGGCTCCGGGCCGGGTTGGTCCACCTGGACTGCGAACGTCACCCCGGGCCGCAGATAGATGCCCGTCTCCGGACCAACCGGGTAGGCCTGGCCGTCGAGCAGAACGACGCCCTTGCCGGCGAGGACGAACAATATCTCGTCGCACGACACGTTGGCGAACGTGGGCGACAGGCCGGGAGCGAACTCGAGGACACGGAGCGAGATCGCCGAGGCGCCGGTCGTCCGGCCTACGTGCAGGAAGACCCGCAGAGATCCGCGCCCCTCCGGCGTTCCCTCGCGAAGCCGGCTTACCCGACAACCACCGTCCAGCAGGACGGGCATCGACCCTCCGGAGAAACCGGCCTCGTCGAGCGGGATTATCCCCTTCGGCCGGGCCGCGAGGAAGTAGACTCCCCGCATGACGCAGCAGCTCGTGGAAGGCCTCCGGCGGTTCCGACGAGAGTCCTTCCCCTTGTTCCGTGAGCACTACCAGCGCCTGGTCGCGGAAGGGCAGCAGCCCAGCACGCTGTTCCTCGGGTGCGCGGACTCCCGCGTCGTCCCCGATCTGCTGACGAGCGCCCTTCCCGGAGACCTCTTCGTCATCCGCAACGTGGGCAACCTGGTCCCTCCGTTCGAGCCGGACGCGGGGTTCCACGGCACCTCGGCGGGGATCGAGTTCGCGACCCTCGTGCTCGGGGTGAAGGACATCGTCGTCTGCGGCCACAGCCACTGCGGCGCGATCAAGGCCCTGTTCACGCCGCTCCGCGACGACGCGCCTCACATCACCCGGTGGCTGGAGCTGGCCCGGCCCGCGACCGTCGGTTCCGACATGACGGAGGAAAACCTGCGCCGAACCGAGATGGCGTCGGTCGTGTTGCAGGTTGAGCGGCTCATGAGCTTTCCGGTGGTGCGCGAGCGGGTCGAGCGCGGTGATCTGTGCCTCCACGGCTGGTACTACGTGATCGAGGAGGGCCAGGTCCTCGGCCTCGACATGGGCAGCGGAG
>WNFM01309529.1_pt3 | contig 22722 bp, 17 predicted proteins | sample 5400271 | NCBI WGS metagenome assembly WNFM01 (sample SAMN13153352, study PRJNA577476) | soil metagenome | isolation source: 60 cm saprolite on Douglas fir-dominated hillslope | place: USA:California | collected 2013-09-17
AGTGGGACGTGCAATCGGCAATTGGAGTCCTCTCTAAAGACACGACACCGCCTGAGGTGCTGATCTACTTCTGGATGGAAGAAAACCGGCGTCCTGCCCTAATGCCTACGCTGATCGAGAACCCCGCCATCGCGGAAAACATGCTGATGGAGCTTGCCGGCAGCGCTCCGCGACAGATCATTGGCATGCTGCTGGCCAGCCCACGCGCTCGCGCCATGCCGGCAGTGGTGGAAGCGCTGCTGGCGAATGAAAATCTGACGCCACTGGAAGCGGAAGAGCTTCGGAATGAGAGCGTCAGCAAGCCGGCAGCGGAAGAACCAGCGGCGATCGAGAGCCCAGAGACGGAAGCTGCGCACCAGGCGTTTCAACAGGAGCATGCGGCTGAGATTATCGCGGAGGAAGGGAAGCCGTTTGAACTGGTGAAAGAAGATACGCCGGTGGCTGATGCAGCGCCGTCTGGCGATGAGACGCAGGCACTACCGGTGGCGCAGCCGTTTGCCGAACCGGCAGCGCACGCGGTGGCGGCCGGATTGGGCGATCCCGCGCCCAACAGCGTTGACGAGTTTGAGGCTGCGGAACAGAAGAGACTGACCGTCCTGCAAAGGGTTTCCCGGTTGAATGTGGGGCAGCGGATTAAATTGGGATTCATCGGGGGCAGGGAAGAGCGGGCGCTGCTGATCCGGGACACCGCGCGGCTGGTGCAGAACGCGGTACTAGCCTCGCCCAAAGTGACGGATGCAGAAGTGGAATCGTTTGCCGGATCGAAAAACCTGCAGGAGAACGTGTTCCGCGAGATCGCGCGGCAGCGTCGGTTTATCAAGCTCTATCCAGTGGTGCGTAACCTGGTGAACAACCCCAAATGCCCGCTGGATATTTCGCTGACGCTGATCAAGTCACTCATGGTCTATGACCTGAAGAGCCTGCGCCATAACAAGAACGTCCCTGACACGATTCGCAAAGTAGCGGCCAAGCTGTACCAGGAAAAGGCGTCGCGGGGTGGAGCCAAGAAAGAATGAAACCACTTCACCACTGATTTGCTCTGATGATACTGATGGATAAGATTCCAGGATGCCAGCGGAGATGAACGTGAAGACGACCACAACCGATGAGATCGGCGAACTGCTCAAACGAACCAGGACCATTGCCGTGGTGGGCCTGTCAGACAGCCCGCTGCGCCCCAGTTACGGCGTTTCAGCCTACATGCAGAGCCACGGCTACCGTATTATTCCCGTCAATCCGGAGATTAAGGGCGCTCTGGGCGAAAAAGCCGTTGCGTCCCTGGCTGAGGTCTCGGAGAAGATCGATATCGTGGATGTATTTCGCCGGTCGGAGTTTGTGCCCGACGTCATTGACGAAGCGATCCGGCTAAAGGTGCCGGCCATCTGGCTGCAAGAGGGCGTGATCCACGAGCAAGCGGCGGAGAAGGCGCGCAAAGCGGGGATTCTGGTGGTGATGGACCGGTGCATTTTGAAGGAGCATAGAAGAAGATTCAGTTAAGTTGGTAATCGGGTAATTTGGTAATTGAGTAATTGAAGGCGCCCGCACTAGCTGGATTGATCCTATCGCCATAATTTCCCAATTACTCCGCTTCCTCCGTTCCTCTGCGTTTCAAAGGTTTGGTCTTCTTTTCTTCGGCGCGACGTAGCTCTTCTTTCCGTTGCCTGATCTCTTCCATCCGCTGGGCCAGCAACTTTTCTTTGCCCTCTGAAGTCGGATGGTAGTATTCGCGGCCTCGCAGGTTATCGGGCATGCATTCCATGTCGGCGACTTTTTCGTCGAGGTCATGCGCGTACTGGTAGCCTTTGCCGTAACCGACCTGCTTCATCAACCTGGTGACTGCATTCCTGATGTGCAGCGGGACAGGCTCAGCGGCGGTCTTTTCCACGTCTTCCAGGACCGCGCTGTAAGCGGTATAAAGCGCGTTCGACTTCGGCGCCAGTGCCAGATAGACCACGGCCTGGGCCAGGGCGAGCGCGGCTTCGGGCATACCCAGAAAATCGATTGCGTCTTTGGCGGAGAGGCAGAGGTTGAGGGCTTCCGGCGCGGCCAGGCCGATATCTTCTGAGGCCATGCGCACCACGCGGCGCGCGATGTAGAGCGGGTCTTCGCCGGACTCAAGCATGCGGCCCAGCCAGTAGAGTGACGCGTCGGCGTCACTGTTGCGCACCGACTTATGCAGCGCTGAGATCAGGTTGTAATGCTCTTCGCCCGACTTGTCATAGAGCAGAACGCGCTTCTGCAACGCGTCCTTGATGATCTGTTCGGTGATCTCGCCGTTTTCGCCTGCTGTGGCCGCCGCGACCTCAAGCACGTTGTAAGCCGAGCGGGCATCGCCGCTGGAGTAGGCTGCGATCTGTTGCAGGATTTCGTCCGCAGCGCGCAGCTTCATTTTGCCCAGACCGCGCTCAGCGTCTTCCATGGCGCGTCGCAGCAGCACAACGATCTGGTCTTCGGTGAGCTGGTTCAGGATGTACACGCGGCAGCGCGAGAGCAAGGCGCCGTTGATCTCAAACGACGGATTCTCCGTGGTTGCCCCGATCAGCCGTATGTTGCCACGTTCGACATGAGGCAGAAATGCGTCCTGCTGGGCGCGGTTGAAACGGTGAATCTCGTCGACGAACAGGATTGTCCGGGTGCCGTAGACGCGGGCCTTTTCCGCGTCAGCCATAACCTGCTTGATCTCTTTGATCCCCGAAAGCACCGCGGAGAATTCGATGAACTCCGCTTGCGTTACGTGGGCGATGATCTGCGCCAGGGTGGTCTTGCCTGTCCCTGGCGGGCCCCAGAAGATAATGGAGCCGGGATCGTCGCGCTCAATCTGGAGGCGCAGCGGCTTGCCCGGCCCGACGATGTGCTCCTGGCCAACAAATTCGTCGAGCGTGCGCGGGCGCATGCGGTCGGCCAGCGGGCGACCGCCGCGGCCTTGCTGGTCCGGAAGTGCCTGAAATAAGCTCATAGGAAGATCGGGTGATCGGGAGATCGGGGGATCGCGCGTGATCGGAAAAACCGATTAAACTGTGGCAAGGAGAGGTGAGTGTCAGGATTTGCGATCATTCTTAGCCGTCCTTCCAAAAGCTGAAAAAATTGCCAGAAGTTGATTTGCCTCCGCGATCAAGCTCTCAAGTCTTATTGCAGGAACGATCTCGCTTTCGATCAGGAGCTCAAGCCAAAGCACGGTCTCATCGGCCTCTTCGATCACTATTCCAATTTTAGCTATGAATTCGGCTTTAGAGCGGGCCCGTCCGCAAGCACGATAGTTGGCAGCGATGCTTGTAGCTGATCTCAAGACTTGATTGCTGATGACATTTGCTGCACGAGTTCTCGGCAGCGCCTCAGACAATTTGATGATTCTAAGAGCAAACTTCTTGGTACGAACGCTCAGTTCATGATGTTTGTCTATGCCCATTACGGTGTTCCTGGTTTTAGATCACCCGATCTCCAGATCACGTGCGATCACCCGATCTTGTTGCCCTCTGCCTCGCGGCTTCGTACAACAGAATCGATGCCGCAATTCCGGCGTTGAGTGATTCCACCCGCGGAGAATGTGGAATGGTGACCAGCTCATCGGCCTGGGCCAGGATTTCATGGGGCACGCCTGCGCCTTCATTGCCCACCACGATCATCGCAGCGCCGGTGAAATTGGCTTCCTGCAGCGGTTTGCCCTTGTGCGACGAAGTGGCTAGCAGGCGCACCCCGCGCTGTTTCAGGAGCGGGATGGCCTCTGCCATCTTCACGCGCATGAGCGGTTCACGAAACAACGATCCGGCTGAGGCCCTCACTGCCTTGGGATTGAAGTGGCTGACCGTCTTCTCTCCCAGCAGTACGGCGCGCGCGCCGAAAGCCTCAGCGGAGCGGATGATCGTTCCCAAATTGCCTGGATCCTGGATGCCGACAACGCCAACCAGCAAAAGATCAGGCCCGGCTTGTTCCAGCAGGTCTTCAAATTTATGCGGCCGCAGCTTGACCAGGGCGGCCACGCCCTGGGGGCTTTCAGTGCTGACGGCGCTCGCGAAAACCTCATCGGGCAGCTGCAAAACCTCGACCTGGCTGGCAAGTTGCGGCAACAGGCGAGCAGAGTGGGCACGTCCTGCGTCACTGAAGAACGCCGCCTGAAAGCGCAATCCGCTGCGTATGGCCTCTTCAATCACGCGCACGCCTTCGATCGCCACGTAACCGGCATCTGTCGGCTCGCCCTGGCTGAAGGCCTTGCGCAGGTCTTTGACGAGCGCGTTCTGGCGGCTGCTCACGCGGCGAAGGCGGCTTTCAGCTTGGTTCGGTAGATTCATTGCCAGCAATCATACTGACTCGGGAGATGAATACGAAAGCCGGGCAATCAACCACGGCCCTAGGTTTTCTAGGCAAGCTGGTTTATTCTTAACCGTTTCTCGAACGGGATGGCGGTATTCCTCGCGCGCCGGGTAACTGCGCCCGTTCCGGCCACTAAGCCCTGGGGGAGTAACGTTTGCCTGCGGAAATTGTAAAGATCAATCCTGAAACGCCGGACATGCGTCTGGTGTCATACATTGCTGACCGGATCAAAGCCGGGCAGGTAGTCGGCATGCCGACGGACACTTTTTACGGGCTGGCGGCCGATCCGCTCAACCTGCGCGCCGTGGACCTGATCTATGACGTCAAAACCCGCAGCCGTCATAAGCCGCTCTCGCTGCTGATCGAGAGCGTTGAGCAGGCGGAATACCTGGCGCGCCCGCTGCCCGACGTGTTCTATGAAATCACGCGCAAATACTGGCCCGGGCCGCTGACCATCATTGTGAAAGCCTCGTCGCGGCTTCCGCTTAAGGTAACGGCCAATACCGGGAACGTAGCGCTGCGTGTGCCAGCTTCCAATATCGCCGTGGAGGTCATACGCGCGGCCGGCGTGCCTATTACCGCCACCTCGGCCAATATCAGCGGAGCCAGCGAATGCACCACGGCTGACGGCGTGCGCCAGCAACTCGGCAACCGCATCAGCATGATTGTCGACGGCGGCACCAGCCCGCGCGACGTGGCATCCACCATCATCAACATGAGCGACCCGGGACGCGTCACCGTTCTCCGCCAGGGCGCCATACCGGAAAGCGAATTGGCTGAGTTCCTGAATTGAATGGCAACCCTGCGCTGGAAGAAATGGCTGCTGTGGTTGCTGGTGCTGGCGCCGGTCTGCTATGCCTCCGTGGTTTATTGGCGCATTGTTAGCCAGGCGGGGACTGACGAAGCACGTCCCGCGGACGCCATTGTCGTTTTTGGCGCGGCCCAGTACGATGGCCGTCCTTCGCCGGTGTATAAGGCGCGGCTTGACCACGCGGCCCAACTCTACCATCGCGGTCTTGCGCCTATGGTCATTATCACCGGGGGCTCCGGCAACGATCCCCGCTTCAGCGAAGGCGTGGTGGGCCGCGAATATCTGAAGACCCTGGGCATCCCTGACAGCCAGCTTATCGCCGAAACCCAAAGCCCTCATACCGCCGAATCAGCCCGCCGTGTCGCCACCATCATGTATGTCAACAGCATGCACTCCTGCCTGGCCGTGAGTGACAGCTACCACATCTTCCGAATCAAGCAGATGCTTGGCCGGGAAGGAGTGATAGTTTACGGTGCGCCCCGGCCCAACTCCCGGCCACAGACCTTCTGGAAGCGCCAGGAGTCGGCGTGGCACGAGATTGGCAGCTACACCCTCTGGATTTTTCACCTGTCGTAGTTTTTGTCGCTCCGCTCCAAACCGCTTATGGTTCTCGACCACTTTGAGAGTGTTTCTGCGCCTGATACGGGCAGCTCGGAGCCCATGGTTGCAGGTTTTCCATGCCACCACATTAGGAGTTCTAATAATCCTTTAATCGTTCCCTAATGATTCGCAGTCAGATTATCTAGCGTTGACGTGTTGCTTCCGGTCCATCACAGCGGGGCGAGATTTTCAGCGCACCCACCTTCCGGTCTGATGGCTGCTCTGCCTCTTTTTTTCTAAACAATTTTGGGAGAACGAGGACGCAATGTACAGCCATAGACTGCACAGCAAGAAAGTGTGTCTCAGCGCGCTTCTGTTCCTGGTGCTGACTGGGATTTTGTCGTTGAGCGCGCAAGCTCAACGCGTAATCAACGACGCGGACCGCGTGACGTTGCATGGAAACACCCACCCACTGGCTCGAGCGGAATTTGACCGTGGATCCGCCGGTGCAACCCTGCCGATGAACCACATGATCATGCTGCTCTCAGTCCGGCCGGCAGCGCAGGCGGAACTGGACCAGCTTCTGGCCGACCAGCAGGACCCGAAATCTCCCAACTATCACAAGTGGCTCACGCCGGCTGAGTTCGGCCTGAGGTTTGGTCCCACGGACCAGGACATCGCCGACGCCAGCAACTGGTTGCGGCGCTCCGGTTTCAAGATCGAGCAAGTCGCCAGCGGCCGCATGTGGATCAACTTCAGCGGTGACGTGCAAAAGGTGGAGCGGGCTTTCCAAACCAATATCCGCCAATTTGAAGTCAACGGCAAAATGCACCATGCCAACGCCACCGACCCGACCATTCCGCGCGCCTTAAGTGGACTGGTACAGGGCGTGGTGTCAATGAACGACTTCGAAAAGCACCGCAACAGCACGGTGAGCCAGCTTCCGCCGGATTTCAACGCCGCCGGCGGCCAGCACTTCCTGGCTCCCGGGGACGTTTCGATCATTTACAACGTTTTCCCGCTTTATAGCCAGGCGCCGGCCATTGACGGCACCGGCCAATCGATTGCGATTGTGGGACGCACCGACATCAACCTGGTTGACGTCCAGTACTTCCGCAGCTTTTTCGGACTACCGCCGAAAGACCCTATCTTCATCCATAACGGACCCGATCCCGGCAATCTGGGCGGCAACGAGGAAACTGAAGCCGACCTGGACGTGGAGTGGGCCGGCGCGCTGGCGAAGAACGCCACCATCAACTTCGTGATCTCGCAGTCCACGCTGGCGACAGACGGCGTTGATCTTTCCGCGCAGTACATTGTCAACAACAACGTAGCTCCGGTGATGAGCACCAGCTTTGGGGCTTGTGAGGCAGCATTGCCGGCAGCGGAAAACGCATTCTGGAACGCTCTCTGGTCGCAGGCGGCAACGCAGGGCATTACCGCGTTTGTCTCCGCCGGCGACAGCGGCGCGGCGGGTTGCGACCCTTCCAATGCGCCCTCCGGCACACAGCAGGGCGTCAACGGCTTGGCTTCAACACCCTTCAATATCGCCGTCGGCGGCACGGAGTTCAATGACGGCGCGGGGAACTTCTGGAACGCGTCCAATAGTCCGGTCGATCAGTCATCCGCGCTTGGGTATATTCCAGAAAACGTCTGGAATGAGAGCGGGAACGTGCTCGGCGGCTCGGGATTGCTGGCCACCGGCGGCGGTCCAAGCAGTCTCTACAGCAAACCAGTGTGGCAGACCGGCATTGGCGTGCCCGGCGATGGCCATCGCGATATTCCTGACGTCTCGCTGAGCGGCGCCACGCATGACGGCTACCTGATTGTTCAGGGACACACTCTGGCCAACAGTGGCCTGGCGGCAGTGGGAGGAACATCTGCATCATCCCCGACATTCGCCAGCATCATGGCCCTGGTGGTACAGAAGACCGGATTGGCGCAGGGTAATGCGAATCCCATCTTCTACTCGATGGCTGCGAACCAGTTTAACGGCGGGTTTGGCATCTACCACGACGTCACCAACGGCGATAACGGCGTGCCTGGCGTCCCGGGGTTTACTGCACAGACTGGCTACGATCTTTCCAGCGGCTGGGGTTCGCCCGACGTTAGCAACCTGGTGAATTTCTGGAACAACAACGCGGGAACGCCGGATTTCACGATCAATGCTAGTCCGACCTCGCGCATGGTGGCGCAGAACGCCTCAACAACGTTCACCTTCAGTGTGGTTCCACACAACGGATATACAGGAACCGTCGCCTTTAGTGTCACCGGATTGCCAGTCGGCGCAACTGCCAGCTTTGCTCCGCCGAGCGTGACTAATTCAGGCTCGACCGTTATGACCGTCACCACCGCGGCAAACACGCCTCAGAGCACGTATCCTCTGACCGTGACCGGCTTCGACGGAACGGTTGGACATACCTCTCCGGTGACGCTGATTGTGGCCAACCCCGACTTCTCGTTGTCGGCAACTCCAGCCTCGCAGTCAGTGCTGCAAGGCGCTTCAGTGAATTACACGGTGACCCTGAATCCCATCAATCAATACGTGGGCACGGTCAGCTTCAGCGTCAGCGGTTTGCCGACGGGCGCAACCGCGACCTTTACACCGCCAAGCGTCACAACTTCAGGGAATACCACGCTGGCGGTCTCAGCCGCGGCAACCACACCAACCGGCAGCTACACACTCACGATCACCGGAACGGACGGAGTTCTGACACATACGACCTCCGTGACGCTGGTGGTTTCGCCGGTTGATTTCACGGTGTCGGCGGCCCCGGCTTCGCAGTCAGCGAATCAGGGCACCACTGCCACTTACACGGTTACGCAGGGCGCAATCAACGGCTACTCTGGCACCGTGACTTATAGCGTTACAAGCGCTTTGCCGACCGGCGTTTCGGTGGCATTTACTCCGCCTACTGTAACCGGCGCTGGAACGACCAGCCTGGCGGTGACGAGTTCCACTACGACTCCGACCGGCAGCTACAGCCTCACAATCAGCGGATCGGATGGAACGTTCACTCATACGACCTCAGTGACGCTGGTGGTAACGATTCCTGACTTCTCTCTGTCGGTGGCTCCTGCCTCACAGACGGCTGCTCAGGGCACGACCGCCAACTACACAGTCACGCTTAATCCGCTCAACGGCTACACCGGCACGGCGACCCTAAGTGTCACCGGACTGCCCGTAGGCGCAACGGCCAGCTTCACGCCGCCTTCGCTCACGGGATCCGGATCATCCACTCTGGCGATCGTGCTGGCTACCCCAACCACGCCAGGCACCTACGGACTGACGATCACAGGGACTGATTCGGTTGCAGGCCTGACTCACTCAGTATCGGCCACGCTGGTTGTGTCGACTCCTGATTTTGCGCTTTCGGCGACTCCGTCGTCGCAAACCATCAATCAGGGAGCGCCAACCAGTTACAGCGTCAGCTTGACTCCGCTGGCCGGATATGTCGGGACGGTTTCATTCGCGGTGACCGGGTTGCCCGCTGGGGCTTCCGCCACATTTAACCCGTCCAGCCTGGTGAATTCCGGTTCGACCACGCTGAACATCATCACTTCACTCAGCACAACGCCGGGGAGCTATCCGCTGACCATCACGGGCAGCGATGGGACTCTGAGCCATAGCACGCAGGTCACGCTGGTAATCACTCCGGCGGGCGACTTCAGCATGGGCGCGACCCCAGCATCGCAGACGGTCCTGCCCGGCCAGAACACCGGTTATTCGATTACCATCTCCAGCATCAATGGGTTCTCGGGAGTTGTCGGCCTGAGCGTCAGCGGATTACCGGCTGGCGCGACTGGCACTTTCACTCCTGGATCCATTACTGGGGCGGGGACGGCGAACCTGGCGGTGACTACTGCGGGCACGACGCCTGCAGGTGTTTACAACCTGACTATCACCGGCACGAGCGGTGCGATTGTTCATACCGTGGGCGTGCAGCTCATTGTGAACCCTGCTACACCGGGTGATTTCGCTCTGGCGGCGCCCGGAAGCATCACGGTGAAACGAGGCAAGACCGGCTCTGAAACTGTGACCGTCACGGGCAGCAATGGCTTCACCGGAAATGTGGACCTGAGCGCTACGGGAGCCCCAACCGGCGTAACCGCCACTCTAACTCCAACCACGGTCGCCGGCGGCAACGGCAGTTCGACGCTGAAGTTCACGGTGGCCAATAACACGAAGCAGGGGAACTACTCGATTACCGTAACCGGGACCAGTGGAGCCCTCACTCACTCGATCAGCGTTGTACTGACAGTCAACTAACTATTGACTGCTTAACCGCGCCGCCCGGAAACGGGCGGCGTTTTTTATTGGTGCAGCAAATGGAGATTATCAGTGCTTTACGGATGGTCGCGACATGGCGCAACGGAGGTCATCTCAGCAGCAACCAGGCAATGCCAACCGTTGCCGCGGTGCTGAGTAGATTGACCAGATCGTTGTTGAGCCAGCCACGGCGTTCAAAGAGCGCGCCCAGCACGCTGTCAATCAGCGTGCCGAGAAAGCCGGCAATTACGATTGGGAACGCCTGACGCAGCGGCGCCATGCCGGAAATGACGGCCACCAGCGCTACGGTCGCCGCGCCAAGCAAAGCCGCCACGGTCCCCAAAACGCTGATTCCGCCGTCAGTGCCCGCGGGCACTGGCTTCAAGCTGGTGACCAGCAACGTCTTGCCGGGGAAAGCCATGCCAATTTCGCTGGAGCCGGTGTCAGCCGCGGCTTCAGCCAGCGCGGCCAGAGCCAGCACCGGCCACCCGGATCCGGCAATCGCGACCACAAGTGCGGCGATGCCCAGGTTGGCCATGGCTTGCGCGGCTGTGCGTCCGCCAGCGGGCTCCGCAGTGCGCAGCTGTTGCTTGCGCGCGTAGCCGATCCGTGTCGCGGCCAGTGTGACGGCGAAGACGACCAGGAGCGCCAGGAACATACGGAGATCACGCACTGCCATGATGAAGGCGACGGCGGACCCAGCCAGCGCCCCGCTCAGGTTGACCCCGCCGGCAAACCACGCCAGCAGCGCGAAGACGGCAGTAATGGCGAGCGCGGTAAGAAATCGCCTGCCGGTGGGCGGAAACTCGGCGCGGTGGAGCGCTTCAAACGTGGCAAGGATGCCTATAGCAAAGGCCAGGGCAAGCGCATCGGCAGCTCTGAATCTGTTCTGCGCTGGCTGTCGATGCTCCGGGTCCGGACTGGTCAGCCCTTGCTGGGGGCCACTCTGCTCCGTTGATGGCGGCATGAAAGGCAGTGTAAAGCATCTTACTGGAAGAGGGTCGGCCGCAAAATCAAGGGCCAGAAAAAGGGGGAAGTATGGCTGCGTCGGTGTGGACGGGATATCTTACTTTTGGGCTCATTTCCATGCCGGTACGGCTCTTTTCCGGAGCTCGAGGCACGCGTGTCTCTTTCCACATGCTGCACCGCGACGATAACACCCGAGTGAAACAGCAGCTCTACTGCCCCAATGACGAAAAAGTGGTTGACCGCAGCGAAATCGTGAAGGGGTATGAGTTTCGCAAAGGCGAGTACGTGGTGGTGGAACCGGAAGAGATCAAAAAGATCGAGCCTAAGACCGCCAAGGCCATGGAGATCCTGGAGTTTGTGAAGCAGGAGGAGATTGACCCGGTCTACTTTGAATCGTCCTATTATCTGGCGCCGGAGGAGGCTGCGCGAAAGCCTTATGCGCTGCTGGTAAAAGCCATGAAGGACACGGGCTTTGTCGGTATCGCCAAACTGGCCATGCACAACCGCGAATATATCGCCTTTCTGCGGCCATACGAAAATGGGTTGATGTTGCACACCATGTACTACAAGGATGAAGTCCGTGAAGCCCCGGATTTCGGCACAGAACACGCCAGCCTGAAAGAAGGCGAGGTGAAGGTGGCCCATCAGTTGATAGAAGCACTGGCCGCCAAATGGGACCCCAGCAAGTATTACGACACTTTTGAAGAAAACCTGAAGAAGTTGATCAAAGCGCACATGGAAGGCAAAGAAGTTGTCGCCATTGATAAGCCGAGGCCGTCCGCTGCGCCGAGAGATCTAATGGCGGCCCTGAAGCAGAGCCTGGCCCAGATGGAAGGCAAAAAGAAAGGCCCACAGCGCGTGGAAGCCGCGCAGCGATCCTCGGAGATTGAGGTCCGTGGGAAAGGCGCCGGCAGGCGGAAGAAGTCTGGCAAGCGCGCAGCCTAACCCAAACCTTTGAAACACAGAGGAAAGGAGGGAACGGAGGATTTGGAACTCGACTTTATTTGACTCTGCGTCTTCCCGTCAGTCGGATTTCAGCCTGATTATTAGCCCCGCAGTAATGTTCTTCACCGCATTTCCGAATAAACCCATCTCGTCCTCCTCTGCTTCCTCCTTATCCTCTGCGTTTCAAAGGTTTTGGGGTTCCTGCTGTTACAATAAATTCTTCGCAATAATTGGCTGTTTCTGCGTTCAAACCGGTAGAACCGGCGGAGTTTTGATGAAGTCACGTTTCGCGGCGTTGTGGGTGTTTGCTTGTACAGTCGGAGTTTTGCTGCTGGCCGTCGGCTGCAATGACACTTTGCGCCAATTTATTACCCCCATTCCTCCGCCCTCGGGCGATCCCGGCGCCCTGGCGCACGCGATCACCCTTTCTACCAATCCTGTTGCGGCGTCCAGCGGCGCTGATATGCATATCGATGTTTCCGGCGATACCAGCGTCGGCGTTGTGCCGGTGGGGCTAAATCCGGTCTTTCTGGGCAGGAGCGGTAACCGCATTTTCGCCATTAACCAGGGTGACGTGAGCACGCCGCCAACGGTCTCGGTTTACCTGGCGTTGCTGCCCCAGGCCGCGACCGTAACCACGGTGACCATGCCGGCCTCTGCTCTCGGCCCCATCGCTGGGACTACTAGTAGCGCCGGAAATATTTTTATTGCCAACCGGCTCAGCAACGACGTAAGCGTGATCTCAGGAAATGTTCTTTCGGTGACCACGCCTTCCATTCCTGTAGGGACTGAGCCGGTAATGATTGCCGGCAATTCCTCTAACAACCAGATCTTCGTAGTGAACCACGGGAGCGGCACTGTCACCCAGATTTCGACCATCGACAATACCGTGGTGAAGACTATTTCAGTTGGTTCGCAGCCAGTCTGGGCCGTGATGAGCGCGGACGGACTGTTCGTCTTCGTGGTGAACCAGGGCAGCGGGACGGTCAGCGTGATCGATACTTCGCTGCAAAGCGTGATTGGCCTGCCCATTGCAGTGGGAGCATCGCCGAACTTTGCCTTTTATGATCCCAAGCTCCAGCGCGTCTATGTTTCCAACACTGGCAGCAGCACTATCAGCGTAATTCGCGCGGACAACATTACCGCAACCAATCCGCCAACAAAGCTCGCGGATATTCCCGTCTCCGGCAATCCGACCTCCGTCACCGCTCTGGCTGACGGCACCAAGGCATATGCGGCGTTAGGGAATTGCACTGCAGGCGTGAACCATACCACCATTATTGGGCTGCTGCCGAGCTGCGCCGGCAACCTGGTCAGCGTGATTGACGCCGCAGCATTGCGCGAGACTGGAACGCTTACCGTGGGGCCGGGCGCGGTCTCGATTGCCTCCTCTTCAGACTCGTCCCGGGTTTATGTAATCAGTGCCAATGATGTAACCACAGTGAGAGACGATGTCCATGCGCCCAACTGCACCGATACTGCCTGCCTGAACGGCCCGGTACAGCCGGATAGAACGTTTCCCACGCCGTCCATCTCCATCATCAGGACCAGCACCAATTCGGTCCTCTCCACGCCGGTGAATGCCGGTATCGTGAGCCGTCCTTTGCCGACGTTTCATGTTCCCCTCCAGGACCCCAGGTGCGTATCGGCCATCGATCCAAATTTCAATGATGAAGTGCCGTTGCCTTGCCCCATGCAAAACCCATTTGTCGTGGTCACGTTCCCGTAATCGCGGCAAAAAGGGGGGCGGCTATGCGCCGCCCGGTGTTGGAGTTGCGGTAAAGAAGAATTTAGGCTGGACGGTTATCTGACCTGCGCCTGCGCCCATAGCGCATGGCAATGTTCATAAAGACATGACCGCTCTCGGTATCGAAGCACATTACCAGGGCTTCCTGGTCTTCGCTGCTCTTTTCACCGAGTTCGTCTGCGTGCACCACCGGCGGAAAAATCTTGAAGCGAAATCCCTGGTCATTGAGCGCTGTGATGGCGCTTCCAATCACCATGTTGGCCAGTTCGCACACGGTTTCGCGCGCCACTTCGTCGCTTTCAGGCACCGGCGAACCGGTGAGGTAACTGGCGACCTTGGCCGCGGTTGGCGAGTCGATATCGAAGATGATGCGGCCCTCGATGTCGCCCTTGATGGTTACCAGGGAAGCCACGCCTTTGCGGCGATACGCTTCCTCTTCCATGGTCACGTCGCCCATGCGCGTGGGACACTGCAGCGTCTCCGCCAGCACCGCATCCGCGGCGTTGATGAAAGGTTGAATCAGCTCAATCTTCATCGCTTCAGTTCCCCTGGACGGCCGGCGTTGCCACGGCCGCATCCTCGCCCATCACGTACTTGATCACTTCGTACAGGATTTCGGACTTGACCGGCTTCTGCACAAAGTGGCGCGCGCCTTTTTGCAGCGCCGCGACGATGTTTTCCTGGTATCCGACCGAGGAAACCATGACGATGCGCGCGTCAGGATGCGAACGGACGATGCGCTCGGCCGCCTCAATGCCTTCCATTTGCGGCATGGTGATGTCCATCAGCACCATGTCCGGCATGGTGCGGTCATATTCCGTGATGGCGGTGCAGCCATCGCCGGCTTCGCCGACGATTTCGCCGCCAAAGGATTCCACCATCTTCGCCACATTCTTACGGGCGAAAACCGAGTCGTCCACCACCAGGTAGCGGATCGCCTTGCGGTCCTTGCGAAGCAGAGTTGGAAACGTGTCCATATACTTGTTCTCCTTGCGACTCCAATTAAACTTTTACTGCGCGGGCAATCTTTTCCGGATTGCACTGCATGGCCAGCGTATTCGCCAGCATATCCAGCGGCACCACGCGAATGGCATGCCCTCTTTCAATGGCAACCTTGGGCATCCCGAAAACTGTGCAGGACTCTTCGCTCTGGGCGATGGTCAGGCCGCCTGCGTCTTTGATCAGGCCCAGGCCATCAGCGCCGTCGTCGCCCATGCCGGTCATCAAAACGCCCACCGCACGGCTGCCAAACTCCATGGCCACCGAGCGAAACAAGATGTCCACGGACGGCCTGTGCCCATTCATGCGTGATTCGTCTGAAAGCACCACGGTGTTTCCCAGCGGCATGCGGCGCACCTTGATGTGACGGTCGCCAGGGCAGATCAACGCCCGGCCCGCGATCAGCAGGTCGCCGGATTGCGCCTCTTTCACGTCGATCGAGCACGACTCATCCAGCCTTCGCGAAAACATCTCCGTGAACCCCTCAGGCATATGCTGCACCACAACAATGCTTCCGGGGAAGTCCCCAGGCAGTTGCGTAAGAAGGTACTGCAGGGCATTGGGCCCGCCGGTGGAAATTCCGATGGCGACGATCTTGGTCGGCTCGCGGCGCGGACGCAGCGCCTGCTTGTTCGGCTTGGGCCGGTCAAACACGAGCGGTGCCGTGGTGTTGCGCAATTTGCTCTTGGCCGCCACCTTGATCTTGTTGATCAGATCCACGGCGATTTCGTCCATGTGAGCGGAAGCGGCGTCGCGCGGCTTGGCCACGAAATCAAATGCGCCCATCGCCAGCGCTTTAAAGGTCGAAGCTGCGCCCTCGGTGGTCAGCGCGCTCACCACGATGACCGGAACGCGAAAGCGCCGGGTGACCTGGCGCAAGGTCTCAATGCCGTCCATGCGCGGCATTTCCAGGTCCAGCGTTACCACGTCCGGACGGAGGTCTTCGATTTTTTTCAAGCCAAATGCGCCGTCCATGGCCGTCCCCACCACTTCAATTTCGCTGTCCCGCGCGAGGATCTGCGGAATCAATTTACGCATCAATGCGGAATCGTCCACCACCAGAACTCGCAACCTGTTGCTCATGCCGTGGCCCCCACCATCTGTAACCGTCCCACTTTTGCTACAACATTTGAGAGATTCAAAATCAACACCACTGACCCATCGCCCAGGATAGAGGCGCCGCTGACCAGGTCCGTGGCCACCAGATGATCGTCCATTGCCTTGATCACCAGCTCTTCTTCACCCACCAGATGGTCCACCACCAGTCCGAACTTGCTGTCGCCGGTGGTGATTACGACCACAAACATTTTTCGCGGCGCCCCATCCTGGTTGGCGGGCTTATGAAGATGAAGTAGCGTGAGCACCTCATTGCGGAGCTGCATTACGTCGTGATTGTCCACCCGATGCAGCGCGGACTGCGTGGCGCGGGTGATCTCCACCACGGAAGCCAATGGCACCGCATACAAACGGTCGCCTACGCGGAAAAGCAGCGCCTTGATGATGGCCAGCGTGAGTGGGACCTTCAGGAAAAACGTGGTGCCTTTGCCCGGCGTGGTCTGAATGCTGACCGAGCCCTTCAGCTTTTCCAGCACGGTCTTTACCACATCCATGCCGACGCCGCGGCCGGAAATCGCAGTAACCTGGTCGGCTGTGCTCAGACCCGGGTGGAAAATAAGATTGTTGAGGTCGGCTTCGCCGAGCGCGGCAGCGTCACCCGGTTTGAGAAGGCCGCGTTCCACCGCTTTGGCGGCCAGCCGGTCACGATCAATGCCGCGGCCATCGTCAGTGATTTCAATCACAATCTGATTGCCCTGGTGATATGCGTCCAGGGTTACGGTGCCCTGCGCCGGCTTGCCCTGATTGATTCGCTCAGCCGGAGACTCAATTCCGTGGTCCACCGCGTTGCGCACCAGGTGAGCCAGCGGTTCGGCCAGCATGTCCAGAATGCTCTTGTCGAGATCGGTGTCCTGTCCGGTCACCACCAGGTTGACTTCTTTGCCGCAGGATTTTGCCACGTCGCGCACCACCCGCGGGAAGCGCCGGAAGAGATGCTCCACCGGGACCATGCGTATCTTCATGACCGATTTCTGCAGGTCGTTCATGATGCGCGCCTGGAAGGCCATGGCGTCAGAAAATCGCATCTTCAGCGGATCTTTGGGATATTGCCGGTCAAATTCATTGATGGCCTGGTGCAGCATGCTCTTGGCGATAATAAGTTCGCCCACCAGGTTCAAGACAGAGTCGATCCGCTCGGCGTCCACGCGCAAAAGCGTTTCCGATAAATTCGCAAAGCTGGTTGCGGGTGTTTCCGCGGGAGTTGGCGCGTCGGCCTGCGCGGGATAGGCGGCGGCCGTCTCCGCAGCCGGGACCGCTGATGCGTGCGTCTCTTCTGCCATGATGGCGAGATCGGAATCATCTTCCGCCGGCGCGGTCACGTGCTTCACGATGTCGAGCACGTCGTCAGCTTGCTCTTGTGATTTGCCGGTGCGTTGCACCAGCACATCCGCCACCACCGCGGGAATGCGGCACTTCTTTTCGATCCAGCCCTGCGCGTGCTCGGTGGCAACCGCTGCTTCCACCACATCCAGGTCATCGCTCAGCGTGCTCTGGTCGGGCGCAATGGCGAGCAGGCGTCCGCAATCATGCAGCACATTGCGGATCAACTGCATGGCCGCGCCGCGCATAGGGCACTGTGGTTCAATGGAAAAAGCGACGTTGTAAACGGTGTCTCCGCGGCCCAGCGCGTCGGCCACCACCATCTGCTCGTATTCGCTCCAAACAAAACGCCCCTGCAATTTGTAACGGACCGTGCCGGCCGGCTTGCGCGTGAGCGAGACAATGTGATGCCTGAGTTCTTCTCCCGCCGGCGGCTGTAAATTGCCGCGATAGGCGGAGAGCATGGAACTGAAAGTATCGGCGGCGATCAAGACCACTTCCGCCAGCGCGTGCTTGCTGGTGGCCGCGACCTCAGGCCGCAACACGTCTTCCAGCGCGTGCGCCAGTTCGCTGAGCTCGGTATAGCCGCAGGCGGCCGAGTCGCCCTTCAGCGTATGTACCGTGCGGCGCAGCTCGCGCAGCACCTCTTCGTCTTCCGGACGCTTCTCCAGCTCCAGCCCTTTTTCATTGAGGGTCTGCAACAGCTCCGTTGCCGACTCAAAGAAGAGTTCGCGGAGTTCAGAAGCGTGATCGTCAGGGAAGAAGCTCACCCCGTCACCTCGATGCGCTGATAAGCCGTGCCATTGTTCTGGTGCACCATCTTGTATTTATCGGAAAGGCCAAAAAGGCTTTCCGCATGCCCAATGAACAAATATCCTTCAGGGTTCAGACAGCGATAGAGCTTTTCCACCAGGCGCTTCTGCTCCGCCTCATCAAAGTAGATCATTACGTTGCGGCAGAAGATGATGTCATTGCGCTGGGGAAGAAACTCAGTCTTCAGATTATGGAAATCGAAGTGGACCAGATCTTTGAGGCCGCGCTTGATGGCGTAGCGGTCGCCCACTTTGTCGAAATAGCGCAGGCGGAAAGCGTAGTCCACGGAATCCATCTGCGTCTCCGGATAAATGCCTTCCTGCGCCGCGCGCAGCACAGAATAGTTGATGTCTGAGGCCAGGATCTCCACCTTCCACGGTGGCGGAATCAGCGGCTTGGGGCTGGGCATTTCAAAAGGCAGCGGATTGCGCAAATAGTAGTACGCCAGTGCGTCGCACACCTGCATGGCCATGGTGTACGGTTCCTGCCCGGTGGAGCATCCGGCGCACCACAGGCGCAGGCTCCAGTCGCGGCGGTCCTGTTTGTGGCGCAGCAGTTCTTCCAGGATGACTTTTGCAAACAGCTCCAGTTGTGGCTTGTTGCGGAAGAAGCTGGTTTCATTCACCGTCAGGTTTTCCACCAGCGCGCTCATCTCCGCCTTGCCCTGGTGGCTGGTGAGCAGGCGATAGTAGGCATAAAACGTATCCAGGCCGCAGATTTTCAAGCGGCGCTGCAGGCGGTCCTGCAGGAAATGCGCCCGCCGCTCATCGAAGTACATGCCGCATTCCTGATAGACCAGGGTCTGCAGCAGCTTGTATTCCGGTTCACTGATTTGGATTTGAACGCTCGGTGTGGCCATCGGTCTCCGCTGTCGTTGTTTGCTGCCGCCTGGATCAAACAGAGGCGGTGGCAGCCTGGGTTTCCGCAAGTTCGCCCAGCCGCCGCAATTCGCCTTTCTGCAGGATCTTGTTGAGGTCAATCAATATGATCAGCCGTCCGTTGAGCTTGCCCACGCCGGTGACGTAGTTGGTCTCAGCCTGTTCGAACACCGGCGGCAGGTCGATATCTCTTTCCGGAATCTTCAGCACTTCAGACGCGCTGTCCACAATCAGTCCCACCAGCTTCCCGGCCACTTCCGCCACCAGGATGCGGTTCTTCTTGGTGGCTTTGATTTCTTTCTCTCCAAAGCGCATCCGCAGATCGACTACGGAGACGATCTTGCCCCGCAGGTTGATGACGCCCTGAACGCAGCCCGGCGAATCCGGTACCGATGTAATTTCCGGAACGCGCACAATCTCATGCACAAGCGCGATGGGTACGCCGAACACCTCTCGTCCCACGCGGAAGCCGACAATGTGCAGTTCTTGAGCCATGAATCTCCTCCGCGCTTAGTTGTATTGCACTCCGGCGGTCGCGTACTGCGCCGCAGGCGCCCGGCCGCGATCGTCAGTACGGCGTGAACCGTTGCCGCTATCGCGCGCCACCATGTTTTCCAGAACAAAGCGGTCCATAGCTTCCAGCATGGAACGTGACATCTTCGACATCTGCTCCGCTGAAGCCGCCAGCTCGGTTGAGCCGGAGGACGAACGCTGCACCAGTTCGCGCATCTTCTCCATGGCGCGGACCACGGCCTGCGCCCCGGAAGCCTGCTCTTCTACCGACGAGTTGATCTCGTGCGTGATCTCGTTCAGGCGCGTGGTGGCCTTGGCGATCTGGGACGAACCGTGCGACTGTTCATTAGTAGCCGCGCCGATCTCCTGCGCGAACTTGTAGACCTCAGAGACGACGCTGGAAATCTTCTTCAGCGCGCCGCTCAGGTCGCCGCCCAGCGTAATGCCTTCGTTCACAATGCTGGTCGACTTTTCCATGTTGTCCACGGCCTTGCGGGCTTCTTTCTGAATGCTCTGGATGAGTTCAGAGATTTCCCGCGTGGATTGGGCTGACTTTTCCGCCAGTTTGCGCACTTCGTCAGCCACCACGGCAAAGCCCAGGCCATGCTCTCCGGCGCGGGCCGCTTCAATGGCGGCGTTCAGGGCCAGCAGGTTGGTTTGCTCGGCCAGGTCGTCAATCACTTCAATGATCTTTCCAATGTCGTCCGCGCGCTGTCCCAACGCGGAAATGATCTCCGCTGAAGATCCGATGGAGGCGTTAATGCGGCTCAGGCCGTCTGTGGCCTTCTCCATGGTGTTGATGCCGTTGTGAACTTCGTCGCGAGAGCGCTGTGAGATATCGAGCAGCACCTTGGCCGTATCGGCCACGCGCTGGATGGAGGCCACCATTTCATCGATGGAAGCCGAGGTCTCGCTCACGTTGGAGGCCTGCATCTGCGTGCTCTTTACCATGTTCTGCACGTTGATGCTCATCTCATGCATCGTGCTGGTGACTTCATCGATGGCTGAAGCCGCCTGCACGCTGATTTTGGCCGACTCATCAGAGGCGGAAGCCACCTGGTTGGAGCCGCTGGCCACCTGCGCTGCGCTGTCGCGAACGTTCTTTACCAGGTTGCGCAGCCCCAAAGTCATTTCCCGGAAGGCCTTGCCCAGAGTGTCACGCGAAGAGCGCGGGTTGATTTCCACTGATAGATCGCCGCCGGCAATCGCTTCAGAGATTCCAGCCATTTCGCGCAGGTACTGCACCATGTTGTTGAATGTGCGCGCCAGTTGCGCAACTTCGTCTTCGCCCGTAATGTCAACCTTCTGTTCCAGGTCTCCGGCATTGCCGATCTGCCCGGCAACGGAGATCAACTGCGAAAGCGGAACAGTGATGGATTTGGCTACCCGCCAGGCGATTGTCCCGGAGAGCACCATGACCAGCAGCATGCCGCTCAGGGTAAAAATCGTGATGAGCCTGGCGGCAAAACTATCGGAAGCCTCGGCATCGGCGTTGGCCTTCTTCACGATGGCGTAAAGCTGTGAGAGAGGCTGTTCTTCTCGCTGTTTCTGCTCAGGGGTTGGCGTGGCCTGAAGGTAGGCGATTTGCAGCTCTGCCACTGTGGCGCTGCCGGTATCCACCTGCCGCCGTTTCTCCATCAAAGGGTTGGCAAAGACGCGGCCCCATTCTCTTTCGGAATCGGCCAACTGGTCCAGCAACTGGCGGACGGTGCTGCCGTCCTCACCCATCGCGCCGGCGGTTTCCTTGATCTGATTGATCAAAGACTCCAGATCACTTTGCCCCCGGCCGAGAGCGTCGGCTTCGCGCCGGTCGCCGTTCAGGAGGAAGTTGCGCAGAAAGAGGCGGTTCGCATTCCGCAGTTTGTCCAGTTGCGACAGGTTCTCGACCACCGTGATGGACCTCTTATAGAGGGTCCGGGTGCTTTGTTCGTGCTGGACTGCTCCCCAATTCACGATAAACGCGAGGACTACGATTGCCATGATCAGGCCAAAGCCCAGGTAGAGCTTGCCGCCAATGGTTTTGTTCATACGCATGTTTAGAACCTCAACGGACTGCTTTGCTGAATGCGCCCGTGTTCCTTCAATCTCAAACTTGTGCATTCCCCTGGCCTAACTATTGCCGCGGTCTTCTTGAAAATCAGGGAAAGACGCAGCTCACCCAGCACAAGGGAAATCAGCAGACATTTAAAAGCAATGTCAGGGCCATGCCGGAGAGGACTAGCACTTTCGGTACCTGACAAGAATCAAGATCGACTAAATTCAATGACTTACGAAGCCACGCACCAAACCAAACCGCGCATTCCCAGCCAAAACGTGTGCGGGAACGTCTCATTGGTCTTGTCCATGACGAGCTATTTCTCATAGTGAGACATTCTCAAGGGCCAACAGGGACGTTGTCCTTGTGATTCTGGAAGGGTAATTCCTTATTGACTCAAAATGAGATTCCAGAGTACCTTCAGGCTTCCCACTCGCAAAAAACGGAACCTTGAGACGGAATTTGAGATCGAAACCGAAACTCGCGCAGCCTCGCACCAAGACCCAGGTTCTGTCATCTGCCTGTACAGAAAGCGTATTGGAAGCATGCCTGGAATTGTCCAGGTTGAACGCCGAACCGGCCGTCTTGCGGGAGCACATTGTCAGCTCGGCCGGCAAGATCTTTGAAGCGGCCGTCGCCGGCATGATGGTGCGCGACGGCGACAGCTATCTGCCTGCGGCGATTTCCGCTGAGGGGGAAGATGCCGCAGGGACCCAAGCACTACTTTCCCACGCACGGTCTTTTGCCACCCAGGCCATTGAGCAAAAGAGGCTGCTGAATTTCCGGTTCTCCTACCGCTCTCGCGAGGGTGAAGCCATTTATCACGGCCTGGCTCAGCCGTTGATATCGGCGCAAAGCGTGGCGTGCCTGCTGGTAGTGCGGAGCGCAGCTTTTTCGCCCGCGGAGGTCGCAGCCTTTAGCGTTCTGGGTAACGTGGGCCGCCTGTCGCTGGAAAACTCCGAGCTGACCGGCGTTTCCTCTGCTCAGAAACATGAGCTTGAACAACTGCTGGAAATCTCAGGCGAACTCGGGGCCACGTCGCGCCTGGAAACGTTTCTGCCTAAGTTTGTGGTGCAAGCCGCCGATTTTCTGGGCTTCTCCCGCGCTTTTGTGGCTTTGGTGGACGCAGGTGAGTGCCGCCTGCGCTGGGGAGCAAACAAGGGAGTGCCCAGCCGGCTGGAGATAGATGTCTCAGCCGTAGCCAGCCGCGCTCTGGAGACGCGCAATCCACAGATCTGCGAAGACATGAGCCAGCTCGCCGCTAATGAAAGGGCGCAATTGCTGCGGTGGGAGTCAGGGCTCAAGCAATACCTGGGGATACCGTTGATGACCGGCGATGGCCGGCCGCTCGGGGTCCTGGGCCTGCTGGATAAGAAGAAAAAGTCTCGCATCACTCCGGACGATGTGCGCCGCGCCCGCGTTCTGGGCGCCGAGTTAACCGTGGCCCTGGAAGCCGCC
>WNFM01028137.1_pt2 | contig 22721 bp, 23 predicted proteins | sample 5400271 | NCBI WGS metagenome assembly WNFM01 (sample SAMN13153352, study PRJNA577476) | soil metagenome | isolation source: 60 cm saprolite on Douglas fir-dominated hillslope | place: USA:California | collected 2013-09-17
TTCCCTCCTGAGAGAAGTCGGTTTTCTCTTAGGATACCATTACTGGATTAATTTGTTAAAGTTCATAATCGGCGGTGGCGGCGATAAATCGCGCCCTACGTTTCACCCGGAAGGATATAGACTCAGGATAGCTATCCGTTGACAGGTGTGGTTCTTTCTATTATGCTCTTGGACATGAGCATCGTACAGGTTATCTGGTCATAGCAGCTTTGTGAGGCATCGGCATGGATGTACAATCTCTGGTCAAAAGTGTAGATCTCTATATGCAACAACATCTTCCTCGCTATATCGAGGAGTTACGCACTCTGTGCGCCATCGACTCCTATAGTTTTTACAAACCCGGTCTGGATGAAGTGGCCACATACCTGGCAACCCGTATGCACAACCTTGGCATGGATGTGACGATTGCGAAACGCGAGTCGTGGGGCAATGATTTGCTCGGCGTTATCTTGGGCGAAGGACATGGCAATGTGCTTCTCTTAGGTCATACTGATACCGTTTATCCTGTTGGTACGGCTGTCACACGCCCCCTGCGACTGGAGGGTGATACAATCTCTGGCCCCGGTGTCTGCGATATGAAAGGATGCATCCTTGCTGCTCTCTACGCGGTCGAGGCTCTCCTGGCTATGAACTATCGCGACTTTGGCCAGATCCGCTTCCTCTGCGTATCTGATGAAGAGATCACCAATCGACATTGTCTAGACATTATCCAACAGGCTTCTCAGGATTGTCACGCGGCTCTCGTTCTGGAAGCTGCGCGCGCCAATGGCGATATCGTCAGTGCGCGCAAAGGCAATGCCTGGTACACGCTATCTGCCCGTGGTCGTTCCGCTCATGCAGGCGTCGAACCGGAAAAAGGACGCAATGCTATTGTCGAAATCGCTCACCAAACATTACAATTCCAGAGCCTTGACGGCTGGCGTGAAGGGATAACCGTAAATCCAGGGGTCATCTCTGGGGGAACTCTTCCTAACGTTGTGCCCAATATGGCCCAGGTGCAATTTGACCTGCGTTTCTTGCACTCACAAGATCGGCTGGATATAGAGGCGTGCTGGCGTGAAATGATGCAGCAGCAACGGGTGCCAGATGTCGAATTAATGCTCCATTGCGAACCAGATTTCAAGGAACCTCTGATTTGTACACCTGCTAGTCTTAAAATCGTACGCAGAGCTCAGGATATCGCGGGTATGCTCGGCTTTTCAATAAACCACGTCATTTCCGGGGGAGCCTCAGATGCTAGCTATACCTCCAGTTACGGCATACCTACCATTGATGGCCTGGGACCCATCGGTGGTCTTGATCACAGCCCCGGTGAATATATTAAAATGAGCAGTATCGCACCTCGCACCGCTCTGCTGGCAGGTCTCCTGGTAACTACAGATACACTATCCTGATTATGAGTCACGAAGCTCAAACATAGTGGAGTAAAGCGCGTTCTGCTATGCTCTCGTCTTGTTCCTTAGCAACCCCTTATGGTATAATCTGCTATGAAAACGTATCCTTGTGGTACGTAGCGCGTAAATCTACAGAGAAGCGATACCCCCCAAGCAGAGGCCTCATGCGATGGAGGGATTCTAAAATAGTAGGCCGTTGTGTGCAAGCCGATATTGTCTCCCCTGCTCCATGCGCTGGCAAGCGATCTGGCTGGTACAGTAGGTTGGATGCTCAGGAAAGGACTGTTCTTAAAATGATTGATCCCGATAGCGAATTGGGAGCGCGATACCAGTCGATTATGACGAATCCTGACTGGTATCAGACGAATATTCCCTGTCAGGTAGGCTGTCCAGCCCATACCGATGTTTCTACTTATATTGGTCTTATCTCTCAAGCCCGTTTTGACGAAGCATATCTTTTGAACCGCAAGGCAAATGTTGTACCTGGCGTGCTTGGACGCACTTGCGCTCGTCCTTGTGAGCCTGTCTGTCGCCGCAATAAAGTTGATGGCAAACCTATTGCCATTTGCTGGTTGAAGCGCGCTGCTGCTGACCATCGCGAATATCAACATCGCGCCGAACGACCGCCTGTCACCAAGGATAAGAAAGTAGCCGTTGTCGGGGCCGGTTCCGCCGGACTAGCCGCCGCGCGCGATCTGCGCGAGATGGGCTATCCTGTTGCTTTATATGAAGAATATCCTACTGCTGGCGGCGTGATGGTCAATGGTATCCCCGTCTGGCGTTTGCCTCGCAATGTCACGTATGAAGAATGCGACGAATACATGGCAGACCTGGGCGTTGAGATGCACTACAATACTCGCGTTGGCCGCGATATCCAGGTAACTGACCTGCTTAAAGAGTATGACTCTGTCTATCTCGCGGCTGGCTGTTATGTCTCTAATCCCTTGACTGGCGCCGATAATAAAGTGATTCGTGGCGCTGACCTCAAGGGCGTCGAGGACGGCATCAAACTCCTGGCCAAGACGAACTATGGCGAACCAGCCTTTATTGGTAAAAAGGTTATCGTTCTTGGTGGTGGCTTTACCGCCATGGACTGCTGCCGAACCTCGCTTCGCTTTGGTGCCGAAAAGGTCTACGTTCTCTATCGTCGCTCTCAGGAAGAGATGCCTTCCGACGAATACGAAGTCGATGAAGCCATGTTCGAGCATGTTGAGTTCCAGTATCTTGTTACCCAGGTAGAGGTCTTGAGTGATGATGGCGTGCACGTCAGCGGCCTTAAGCTTATTCGCAATAAACTGGGTGATCCGGACTCCAGCGGCCGTCGCCGACCAATCCCCATTCCCGGTAGCGAGTTTGTCATTGAGGCTGATACGATTATTCCTGCTTTCGGTCAGTCAAGTGATGGCTCCTGGTTGCCTGCGAAAGAACTCAACCTTGAGGCCAATAGATGGGGTATTCCCCTCGTGGACCGCGATACCTGGATGACCAGCTATCCTGGCCTCTTTGCTGGTGGTGACTACACCGAAGGTTCCCGCAACCTCATTTCTGCCATTGCCGATGGGCGTGATGCGGCTTCCGCAATCAATCGCTACCTCGGTGGCGTTGACAAACCAGCCCAGGCCGCGGAAGAAATCGAATTGCCCGACTACCGACGCGGGATGGTTGATGATTACGAATCTATCGGCTTTCGCAATATTCCCGGTTTGCCGCTGCAAGATCGCTTTAGCAACACCCGTGAGACGGAGATTGGCTATTCACCTGAGCAAGCTGTGGAGCAGGCTCGCCGTTGTCTGCAATGCCAGTTGAATATTATGATTGACCCTTCAATCTGTATTCTCTGTTCTGGCTGCGTTGACATCTGTCCTTATGACTGTATCAGTATGGAAGGCCTCTCACGCGTCGTCAAAGGCGATCCTATGCACCTGGGCACCGAAGTCTGGCGCGGCGGAGCCGATATGATTATCGACGAAGAGAAGTGTATCCGCTGTGGCCTATGTATCGTACGCTGTCCTACGGATGCCATTTCCATGGTACAGTTCGAGGTCGCCAGCCCCAACGAACGCTGGACGGTCTCCAAGATACCTATGCTCAATGTAAAATAAATATAGTCCATAATAAGATACCACTGCGAGTGCAGTGGTATCTTATTATGGACTATATTTATTTCGGAGAGATCAAGCTATGCAAGAAGACCTCGTTAGCCAGCTCTCATCGCCGCCCCATAACTCAAACTCGCCAGCGCATAAAAGCGAAATATACTCACCCCTTTTGTACTATTAGTTTGCTCAAAATTGCTATTATGCTCATAATACAAGCTGTACATCGTTATAAAGGTGAGTTATGAAAGCAATATAATTCTTTTTAGATTAGAATGGTAAGAAAAATGATTGGCACATTTTTACAGCGTATCTTCATCAGCGGTTGTATCTTGCTAGTATTAACCTTAGCAGCTTGCGGTAATTCGGCAGGTGCCACCGGTAATACAGCTACCCCAACCACTACCCCGCGGAATGAAGTAAGTACCAATCCTACAGTTGCACAAACGACACCAACCGCTCCCCATGGGGCAACCTCAACACCGGCTATCTCTACACCAAGTCATGGTCCCATGGTTATTCTTACACCAACTCTTGTGCCTGGGGGCAGTGTGAACAGCCAGCTTATAACGCTGCCAGATCGCACGCTGGCCATCCTGAATGTGAGTAAACAGCAGGCAAGTGACGCAAACTCGACCCTTATCAGCCTTAATCTGACGATGCAAAACACCAGCAAAACATCTATTCCCAATCAACCAAGCTATTACCAACTGGTCGGTTCAGAGGGCGATATGTTTGGTTCGCAGTCAAGTGCTTCCCCCAGTTTCTTTGGTACGATTACATCACATGCTTCGCGCAGTGGCACGATTGTCTTTCAAATTCCGTCAGCCGCTGTTAGTGGTCTGCGTTTGCTCTTCCGTTCTGAAATTGCTACAGAGACTGTGTTCGTACAGATCAAAACCAGCTGATCGAATGTCACTCGTTCAGCCGCCGGCGCATAAAATCCAGCACGACGCGGTCAATACGGGCGTCTTCAAACCAGCGCTCTTCGAGGTTTTCGCGGCCACTGAATTTGCGCAGGGCATCGCGAGTGACATTATCATAGGAACCACTGATTGTGCCCTTGTAGTCGCCGGTGGTGGTGAGGATCTCTTGTAATTCACGTGTTATCGCCTCGTCGACCGCCAGGATATCTTCTGGATTGGTGGGGAAAAGATACAGTTTGTGCAATTGCAGAATGCGCTGCAGTTCTTCGATCGGTCGTGGTGAATCATCAACTCGCAGATCGATGAAGCGGTCATTAAAGCCACCATAACCACCACCTTCACGCACAACGAGGAGGGCGGCTGATTGTTGTCCGCGGCTATCCCCACCGGCTGCCTGGCCTGCTGCCAGTGCCGCTACAAGTCGATCGCATAGCAGTCCCGTCGTCTCCTCAAAAGTATGTGCCATGGCTTGCACTGTCTCTTCTCCCGTCAAAATATTGCCCTGGCAGGCGTAATGCTCTCCCACTCGTCCACCCGCCCAGGGGAAACACTGATCGCCAGTATATGTCACTGGCTCACCACTGACCCCGACAATGCCAACCTGGCGGCTGGCTCGTCCATCATCCGCTGCGAGCAGGCGAGCAAATACCTCGGCCGCTGTCAGTCCACTTGCCAGTAGCTCCAAGCCCCGTGGACCATAACTCGTATTCGCCCAGGACTGCGTCGCAATTGCTCCCGTTCCTGCCCTTGCCCATGGGACTACCGCCCCAACCGCTAAGAATTTTGATTGTACGGCAATACCCAGTTCGTTCGTCTGGATATCTCGTGCCACTATAGAGAACGTCACTAGTACCTCCTACTTCCTCGTCAAGACTAGTTGTGGAGCCATTATAGCATGTTTGCATAGTTACTTCCCACAAAAGCTTGACTTTTAACATGCTTTCGAGCAAAATTGTAGCAAGTCTTCTTCCTCATGTGCACATAATCAGCATTGGGGATATATTTATGAGAGATAATCGTTCTGAAATGACGTATATCTTTCAGGAGAAGACGAGTGCGCCACCGATCAGGTATGAACCTTATCACAGTTTCCATACTGAATCCGCCTAATGTAAGATAGCAGGATGCTGTATGTAAAAATCGCTGGAGAGGTGGGCCGGCGATGAAATTTGATGGGAGCTACCGAAGTCAGTCAAGGAGCAATCATGGTGCGACAGGACTGGTCGGATGACGACCTTGCCCAGGGGCTGCATGAACGTAATCCAGATGCTTTGGAAACGCTTATCTCCCGGTATTCACGAGAAATTTTTTATTTTATTCGTCTAGTTTTGGACGGCATTGGAGTTGCACAGGACGCAGAGGAATGCGTCAATGATCTTTTTGTCGCCGTGTGGCAGGAGATCAGCGCTTTTGATCCGGCACGAGGTACACTGCGAACATGGTTGACGATGCGAGCAAAATATATAGCCCTGGATCGCCGTCGCCAATTGTGTCGCCGTCAAACCCATAATATACAATCAGCTGACGAAAATCGTCAGTGGGCATCATCAGACGGTGGTGGGGGGCGGAAAGTATACGGATGGGGAGGGGGGGGCTACGATGGCGAGAATCGTTTGACTCTACCTCCTCATCCGGAGTCCAGCATGGAACACTTGCTGGAACAAAGCGAGAGGCGCGAGGAACTGCGCCTCGCCTTGGCGACGTTGCCTGAGCTTGACCGCTACCTGATCTATCAACGTTATTTTAAGTTCGCTAGCACCGAGGAACTGGCAGCGAAGACGGGACTGACTCGGCACGCTGTCGATACTCGACTCTGGCGAGCGCGGAAAAGCTTACGCGAGGCGCTCAAGGAGCACGCACATGAGTATGAGCGAATTTGAGAGACAACTGAATAGCATGTGGGAGAATGATCTCTCATCCCTTTCAACACAACGCGAGACTCTCCCCTCTGATTTCAGTGATGAGGATAAGGCTTTTGCCGAGGAACTGGACTCGCTCTTTGACATCCATGAAGAAGAAGTACCACCTTTGTACGTACAAACGATGTTGGACGTTGAAGGGCCTCGTTTCCAGCCCGTTGAAAATGGATTTGAGTATAAAACCCGTGCCCGGGTCTTCCGGCGTCTCAAATTACGCCGTCGTCTCACTAATACCGGCCGTCCTACTTTCGGTTCTCTCATAAGAGAAATGCCACTGCGACGTACACTTGCCCCCACAGTGGCGCTTGTACTCCTGGTCTTTTTCACCGTAATACTGACCAGTAACTCCTTCGCTTCTGGTATGCAGATTCTGTTGAACGGGGGCAGGATAGGCGTTATGCAGGTCCATAATTATCCAAATAGCGTGAAGACGGGTGCCATTGCTAAATATGCATCAAGTGATCCTGATGTTTCTCCTACCCTGAGTTTACAGGCAGCTCAGCAGCAATTGCACAATTGGACCCTGTATTGGCCTCATCACCTGCCGGATAGCTACTCTTTGAGCAATATATACTTGTACCAGGCGCAGCAGCAGAGTTGGGCCGATGGCCCCTTTATGGAGTTGGACTTTGCTCTCTCTAGTGCACAATCGCATGGTCGAGGCTTGCTCGCCATTCGTGAGTTTAAGCTGAAACCTAATGTGAATGTACTTCAGGTGGTCAAGGACGGCGCTGCTCAGCCTATCAAAGTTGATCAAAACGGTCAGGCTCAGGCTATCTATGTTGATGGTCAATGGGTTTTGCGCAACAAGATTTTTCCCATCTGGATGTATGGCCAGCGCAGCGAACTGATTTACCAGCAAGATGGTATTGTCTTCTGGATAGTCGGTGACCAGCGAGATGGTATTGGCAAAGATGAATTGCTCAGAATTGCTACCTCTCTGCAAGTGTTTCATGTCAGCCGCGCTATGCACGTGGGCAACGATAGCACGATGAACTCTGTCTCACTCCTGGACGGAGATGTGAACAGTCCCTTTACTGGGGATGTTCTGGCTATCTTCCCTGATGACAGCAATGTTGGTCCATACTTGACGCTGGTTGGCTCTCAATCATCTGCAGCTAACAACGCACATTCGCGCAAATAATCTTGATACATAGGTGGGATATAATACAAAAATATGGCAGATATCTTAGAGGTGAGCCTCACCAGCCAACCTCTTTTCGTATCCTCGTACTCGCTCTGGCATGGATACTGACTGCCTGTGTCAATGTCCCACCTGCGCCGTTTGTTCCACCATCCTCACCTCTGCCTGGTCCCTACAGTTATACTCCTCCTCCCTCCCATCGTACTGCTGCTACGCTCGTCTTCTCTGACTTGCAGTTCCCCGTCTCCGTCAATCCACTCTTCGCAGCTTCGAACGTTGATTTAGAATTGAGAACAGCTCTGTGGGCTGCGCCCGTCTTCTATGACCAGGCCTTTCATGTGCATCCTGATCAACTGACCGAAGTGCCGTTGCCAGAGAATGGGGATGTTCAGGATAATGGCAAGACTATCATTATGCATCTTCGTCACAACTTGCGCTGGTCAGACGGCCAGCCCCTGCTTGCCAGTGACTTTCAGTATTGGTGGCAGATTAACCAGGACCCTGCTACTGGTGCTATCAATACCGCTGGTTATGATCAAATTGCCAGCATTGAAACGCTCGACAGATATACAGTCATCCTGCATATGAAGCACCCCTTTGGTCCTTATCTCTTCTATTTGCCCTATGCTGCGCCCCAACATGCCTGGCAGGCCATTCACGACATCGACTTACAGAACACCGTGGCGGTTTACCTGGCACCAACAATAACCGATGGCCCTTACATGCTATCTCACTATGCCGATGGGCAGAGCTATACTATGATCCCTAATCCATACTATACTTCGACTACCTTCCATGGCCCCTTTGTCTCTCGTTTGATCTATCAAGCATATGGCAACCTGACTGCTCTTGCCATGGCTGCGCAGAGGCAGCAAACTGATGTGACTCAGGGCTATATGGAAAACAATCTTCCTCTGCTCAGCCATCTTCCTTCCACTGTGAAAGTTCGCATAGCTCCTGCCGCTGCCTATGAGCATCTTGACTTTAACAACGGCAATCTCCTCTTGCAAGATGTCAATGTACGTCGCGCTATTCAATTGGCGCTTGATAAGTGCGGCCTCGTTAAAGACGTACTCCATAGCGGGGATTGTGCTCGTCAAGTCTCCCAGGTTGAACCTCCACCTTCGCTCTTTAATGCTAACATTTCAGCGCCAGCTTACGACCCGGTAACTGCGAAAAGGCTCCTTGCCCAGTCTGGTTGGAGTCCAGGTGCGCATGGACTCCTGACCAGGCATGGTCAGCCCTTTGTGATTCATCTCGTTACAACTGCTAATAATCCCCAGCGCGCTGCTGCTGCCGCTAAAATCCGCCGAGACTTGCTGGCGGTTGGTATTCAGGTTGACATCTCCTATTATCCCCCCGGTCTTTTCTTTGCTCTTTATACCAGAGGCGGCATCCTGGCGACGGGTGCTTATGACCTGGCCTTGTTTACCTATGCTAATAGCCCTGAACCCGACGACGAATATACTGCCTTTCATTCATCGCAGATTCCTACTGCTGACAATCCAGGACTGGGCAATTATGCTCGTGTCAACGATGCCATCATTGATCGCTCTCTCACCCAGGCACGGAATACCGTTGTATTCGCTGAACGTCTAAAATACTATCATCAATTCCTCCAGCGCCTGGCAGAGCAGGTCTATATCATTCCGCTCTATACCGAGGTCAATATTTTGACCACTACTACGCGTGTCCAAAACATCATTCCCAATCCTAATCCATCCGAAAATTATTGGAATATGAGCGACTGGTGGATTACCCAATAAGCAGCCAAACATCCAATCGTCCAAAACACTGGACAAGTTATTATTCCATCTGCTATTCTTAAAACAGTGGTGGAAATGGGTTCAGGGGAAAGAAGGTAATGTCATTCTTGTGCCTGGCTCACTTTCTAGCAATGCTGCTAGGATTTAGTCGCTAGTTTAGCCATCCCTCAAAGAAGAGGAAGAGGAAATCATGAAACAACATACTGTAAAGGAAAGACCCATGAAACCCCATGGACTTCCCAATCTGCGCCTCCTTCGTCAACGTAAAGGTTTAAGTATTGGTCAACTTGCCGATATGACCGGTCTCCGCCGGGATACTATAGCCCACCTGGAGAATGGTCGTGAAGATCCTCAGCCCTATCATGTCCGTTTATTAGCTCGTGTTCTCGATGTGCCGCAACTTGAGCTAGTCTCCTGAAGCACAAATCTTTCCACAGGTTGATATACAATTTGGCATAAGGGCGCGAATTTCGCGCTCTTTGTTTATCTATATCACAGACCTCTTGACTTTATCTCTCTTTTTGCTTATAATTTAATTGATCGATCAATAAAATACGCTGTAGAAATACGTAGCAAAGATAGCAGGGTAGAGGAGCACATGGCACGTACACCAAAGGTTGTAGAAGATCGTCGCGAACAAATTATAGACGCGGCGATGCGTGTATTCTCGCAAAAAGGCTTCGCTCGAGCAACAAATAAAGATATCGCTCGTGAAGCGGGCATTACCACGGGCTTGATCTATCACTACTTTGAAAGTAAGGAGGCAGTTCTCAAAGCCATAATTGAGACACGCAGTCCCTTGCATCTGGTAGAGTCATTACCACCGCAACTGCTTGAGCAGCCACCAGCGGTTTTTCTACGCTTTCTGGTTCTCCAGGTACTTGGCATGGTTGAGCGCGATCAGTTTGTGCAACTCTTACGAGTTTTTGTGCCCGAAATCATCCATAATCCACCGATGTCCCAAATAGGAGCAGGTGTGCTCCAACGTGTATTGGCTTTTCTAAGTAGTTATTTTACGATCCAGATGGAGGTTGGTACGCTGCGTAGAACCGATCCCTCGCTTGCTGCTCAGACTTTAATCGGCTGTACGATGGGCTTTGTCCTGCGGCGCCAACTCATCCACGATGAACTGGCACTGACATATACACATGAGCAGATCGCTGATGCCGTCATCGACATCGTCCTCAACGGTCTCCTGCCGCGTCCCTAAATTTTTTTATGCATAATATTAATTGTCTGGTTAGTTAATATTGTCCAACATATACCGTTACGGTGAAATATTCACACCGTCTTTTCTTTGGAGGTAGCGCCATGCAAAACGAAGTTGCCGCACAAACGTATCAACCTGAACATAAGGAGCAAACTACCTGCTGTATCGTTGGTAGCGGTCCGGCGGGAGCTGTACTTGCCTTGCTATTGGCCCGTAAGGGTATTCCCGTTGTCCTGCTTGAAGAACATATGAACTTTGATCGTGACTTTCGGGGTGATACGATTCACCCCTCGATTATGCAGATCATGGACGAGATTGGTCTGGCAGATCGTCTGCTTGAGATCCCTCACAGCAAGATTTACAATCTGTCCGTGCAGACCACCGAGGGCAATCTTGAGCTTGCCAATCTTCGTCGCCTGAAGACGCGTTTCCCCTATATTGCTATGATTCCCCAGGTCCGGTTCCTTGAGTTTATTACGCAAGAGGCTAAACGCTATCCCAACTTTCGCTTAGTTCTAGGGGCGCGTGTGGAGAAACTGGTCAAAGAGGATGGCTATATCCATGGCGTCCAATATCGTGGTCAGGATGGCTGGCACGAGGTCCGTGCGCTGCTCACAGTCGCCGCCGATGGTCGTTTCTCACGCGTGCGCCGCCTTGCCGGTTTTGAACCGCGTCAAACTGCCCAGTCCATGGATGTACTCTGGTTCCGTCTGCCTGTGCAAGCTGGTGATGGCACGAATTCGGGCGGGCGTGTTGGCAACGGCCATGTCCTGGCGCTACTTAACCGTGCTGATTTTTGGCAAGTTGCCTATGTGATTGTCAAAGGTGGCTACCAGAAGCTGCGTGCCGCCGGTCTGCCTGCTTTTCGCCAGGAACTCGCGCAGGTGCTGCCTGAATGGACAGATCGCCTGGAAACCCTCCAGGAATGGAAGCAGATTTCCGTGCTTTCGGTTGAGTCAAGCCGCCTGCCGCGCTGGTACTGCCCTGGTTTACTGCTTATCGGTGACGCGGCCCATGTCATGTCTCCTATCGGCGGAGTTGGCATCAATTACGCCATCCAGGATGCTGTCGTAGCGGCAAACGTGCTAACACATCCGCTCACCACCGGTAGACTTCGCATCACGGACCTGGCGGAGGTACAGCGACGGCGTGTGTGGCCGACCCGCATCATTCAGGCCTTTCAGAACACGCTGCAGAAACAGATTTTCGCTAATGTCCTCTCGTCAGATAAGCCTGTTACATTCTCGCCGGTTCTACGCTTGCTGCTACGCCTACCAGTTGTACGTAATCTTCCCGCCCGCTTCATTGCCTTTGGCCCCGTAGCCGTCCACGTCTCCTCAGCTAACAGGACAAGCCCTGTAGCCGTCCATGTCTCCTCAAGCTAACAGGACAAGCGCCGGATTCATTGACATCTCCTCGCACCAGGAGGACAAGAGTGAGGACAGTGCAGCCGCAGGCTGTACTGCCCTCACTCAAAAAAGAAGAGCCAGCGAAGGTGGCGATACAAACTGAAAAGTTACGCGTTGACTGTGCTCACCTGCTTCTCGAAATTTTTAAAGAACTGGTCGAGGGCAACCTTGACTGCACCTTTGAGAATAATATCTGGCGTTGCTGCGATTTTGCCTTCCATTTCAGCATGTGCATTGTAACTCAGGTTGGTACCACCCGCCTCGTCTGTCAGATCAACCGTGCATGTGGCCTTTATAGAGCCTAGTGAACTGGTTGGCTCCGCGATCAAGACAACGCGCGAAGGAGGAACGACTTCGCCTGTTTGAAGGAACACAACGTAAGGACCCTTCAGACCAGGAATATTGGGGCTGATCTTCAGCTTCAACTGCTGGCTTCCTCCTATCTCAACGAACTGGGCACTCTCACATCCTGGAATGCTCTCCTTGAGCACGTCTGGATTTAATAATGCTGAAAATACTTGCTGCCGGGGTGCTTTAATCTTCTGGCTACCTGTGATATCCATTCCGATTTCTTACCTTCTCTTGTTACATATTTGCTTTCATGCTGTAGTTGCGCAATGCGCTGGCGCATGAACACTTTGCTGGCCTTTATTATCCTCGATGTCTTGATAGCTATCAATACTTTGGACAGGAAGTACTACAGATGGCATGTTTTACGCACGATTAGTGGGCCTCATTTTTAGCATAAAGGGGCAGTGCGCAGCTTCCTCAGATACTGTAATTTTGAGAAATAGGGGCCATTCTTCTTCACTTGCGATGCCTTCGTTGTGTTGCGTATAATGACGGTAGTATATAACTTCTACGTCGTGCTTTGTTGCAACATCGAAACAAAGGAGTTTCGGGATGTTTGTCAGCACTGTTGGAGAAGGCTCTGTCTACACATATTCTCCCTGTGCGCCGCGCTGGCCGCTACTCATTCCCCAACTCCGCTATTTTGTCGTTACAAACAATCTATGCCAACATTGCCCAGGTTTTGCGCCTGTCAGGCGAGCGACTCAGGGCAATATTGCAAGCATGATAAAGCTTTATCATTGAAATAAGGAGAGTGCTGCCAGTGTCTGAACAAGATTTCATGCCCATTCAGAATTTCGATTATCTCGAGTTTTATGTAGGAAATGCCAAGCAAGCCGCATACTATTATACACATGCGTGGGGATTCATACCTATTGCCTATGCTGGCCTGGAGACAGGCTTGCGTGATCGTAGTAGCTATGTGTTGGAACAGGGCAACATTCGCCTGGTCATAACCTCGCCTCTTGAGCCCGAAGGTGAGATGGCCGAACATGTCAAGCTCCATGGCGATGGTGTGAAAAATATCGCGCTGCGTGTTGACGACGCCGAGCGCGCCTACCGAGAGGCCACCAGTCGGGGTGCTCATGGCCTTGCGGAACCTCGCGTCAGCCGCGATGATCATGGTATGGTAAAAACCTCCAGTATCGCCATTTATGGTGACACTGTTCTCGTTTTCGTCGAACGCCAGGATTATAAAGGGGCCTTTTTACCAGGCTACCGTGAAGTGGCAACCAATGTTGCCCGCCGCGCTCGTCCAGCTGGCCTGGCCGCCATTGACCACGTGGTAGGCAACGTTGAACTGGGCAAGATGAACGAGTGGGTCTCCTTTTATGAGCGTGTGCTTGGTTTTACCCAGCTTGTGCACTTCGATGATCGCGCTATCAGTACTGAATACTCCGCCCTTATGTCCAAAGTCATGCAGAATGGCAGTGGGCGTATTAAGTTTCCCATTAATGAACCGGCTCAGGGACGCAAGAAATCCCAGATCGAAGAGTACCTGGATTTCTACCGGGGACCCGGCGTTCAACACCTTGCTCTGAACACGACCGATATCATCACCACCGTACGCGGTTTAGAGGAGCGCGGTGTTGAATTTCTCAAAACACCCGGCAGCTATTACGAGACTGTGCTGGATCGCGTTGGTCATATCGCGGAGGACATCCAGCAACTGGCCGAACTGGGTATCCTGGTTGACCATGACGACGAGGGCTACCTGCTGCAAATCTTCTCCAAGCCTATCGTGAATCGCCCTACCGTCTTCTTTGAAGTCATCGAACGCAAAGGTGCTCGCGGCTTTGGCGAAGGCAATTTTAAGGCTCTCTTCGAGGCCCTGGAGCGCGAGCAGGAACTACGAGGGAATCTGTAAAATGAAGCTTGTTACTTTCAGATTGCCAGATCGGACCACGCGTGCTGGTGTTGTCCATGATAAACGTGTGATTGCTCTCGACTACCCTACTGTGCTCGAACTTTTGCGCGACTCCGATGGTCTGGAAATGGCCCGTCACGCCCTGGAGCGTGCCAGAAATGAAATGGCTCATGAAGAGATAACCCGGGCAGTACTTCAGAGTCAGCAGCCGCTCCTGGGTATAATGCCGCAGGTGCGACATCATGCCATGAGTGACGAGTACATGCTGCATGAACTGGTGCTGCTTGCGCCTATTCCAGATCCACCATCCGTACGCGATTTTTACGCCTTTGAACAGCATGTCAAGGCCGCTCGTGCCAGGCGCAATGCAGAGATGATCCCTGAGTGGTACGAGATACCCACTTTCTACTTCAGCAATAATAGCGAGATCTACGGTCATGATGAACCTGTTCCCTATCCTGTGGGCAGCAACGAACTGGATATTGAACTGGAAATCGCCTGTGTGATTGGTCGCGAAGGAAAGGACATCCCTGTTGAGGAGGCTGCCGACTATATTGCCGGTTATACCATCATGAACGACTGGAGCGCGCGTGACTTCCAGCGCAAAGATATGAAGCTCAACCTTGGGCCTGGTAAGGGCAAAGATTTTGCTACGTCGCTAGGTCCCTGGCTGGTCACGCCCGATGAACTGATCTCCCGCCGCACGGGAGGCAGTGGTGGTACACTCGTTTCACCGGGGCAGCCGCAAGAACTGCCCCTACAGGCGGGGAGCGCAGCCAGCGAACGTTACGATATGACCATGCTGGCACGGGTCAACGGCAAAGAAATTTCATGTGGCAACTTTAACCAGATCTACTACAGTTTCCCTCAGATGATCGCTTATGCCTCGCGCAATGCACGTCTGCGTGTGGGCGACGTGCTAGGCTCCGGTACCGTTGGTACCGGTTGCCTGCTGGAATTGGGCACCGGGGTTCACCCCTGGTTCCTGCGGGGCGACGTCATCGAATTAGAAATCGAAGGCATTGGTGTATTGCGCAATCGTATAGTCTAAAGACGCGATGTATCGCGTCCCCATCCGACAAGGAGAAATACAAAAATGCCATCCTATCATCGTTTGGGGCAAATTCCCCCCAAAAGACATACACAATTTCGCAAACCTGACGGTACTCTCTATGCCGAAGAACTCTTCGGCACCGAGGGCTTTTCCGGCAACTATTCCAACATCTATTATCATTTTCCGCCCACGCGGGTGAAAAAGATTGAAAAATTCGGGCGCGTGGAACCTGAAGAATGGCATCAGGATGTCCATCGTCACCATCACATTAAAACTGCGGGCCTCCCACAAGGTGGCGATGCCGTCCTGGGCCGCCAGGTCCTGCTCTATAATAAGGATGTTGCCCTTGCCGTGGCTCGGCCTACAGTGGCCATGGACTACTTCTACCGCAACGCCGAATGCGACGAGGTCTACTTTGTCCACGATGGGCAGGGTGTGCTGGAGACCAACTTTGGACTGTTGCCCTATCACGAAGGCGATTATATCGTCATTCCGCGTGGCACAACCTTTCGTTTTAAGCCTGGCAACGACAGCCCTGACACCCGTTTCTTCATCATTGAAGCTCATGGCACGATTGAGCCGCCGCGCCGCTATCTCAATAAAAATGGACAATTGTTGGAGCACTCTCCCTATTGCGAGCGTGATATCCGCCGGCCTGAAGAACTTGAGACTCATACTGAGCGTGGCGACTTTGAGGTGCGGGTCAAAGTTGGTAACACCATCAGCAGCTACTGGTACGACTTCCATCCCATCAACACCGTTGGCTGGGATGGCTGTGAATATCCCTGGATCTTTAATATTGCCGACTTCGAGCCCATTACCGGACGCATCCACCAGCCGCCTCCCGTTCACCAGACCTTCGCGGGTCCGAACTTTGTCGTCTGCTCGTTTGTGCCGCGCAAATTGGACTATCACCCGCTGTCCATACCTGTGCCCTACAACCACAGCAATATTGATAGTGACGAAGTCCTCTACTACGTCAATGGCAACTTCGGCAGTCGTCGCGGCATTGAACGTTCATCAATCACGCTGCACCCGCGTGGCATTGCTCACGGCCCTCATCCTGGCGCGGTGGAAAAAAGCCTCGGCGTTGAGCGTACCGATGAACTGGCCGTCATGGTAGATACTTTCTATCCTCTGAAGCTGGCTACTGACGCCCGGTCCTTCGATGATGCAACCTACCCCTACAGCTGGTTTGAAGATTGACATAGAATATATTTTCTGCTGATTGCAGGTGTGAAGCCCGTAGCTGCACACCTGCAATCAGCAGAAAATAAGTGCGAAAGGCGCTGAGGAGTCAAGTCAAGCGAGGAACCCGGGTAGAAACAGAAGCGCATCATAATGGAAATACTGTTGATATAATGATAAGTACTGTCAGTATCGTCATGATAGCTGTTGTTACCCATGCCACTATATTATGACCACGTCTATTGACATAACGACCCATTATACGACGATCATTGCATAACAAAATCATCAAGACAAGGATCAACGGCAGCAGCATCCCGCCCACAACATTTGGTAAGTTAAGCACAAAGACCAGGCGATCTTTGGGCACCAGGAGAGTGATCCCTGCCCCAATAATAATAATTCCTGTGTACAACGAGAGAAATTGGGGAGCCTCCTTGAAGCTGCGTCCTACACTGCGTTCCCAACCAAAGGCCTCGGCAATCGAGTAGGCCGTTGAGAGGGGCAAGACACTGGCAGCCATCAATGACGCATTGAGCAGACCCACACCAAAAAGGATAGCCGCGATATGACCATTGCCCCCCACTAACGGCTCCAGCGCGAGGGCAGCATCTTTCGCTTCGTTAATCTGGATATGATGCACAAATAAGGTCGCGCCAGTGCAGACCACAATGAAAAATGCGATGAAGTCCGTCAGAAATGCGCCAAAGTACGTATCCAATTGTTCATAACGCAAATGCTTCACAGAGATCTGTTTGTCAGCAATGGCTGATTGCTGGTAGAACTGCATCCATGGAGCGATAGTTGTGCCAATGACAGCCACAAAGGTAAGTAGATAACCCTGGTTAAACTGTAGGGGTGGGAAGATTGTCTGATGAAAGACCTGCGTCCAATCAGGGTGTACCAGGAAACCGCTTGCCACATAGCTCACGTAGACCAGGCACATGACCAATAGGATCCGCTCCACATATCTATAGCTGCCTCGAACGACCAGGAACCAGACCACTACAGCGGCCACAGGTACGGCGATAAACGGGCTGACGCCAAAAATATCCATAGCACCGGCAATGCCCGCAAATTCAGCTACCGTCGTCGCGGTGTTGGCAATCAGTAACAGGAGCATACTCCAGAAAGTGATGCGCACGCCAAAGCGTTCACGAATGAGATCAGCCAGGCCTTTGCCTGTCACAACACCCATGCGTGCCACCATTTCCTGTACAACAGCTAAGCTAATAGTCACCAGGACGACCGCCCAGAGCAGTCCATAGCCATACTGCGCCCCCGCCAGGGAGTAGCCCGCAATGCCTGTAGCATCGTTATCCACGTTGGCAGTAATCAGGCCTGGCCCGATTACAGAGAGGATGAGCAACAATTGACGTATCCAGACACGCCGTACCCGCCGTGTAGAAACGCTCTTTTTCATACCGAGTTTCCCTCCGGTGTTATAAAAATATGCCGAGCAGTACTAATGCCCAAGGATGCCTGACTACTGCAAGATGCTGTAGAGTACCAACAATGCCATCAGAATTTCGCGTACGTTTTTTTGCAGGCTGTGCTTCCACCCGCGAACCTTGCTAAAGGCCCAGGCGCTGGACAAAGAGATGGCCGTGGTTCCAAGGACCGCCGCATTGACCATCAGCAACGGCACGCCAATGCGTACGAAAGGACCAAGTGCTATTGCCATAAAATTATTGGTTTAAGCCAATGCGCTCCTCTAACTCGGTGGCCACGCTGTAGGGATCACGCTCCTTGTTGGTGATTTCATCAACGAGTTTTTGCCACTCCTCTTCGGTAGTTTTGGCTTTGAGGGTATTGACGACCGCGTGTAAGACCAGGGCTTGCACTTCGCTGCGTACCTGGCGCTGGGCTCGGTTGGCGAGCATGCCGCTCTCTATAAGATACTGGTAGTGCTGCTGCAGGGCATCCGCTACCTGGGGTATGCCCTGGTCTTTGAGTGCCGCTGTCTTGAGGACGGGGATACGCCAGTAGGGCTGCGTTTTATCATGCGCACGTCGTGCAGGATCAAGGCTGAGCAACATAGCCAGCTCGGCCATGGTCTGGTCGGCGCCAGGTTTGTCCGCTTTACTGACTACGAAGATGTCAGCAATCTCCAGGATACCCGCTTTGATGGCCTGGATATCATCACCCATACCTGGTGCGGCCACAACCATTACCGTTTGCGCTATGCGCATCACCTCGACCTCGGCCTGACCTGTACCAACGGTCTCGATGATAATAGGATTGTATCCGGCAGCATCCATGGCGCGCACAACGTCACGCGTTGAAGCAGCGAGCCCTCCCAGGTTCCCACGGCTCGCCATGCTGCGAATAAATACATTGGGGTCGCCGGACAGTTCCATCATACGAATGCGATCACCGAGGATGGCTCCGCCTGAAAAGGGACTGGTCGGATCAACGGCCACGACGCTGACTTTCTGTTCGCGGCGGCGTAATTCGCGCACAAGGTGCGTCACCAGGGTACTTTTACCCGCACCAGGAGCGCCGGTCACCCCAACGATATGGGCCTTCCCTGCATATTGATGCAGTTCCGCCAGGTAACGGCGGGCGACAGGTATTTCGTTCTCAATCAGTGTTACCATGCGTGCCAATGCACGCCTATCACCGCTGAGCAAGCGTTGCACAATGTTCTCCAAGATGCACCTACACCTCGGTAGTCAGGCGATCAGCCTGCACATTGTTCCGCACAAATTGGATGATCTCTTCCATTGATGTGCCGGGACCAAAACAGCCCTTAATGCCCAGCGCCTTGATAGCGGGTAAATCCTCATCGGGGAGAATGCCGCCCGCAGCGACCAGGATATCATTCACTTCATTCTGCTTTAAGAGTTCCATCACTTTCGGGAAAAGGGCCATGTGCGCGCCGGAAAGGATACTCATTAAAATAGCATCCACGTCTTCTTGAATGGCCGCCTCAACAATCATTTCGGGGGTCTGACGAATTCCTGTATAAATCACTTCCATGCCAGCATCACGCAGAGCACGGGCAATTACTTTAGCCCCACGATCATGCCCATCCAGCCCAGGCTTGGCGACTAATACGCGAATTGGGCGAGTATCAGCCATATAGGTTGACTCCTTTGTCAAAAAATCTTACAACAGTTTAGTATAAGGATGTATTGATTGTGGGAGAGCGTGGCCTACAGGCCGCACTCTCCCACAATCAATACCATGAAGCCCCACCGCAGGAGTCGGCTAGTTCCAATAAACATAGTAGAATTAAGCGTGTGTCCTTCGTATTAAGGCAGAAGCATAAAGCGCACAAATTGTGCGTTCTTGTTCCTCGTACATACGTTGAATGTGTTCCTTCCATTCTACAACGGGGTCTAGCTCACTGCAAGCGACAGCAAGCTGCCTGGCATTGTCGCTAATCTGCTGCCTTGTAGCAGCGTCGCCAAGAGGAATGGGCAGGCGGGCGAGGACGTGCTGCTCAATCTGTGGCTGCACCCACTTGTAGGCCGTGTGCAGCACATAGACGTACCGCTGTAACAGGCGTGAATTGAGCAGGGCGAGGAAAAAATAGAGATCGTCTATTTTCGCCTCGGGTTCACGGGTATGGAGCATATACAGCGTCTGAAGCGCGACATATCCATGTGTATCCAGGGCAGCCTGCAAACGGTCTGTGCTTTTCACAACGAATAGCTTGGGCGTAAGATAGCGCGTCAGCGGCTTAAGAATAGCTTCACGCGCTATCCACCAGTCACTAAACGCCGTCGCATAAGGCCGTATATCACGTCCACCGCGCAGCACCGGATACCATGCTTGATCTGAGTTGGAGTCTCCAGTAATCTGCCTGAGGGTAGGAACGGGTAATAGGGTAGGAGGGGGTACCAGGGTAGAAGGGGATAATAGGGTAGGGGAGGGTACCAGGGTAGAAGGGGATACGAGGGTAGGGGGAGATAATAGGGTAGGGGCAAGCCCTACCCCTACTGTAGACGATGGAGACGGTTCGCTAAGTCCATGCGTGGAATGCTCTGGTAATTGTGGGTGTAGCAAGTGTAGTGGGTGTAGTGGGTTTTGTGCTTGTGTGAGCAGTGGGCTTTTCCGGCCCAATTCTTCGCCCCGGCGCAGGGATAAAAATTCGCTGAGCGGTGCGAAATTGTGGCGCGCAGGAGAGCTTTTATCAAGGCAGGTATGCAGTAGTTCGATGGTAGAAGCCTCTTCACTGCCCAAAAGATAGCGCAATTCAGCAGCAGGCTGGCGCCTGAAAAGCGACTGGTTGACTGTAGAAGCACGCTGCCTTTCATCTGCTGGTGCGTTGCCTGTAATCAATGTCGCTCCTACACCTCCCCATTTTTCGCGCAGCCAACTCACGGCGTGTGTGCTTTTCGCGGGACATTTCTGGGCAATAATTACTATCGCTCCCACCTGAGCGCTGAAGACACCCGCGAGATGCCAGAGATGGTGTATCGTGCACTCTTCGAGCAGGTGTGCCCGCTCTTTAGCAGCATTAGCACGCGCCAGTACAGGATCAGGCAGCACCAGGCCCAACCAACCATGGGGACGTACAATCCGAATGCCGAGATTGAGAAAAAGCAGGTAGCTGTCTACCTGCCCGCGCTGCTGAGCGGAAAGATATGCGCTGAGATCGGTGTTTTTTGCCGCCAGGTAGGGAGGATTAGCCAGAAAGAGGTCAACACATGTCTGCGAACTCCAGGGGAAAGCCAATCCATCGGCTTGATGGATATGCCATGGCGTAGAGACGGGAGATTGAGCAATAGAGTTCAATTGCATTTCAGCTAGCAAGCAGGAAATCGGGTCAGGATCAAAGCCCCAGACATTGCGTTGTATCGACGTAATCAGATCATCCTGGCCCAGGCCGGAGGATGCGCCGTAGGCCACAAGACGACGCGCAGCCCCGGCTAGAAAATTACCACTGCCACACGCAGGGTCAAGGACACGTATATCTTGCAAGTTAGCGTCAGGGGTATATCCACAGGCATCCAGTATATGCTCAACCAGTAGTGGGGGTGTCGAAAAATGCCCACGATTTTTACGTTCATCTAAAGAAAGCGTGGCTTCATACCAACTGATCTGTTCTTCGTGAACTTCTTGCATTAGCACATCATTTCTTGAGCTGGAGGATACTTATTTTTCGCTCATCAGTTCCAGGGCCTGGCGAGCGGCTAGCCGTCCTGCCTCTTTAATGCTAGAGGCCTTGCCCATCGCCAGCAGTAAATCCTGCTCAAAGACGCCGACGGTGAAGACACGGTCATTGTTCCGCCCACTTTGCTCCAGCACGCGGTAGCGGGGTAGGCTGCCAGAGCGCTGCAAAATTATCTTTTGCAGGCGCCCCTTGGGGTTTGTGTCAAGTGATTGCTGGCTCAATGGGGCAATTACCGGCAAGATGGTACGCGCAACAAAATCACGGGCAGTCCCTGGTCCCTGGTCAATCTGGATTGCCCCCACCAGAGCTTCCAGGACATCGGCACACAGCGAGTCACGTGAGCGTTCGTTGAAGGTACGGAGATTGGCGATATCGACACGAATGTAGGGAAATAAGCCGAGCGCTTGCCCAATCTTCGCCAGGATACGACGACTAACCACCTCAGATTTGAGCGATGTCATCTCACCTTCGGAGGCATCGGGGAAAGTGCGATAGATATGCTCGACCACGTGCGCTCCTATAATAGCATCGCCGAGAAACTCCAGTGTATCGTACGAATCATGGACGGCAGTTTCAGAGCAGCAAGAATGATGCGTCACTGCTCGTTGTAGTAGTGAGCGGTCACGAAAAGTTACTTGAAGCAGGGCTTCTAACTCTACAAGTTTGTCTTCGTTCTCCATATGGCATTATTATAGCATAGGAGAAATGCTGAATTCTATCAGTTTTAACAAAGAGCGTCATATTTTGACGTCTTAAGACAAGCGGGCGACGTGGTTAGGGGATGGTCGAGCTTGCCTCGACCATCCCCCATGACCTTGGTTATTCCTCACGACCTCGACCAATCCCCCACGCGAAAATTTTAAATGTTTCACCCCAGGCGCAATGCATAGCGAATACCCACAATGGTAATAACGGCCATAACGGTGGCAAAGAGCAGGTTCCCCTGGCCTAAACAGTACAACGCGATAGTGAAGCCAACGATGCCGATCCATATTACATAGTGCATACGCGCCAGTTGCCAATTGAGTCTGCGTATCCTGTAGAGCCTTCTCTTTCTATTATTCCATCGCTCTTCCTGCATGTTATCCTCCATTGTATGCAAAATCATGTATATCCTGAGTATAGTGGTATTTCTCTTAGCTGGCAAGCAGTACTTTTGTTCAGTTTATTGGGAAAGCGGTGATTTTTCGCATAAAATTGAGCATACTAACTCAAAGGGGATACGTTTTATGCAGTGTCCTATCTGCGATGCTGAGCTTTCAGCAGAAATGG